>ERZ781275.737-NODE-737-length-32036-cov-4.839612_pt1 | contig 32036 bp, 28 predicted proteins | sample MGYA00375853_ERZ781275 | MGnify/ENA primary metagenome ERZ781275 (study PRJEB29790, sample SAMN03653691) | human gut metagenome | host: Homo sapiens | place: USA: Dallas, Texas | collected 2012-07-23 | study: EMG produced TPA metagenomics assembly of the Gut...
AGAAATATACCGTTTTCACCACCTGATATGAGTGAATTAGAAGTAGAAGAAGTAAAGCAGGCTATATTATCTGGCTGGATTACAACAGGGCCTCGTACAAAGAAATTTGAAAAACAAATCTCAGCATATGTTGGAACAAATAAAACAGTTTGTTTAAATAGTGCAACAGCTGCAATGGAATTGACTCTGCATGTACTTGGTGTTGGACCAGGAGATGAAGTTATTGTTCCTGCCTATACTTACACAGCTAGTTGTAGTGTAATCTGCCATGTAGGGGCAACACCCGTAATGATAGATTGCGCTGAAAATAGCTTTGAAATGGATTATGGCAAACTACCAGATTTAATTACAGAAAAGACAAAAGTCATAATTCCTGTAGATTTAGCCGGTATCATATGTGATTACAAAAAAATTTATGAGGCTGTCGAATCTAAAAAGAATCTTTTCAAAGCGAATAATGATATACAAAAAGTATTCAATAGGGTCATTGTTATGGCAGATAGTGCACATGGCTTTGGAGCAACACAAAATGGTGTCCATGCAGGAGCGATTGCAGATTTTACTTGTTTCAGCTTTCATGCTGTAAAGAATTTAACAACAGCAGAAGGTGGAGCGGTAACCTGGAAATCAATAGAAGTAATAAATGATGAAGAGTTGTATAAGCAATATCAGTTGTTGTCTTTGCATGGGCAAACAAAGGATGCGCTTCATAAGAATCAAATAGGTTCATGGGAATATGATATTGTATCTCCTGCCTATAAATGCAATATGACTGATATTATGGCTTCGATTGGCTTAGTACAATTAAATAGATATGAGGAAATGCTGAAATGGCGTCATGAAATTATAACCACATATAATGAAGCATTTAAGAATTTGCCTGTTTCATTACTAAATCATGAAGATAATAGTCATATGTCAAGTGGGCATCTATATTTTGTAAGAGTAAATGGAATAACAGAAGAAAAAAGAAATGCAATAATTATTAAGATGGCAGAAAAAGGGATAGCATGTAATGTTCATTATAAGCCATTACCAATGATGACAGCTTACAAAGAAATGGGTTTTAATATCATTGATTATCCTCAAGCATATAATCATTATCAAAATCAAATCACCCTTCCATTATACAGTAAATTAAGTGAGCTAGATATCGATTATATTATTAGTAACTTCAAGGAGAGTTTAAAAGAATGCGAATGTTGTTAAAGCCATGGAGTGAATTACCAGACTTTATGAGAAATAATGAGGTGAAGCAATATTATGATTATATATCGAAAAAGCGTTTTAGTCTCATTATAAAACGTATTTTCGATATAATAATGTCCTTTATTTTAATAATTCTTGTTTCTCCTATTCTATTGGTGCTATCAATTTGGATTAAGATAGATAGCGATGGTCCTGTGTTTTATAGGCAAGAAAGAGTAACGCAATATGGGAAAACTTTTAGGATTTATAAATTTAGAACAATGGTAATTAATGCTGATCAAACTGGAGCTGCAGTTACAATAAAAAATGATCCCAGAATAACAAAAGTGGGAAATAGAATCAGAAAAAGCAGACTAGACGAATTACCACAATTATTTAATGTCCTAATAGGTGATATGAGCTTTGTTGGTGCAAGGCCTGAAGTTAGAAAATATGTCAATGAGTATACAGCAGAAATGAATGCAACATTACTTTTGCCAGCTGGGATTACTTCATTGGCAAGTATTAAATTTAAGAATGAAGATGCGATTTTAGAAGAATTGATAAGTGAAATAAAACCAGATCAAGCATATATAGAGAATGTTTTACCTTCAAAAATGATATACAATTTTGAATATTTATATAAATTCTCTATTATATTTGATTTTCACTTATGCATTAGTACTATTCTGCATGTTTGGAAATAAGGGAGGATTCAAATGAAATTATCTATTATTATTCCAGTATATAATGTTGAACAGTACGTACTGGAATGCCTTGATTCTATCTATAAGCAAAAAATCGATATGAATGAATTTGAAGTCTTATGCATTGATGATAGAGGAACAGATAAGAGTATTGATAAAATAAATAATTATATAGCTAGTCAGGACATTAGTAATTGTAGAGTCATTAAAAGAAATAAGAATGGAGGATTAAGTGCAGCAAGAAATGAAGGCATTAATGCAGCTAAAGGTGACTATATTATGCTTCTAGATAGCGATGATATGTTGGAAGAAGAGTCTCTCCAATCTATATTAAATTATCTTGATGGTGATGTAGAAATTCTAGAATGTTCCATTATGGATAAAATAGAAACTGATTTGCCGATTCTAGCGTGTAATACAAATATATCTAATTTTGAGGTATCAACTGGCGATGAATTTTATGCCAAAAAGCAAGAATTGAAAGAGTATATGCCAATGTCATGTATTCGAATTTATAAAACAAAATTCATAAAAGAAACAGAATTATTTACAATAGGAATTTTTTTCGAAGATGAAGAGTTTACACCAAGAATATTAATGAATGCAAAAAAATGCATTTCTCGCAATATTCCTTTCTATATATATAGAAGAAGGGATAATAGTATAACTACGAATATACAAAAAAGTAATAAATGGATAGACGATTACATTTTTATAGCTAAAAGGCAGTTAACTCTTGCTGAAACATATTCTAATAGCAAAAGCTACAACTATCTAATAGACTCTGCTTCTAATTTGATAACATCATTATTAAAAAATGTGATCTTTTATAATCTAAGTGATGAATGCCTTGATATTATTGTAAATAAAATTAGAAATGAAAAATTATATTTAATTACAAAAAAATCAAAAAGTTTAGACATTAGGATACAAGGTTTATTGTTAAAACATCCTAGAATGTTTATTCAGTTGTATAAAATATTGAAAAGAAGGTAGATAAAATGATTAATATCCCTTATATATATGATTTGAAGAATAGAATATCAAGTGATGATTTTATTCAAACTATTGCATGTAGTGTACCTATAATCTTGTTGATTGGATACAATAGTTTTTTTAATGTAGTGTTAGTATTATATACCTTATTTATCTCCTTAAAATTAAATAGCAAAGTTTTATTTTATGTTTATATTTTTATGTCTTTTTTTGAAGAGGTAACAATTGTAAACTTTCTAGGTGGTTCTATTTCTAGAATTATCATGATCGTACTCATATTTAAATTAGCATCTTCGATATATCGAAATAAATATGAAATAAATATGAAGTTGCTGGCAATTCTTCTATACTTCATTTTATCCTGTGTTATGGGATGGATATTTAATAGAGTTAATTTTGCTGATATAAGCATTCTTCTAAATGTAATTGTAATACTTTTATACGGTGACTATATTTATCATTATAAACAAGATGAGCGTGTTAGTATCATAAAAGTCCTGAAAAAGATCATAGTATATGGAGTTTTTATAGCGATTTTATATGGATTTGCACACTTTGCATTTATACAGGAAGTTACTGCGAATTTAACAAACTTAAGATTCAAAGGAACATATGAACCTAATTTTATGTCTCTTTTTATAAATATAGGCTTATCTATTTTATTATTTGATAAGGATAATATCTTTCAATTTAAAGAACGCTTTTTGCTGATGATTTTTTTTGTTATAGCATTGTGGATGACCGTAAGTATAACGGGTATTTTAGTTTTCGTAGCTGTGCTTTTATATTATCTATATGTTAAAAATAAATGTTATATAAGAAAAACGATAATTAATTATAAGAAAATCATTATCTTGATAGCTCTCTTACTAGTATCAACAGGAATTGCTGGTTTTACATACCTTGAAGTAATATCAAGAAGTCAGCATGAACCTATAACTGAAAAAGAAACAAATAATCGGTTTTTATTTTTATATGAAACTTTAAAAAAAGGTGATTTGAATACTTTTACATCAGGTAGGATTTCCTTGATGGAAGATTTTTATAGAGCGTCTATAGATCGAAATGTTTTTGAAATGGCCCTTGGAAATGGACCATCAACCAAAGTTGTATATTCTAACTTTTTTCAAAAGGATAAATTTGCACATAATACTTATTTGGATTTTTTATATAGCTTTGGAATTGTTGGTTTTATTGTAAATATGATTTATATAATTAAAGTTTTACAGAGGAACACTTTTTTGGGTATAAAGTTAGATCATAATGATTCTATTACAATATTAAGATATGTGTATATAACATTTGGTATGGCATTATCCCTTTATTCTAAAAGAGTAGTTTTTCTATTTTTCTTAATTTAGGGAGGAAAAAATGGAATATCTTATATCAGTAGTTGTTCCTATTTACAATAGCGCACCTTATATAGGAGAATTAATTAACAGTTTAATAAAACAAACGAAAAGCAATTTTGAAATAGTTTTCATTGATGATAACTCGAATGATTCATCTGAAACTTTAGTTAAAAAGTTGCTTATGGATGCAGATATCGCGTTTACTTATATCTATTTGGATATAAATGTTGGTCCTGGAATGGCTAGAAATAGAGCTCTTCAAGCTGTAAAAGGTGATTATATATTATTTGTTGATTCCGATGATTGGTTAGCTATAAACACTATGGCTATTTTAAATGAAGCTATTAATGCATATGATTTCGATTTACTTTTGTTTGATTATATAAGAGCATGGAATAATGGAAAAAGAAAGCCTTGTAAAGAGTTAAACTTACCAGAAGGCTTCATTAATCCATCCTTTTATGCAGCATTGACAAACGATGGTGTTACAAGAAAATTATTCAATAGGAAAATAATATTTGAAAACAATATTGAATTTCCTAATTGGCGTAATGGTGAAGATATAGCTTTCTCAATAACATATGTTTCATTTGTAGATAAAATATATTATTTAAATGAATATTTATACAATTATTTACAAAGGGAAAATTCAATATCAAACCAGAATATTATTGCAAGTGATTTTTACAATGATTTATATAAAATTTATCTTAAATATTTTGATGGTGATACATTTCAAGAGTATCGTATAGTTCAGGATCTTTTATATAACCAACCTCTACTGTATCTTAAGACAAGACAAAACTATAAAAAAATAAAAAAGTATTTGACTAACCTGATGGAGTCTAATAAAGGAATTATTAAGAATATTAATATGCATTATTTTAATTACACAAAGCGGATTTTTATATATGCTGCATATTTTAGACTAGTATTGGTTTTGAAATTTTTATGGTTTATAAAAAACAAATTTATGGAAGGGTAAAGAATGATGGAAGAAATAAGTGTATTAATGTCTATATATATTAAGGAGAAGGTTCCTTATTTTATAGAATGCGTAGAAAGTCTATTATCACAAACATATATGCCTAATGAAATAGTAATCATTAAAGATGGTCCCTTATATCCTGAATTAGATAAATGTATAAATAAATATCGTGAAAAATTCCCTGATTTATTTAGAATCTATCAATTAGAGAAAAATTTAGGTTTAGGTCAAGCTTTACGTTATGGTATAACAAAATGTAAAAATGAGTTTATAGCAAGGATGGATACAGATGATGTTTGTAGAGCGGATAGATTTCAGAAACAAATAGAAGAGTTTAGAAAAAATAAAAATCTCAAAATATGTGGGTCTTATATAAGTGAGTTTGATGATGATATAAATAATATCATCTCCATAAGGAAAGTACCATTAGTACATGAGAATATAATGAAGTATCAGAGAAGACGAAGTGCATTTAATCATGTTACTGTAATGTTCAAAAAATCTGCGGTTATAGAGGCTGGTAATTATGAACATGCTTTATACATGGAAGATGATGTGTTATGGGCAAGAATGCTAATTTGTAATATGAATTCAATGAATATTGATGAAAGTCTGGTTTACGTTCGTACAGGAATTGAAATGATAAGGCGCCGAGGTGGTTGGAACTATCTTCAATGCTATAAAACAGCTAGAAAATTAATGCATAATATTGGTTTCATCAGCTATACAGACTATCTTATAACAGTTGGCTTACAATTAGTTGTATGCATTATCCCTAAAAGCATGAGAATCTGGTTTTTCAAGAATGTCTTACGGCGCTAAGATATATAGAGGTGACTATGGATATATTAATATTTTATGAACACAAAGCTAGAGAATTAAATAATGCATGTTTATTAAAATATGAACTAGAACGAAGAGGTTATCGCGTAAAGATTACAAGTCTGTATAATATAACTACACCTTATTTAATACAGCCCATTTATTTTAGTAAACCAAAAGTTGTAATTGTGCCCTGGCTTTATAGTTCAGATGAAGTGAAGAAAATAAAAAACATGTTTAAAAACGCTGATTTCAAATTGATCAATCTTCAGTGTGAACAAGTAATTTCTGAGAAATGGATAAAATCTGGATATTTTTTTCCAAAAGGTGAAGCTCAGAAATTTTTACACATATGCTGGGGAAGTAAGATAGAAGATCGTTTAGTCAAATTTGGTCTGGAGAAGAAAAATCTATTGACTCTAGGTGCACTGTCTACTGACTATGATCAAACAAAATTTCAAGCACTTATGATGAAGAAAGAGGAAATCGCAAAACAGTATAAATTAGATTATAATAAAAAATGGAGTTTATTTATATCGAGTTTTACATATACAACATTGACAGACGAAGAGTTAAGTGAGTTGTATCGTCGTACGCAGGCAGAACCAGATGAATTCAAAGACACAATGCAAATAACAAAGAAAAAGATATTAGGATGGATTGTTCAATTTCTTGAAGAAAATAAAGATGCCATTTTTATTTATCGCCCACATCCAGGTGAAAGGGATGATAGATTTATTATAGAACTAAGTGAGAAATACAATAATTTTTTTGTGATAAACGAATTAAGCGTATCGCAATGGATAAATGTCAGCGATTATATAAACACTTGGTTTAGTACATCAACAGCGGATTCTTACTTTTTGAAAAAAAATTTTGCTATATTACGACCATGTACAATTCCTGAATTTCTAGATTCAGAGCTATTGATAGACATTCCATACATAAAAGACTACGAAAGTTTTAGAAATTTTAATAAAGGTGAAAAAATCTTAGAGAGTCTATTATTTAACAAAAGAATTAATTTATATTATAAATATAAAGACGAAGATTATGTTTTTATAAGATTATGTGATGTAATCGAAGATCTTTTGAATCAGAATGATGATAGTTTTAAATTACATGCAGAGAAAAAAGGGCAAATTAAATATAGTATGTCAATAATATGTTATTTAACTTTCTATTTTAGAATATCAAGAATCTTTAAATCTAAGAAAAATATTTTAGAGGATTTTGAAAAAGAAAATTACAAATCTAATAAATACACAAAAGTGTATTGCAACAAGCTGAGGTTGTTATTATGAGATTAAAAAATACATTAATAAATAGTATTGCTGGAATTTTGTCTCAATTCATTTTAATGATTGTTAGCTTTTGGGTACGTAAAATATTTATTGATTATCTTGGTAATGAATATCTTGGCATAAATAGCGTTTATAGTAGTTTACTGCAGTTTTTAAATCTAGCAGAATTAGGTATTTCAAGTGCAATTATATTTAATCTATATGGACCATTAGCAAAAGGAAATGAAAATAAAATAACATATTTAATGTTACAATATAAAAGAATATATCAGAAAATAGGCTACATTATTTTACTTGTTGGTTTTTTCTTAATGTTTTTTGTAGATAAATTTATGGAAGGAATCACTGTTGATATATGGTACTTAAGAGCCACATTTTTTATTCAATTGCTTGGAACAGTTTCAACTTTCTTTTTTGCATACAAGCGGTCTTTATTATTAGCTGATCAAAAAAATTACATTTGTCAAATAGTAGATACTATTGTTTCATTAGTTAGTTATTTAATTAGGTTAGTAGTAATTATATGGCTGCATAGCTTTGTTTTATATTTAATAATTCAAGTAATTCAAAATATAGCATCCAATATAATTTGCTCGTTATATTGCGATAAAGTATATCCGTATATTAAAAATAAGAAATATAGTATGGCTGATGTTGAAGAGCTAACTTTAAAGAAAGATATTAAAGATGTAGCAATCTATAAAATATCTTCTTTTATCTATACCTCAACTGATTCTTTAATCATATCTAAATTTATAAGTACAATAATATTAGGAATTTATTCAAATTATAAGCTTATATTAGATTTTATTGCAAACATTCTATCACAAATAACGAATTCTGTATTAAGCAGTCTTGGTAATTTTATTAATGATGATAAAAATACAAAAGAAGTTTACCAATTAATCGATTTATATACATTTATATGTTTTGGTATCGGAACATTTTGTTGCGTATCTTTTTTATGTTTATTTCAACCAACTATCTATTTTTGGATTGGTAATGAGAACTTATTATCTTTCTCTATAGTTGTTACCTCATGCATGTATTTCTTCTTACGTCAAATCAGAACACCTATTGGTAATTTATATTATGCATTTGGTATGTATAGATTCGATAAAATCGGTATGATTACGACTGCTGTAATAAATATTGTTCTATCTACAACGCTTACTTTTTATATAGGATTGAATGGCGTGTTTATTGGCACTGTTTTTGCCGATTTATTTTATCTAATATTTTCAACCCATGTTATTTTTAGAGAGTATTTTAAAGTTGGATATTTAAAATATTTAAAAAAGATATTTTTATATTGTGTCATTGCGGCTTTTGAGTGTATGGTATGTGTTTATTTTGTAGATTTATTTATGGAAGATTATAGTCTTTTCAACTATGTGCTTCGTGTTTTCTCGTGTATTATTCTTCCAAATTTATTTAATTACTTTATTGCTATATTATTTGGTTACAAAGATAGAATCTTTGAAATAGTGTCAACATTAAAAGGAGTGAAATGAAAATGAAAAAAGTTTTAGTAACCGGGGCTGACGGATTTATTGGTAGCCATCTTACAGAGCGTTTATTAGAAAAAGGATATCAAGTTAGAGCATTTGTATATTATAATTCATTTAATAATTGGGGGTGGTTAGATACACTACCTAAACAGAAGTTAGAAAAACTAGAAATTTTTTCTGGTGATATAAGAGATCCCAATGGTGTTAGAGAAGCAATGAAGGGAATTGATATTGTTTTCCACTTGGCGGCATTAATAGCTATTCCATTTAGTTATCATTCACCAGATTCTTACGTAGATACTAATATAAAAGGAACCCTTAATATTTTACAAGCTGCGCGAGATTTGAATATTGAAAGAGTACTGGTGACATCGACATCTGAAGTTTATGGTACGGCACAATACGTACCAATTGATGAAAAACATCCTTATCAAGGGCAATCACCATACTCAGCTACAAAAATTGGAGCTGATCGTATTGCAGAGTCTTTTTACCGTAGTTTTAATTTACCTGTCACTATTGTACGCCCGTTTAATACATATGGTCCACGACAGTCTGCAAGAGCGGTTATTCCAACTATTATCACGCAATTACTTGCAGGGAAAACTGAAATAAAACTTGGTTCACTTACGCCTACACGTGATTTTAACTTTGTAAAAGATACAGCTGATGGATTTATTGCAATTGCTGAATCTAAAAATACTGTCGGTGAAGAGATTAATATCGCTACACAAAAAGAAGTAACGATTGGTGAACTAGCGAATGAATTAATAAAGCAAATTAATCCAAGTGCTAAAATTGTTTGTGAAACAGAGCGTTTACGCCCTGAAAAAAGTGAAGTGAATCGTCTACTGGGGGATAATAGCAAAATACTTAAGCTAACAGGCTGGACTCCTAATTATTCATTACAAGAAGGATTAGCTGAAACTATAGAATTTTTAAAAAATAATTTAGATAAATATAAAATAGATATTTATAATATTTAGGAGGAAAAACAATGGGAAAAATTATTCCTTTATCTGTACCTAATATCAGAGGAAACGAAATAAAATATGTAAATAAGGCATTAAAAAGTGAGTGGGTTTCTACTGCGGGATCGATGATATGTGATTTTGAAAATAAAATAGAGAAGTATGTCCATATCAATAAAGCATGTGCAGTACAAAGTGGTACTGCAGGACTCCATTTAGCATTATTATCCCTCGGCGTGAAACCAAATGAAGAGGTGATTGTTCCGACTTTAACATTTATTGCAGCAGTTAATCCTGTCAAATATATAAATGCTGAACCTATATTTATGGATTGTGATGATTCGTTATGTATGGATCCCATCAAATTGGAGTCTTTTTTAAATAATCATTGTATTTTTGATGGAACAACAGTAATTAATAAAGCAACGAAGCGAATCATTCGTTGCATTATTGTTGTGCATGTTTTTGGGAATTTAGCAGATATGATAAATATAATGAGAATTGCTAAGAAATTCAATTTATCTGTTATAGAGGACTCTACAGAAGCATTAGGTACTTTTTATACCAAAGGGAGCTTAAAAGGGAAGTACGCGGGTACTATTGGTGATATCGGAGTATATTCCTTTAATGGGAATAAGATTATTACTACAGGAGGTGGTGGAATGGTTGTTTCAAATGATTTAAATTTGATTGATCATATTAAACATCTATCCACTCAAGCTAAATCAGATAATGTGAGATTTATACATGATGAAATTGCATTCAATTATAGAATGACAAACGTACAGGCTGCAATAGGCTTAGCTCAACTAGAGCAATTAGAATCTTTTATTGAAGTTAAGAAAAGAAATTATGATTTATATAAAGACGCTTTTGTAAATGATGTAATATCATTAATACCATTCAGAGAAGGAACAAGGCCGAATTACTGGTTTTATTCACTTAATCTAGAAAATACTAATCGTAGTTATGAGGGATTAATGCAATTTTTGAATCTAAATAATATACAAACTCGTCCTGTCTGGTCTTTAATACATAGAGCGATAATGTACAAACATTCAGAAGCGTTTAATATAGTAAATGCTGAAAAATATCAAAAATTTATATTGAATTTACCCTGCAGTACAAACTTATCTCATGAAGATGTTAACCACGTTATTCATCATATTCATGAAGCATTAAAGCAAGGTATATAATATGGATATTCAAATGTATATTATACCATTTGATGCATCTATACTTGAAACTATGCGTTTAATAAATACAAATGGAAAAGGTATTGCATACATATGTAAAAGAATGAGATTAAAAGGTGTAGTAACTGATGGAGATATAAGAAGACATATATTAAAAGATGGTAATCTAGACTTACCTATAAATCTAATAGCAAACAGATCGCCAAAGGTTTTATTCAAAGATGATAACATAGATACACATGTCTTTATGCAAGAGAATAATATCACATCAGTTCCCATTTTGAATGAAGAAAAGGAAATAGTTAGCATTGATTTTTTATATGGAAAGAAAGCGTACTTTTTCGACGAAGTGGAGATACCTGTGGTTATTATGGCAGGAGGAAAGGGGACTAGACTTCATCCATATACAGAAATATTACCCAAACCATTAATTCCTATTGGTACCAAAACAATAACTGAAAGAATTCTTGATAGTTTTAAATCATTTGGTAGTAATGAATTTTATATGATTGTTAATTATAAAAAAGAATTTATTAAAGCTTATTTTGCTGATAAAAAAAACCAATATAATATTCAGTTCATTGAGGAAAATACTTTTATGGGTACGGGTGGCGGTCTAAAACTGATAGAAGATAAATTGGAAACTGATTTCGTTTTGAGTAATTGTGATATCTTAGTTGATATCGATATTTCAGATGTTTATAAATTTCATAAGAAAAACAAAAATCTTGTTACAATTGTTGGTGTAACAAAAAAAATGGTAATTCCTTATGGAGTTTTGAAAAGTGAAGGTGAAAAAATTTTAATTCAAGAAAAACCAGAATATACCTTTATGACTAACAGCGGAATATATATATTGCACCCGCATATCTTCGACTATATTAATGAAGGTGCCTTTATACATATAACAGATATCATAAAGAAGTGTACAGATGCAGGAGAAAAAATAGGAATTTATCCAATAAGTGAAAAATCATGGATGGATATGGGTCAATTAGATGAATTAGAAAAAATGAGAGAAAGATTTTCAAATGAAAAATAATACATTGGTAGGTATAGTGACGTTTCCAGCTATAGAAAAATTTTTAAATGATTTTAGTATAGGATTGTCTAAGCAAACAGATAATGAATTTGATCTTTTAATCATTAATGATAACTTGGAAACACCTCAGTTAGAAAATATAATAGCTGATACAGTATGCATATCTGCTCATAAAAAAACTCCAATAGAAAATAGAGAATTCATAATAGAATATGCTATTGAGCATAATTATGAATATTTAATTTTTGCAGATTGTGACGATATACCTTGTGAAAACCGAATAGGAACTATTAAAAAATATCTTAATGTATATGATGCTATAGTACATAATATGTCAGTAATAAATAAATCAGGTGATATCATTACACAAGAATTTATAAATTTCAGAAAAAATTATATTGAAATTTCTGATATTTTAAAGTCCAATTTTGTTGGTTTAGGTAATAGTGGATTTCGAGTAACCTATTTAAAAAATAGTTTGCCTATTCCTTCCAAGTGCTTTGCTGTTGATTGGTGGCTAGGACTTAATGTATTGTTTTCTGGTGGTAGAATGGGTTATATAAATCAATGCCTTACACTATATAGACAATATGATAACAATATGGCAAACGTGATAGAATATAATGAATCTGACTTATTTAAAGAATATAGCCTAAAGAAAAAAATATATAGTGATTTAGCAAAAAGGTACCCATCTCACAAAATTGCATTATTAAATGAATTAAAGTATATTGAGGAAACTATTGCTTTTTTTGTGAGTGAAAATGTATGTATAATTAATACATCTGTGATTCATAGATGGTGGGATTTATTGAATAACATAGGAAAGGAATAATAAAATGGCAACAATTAAATTTTTAAATGATAGAGTAATAGGAGATTACAAAACTCCTTATATTATCGCAGAGCTTGGCGCAAATCATAATGGAGATATGAATTTAGCTAGAGAAATGATTATGCAAGCAAAAAAAGCTGGTTGTGATTGTGTTAAATTTCAGTCTTGGTCAAAGGATTCTGTTTTCTCAAAAAAGGTATATGAAGATAATTATTTTCTAGCAGATGATTATCGTAACCGTGACGATTATACACTAAAAGAAATCGTGGACGAATTTAGTATATCGGAAAATGAGCTTATTGAAATGAAAGCACTCTGTGATGATATAGGAATAGACTGCACATCCACACCATTTAGTAAAAGAGAGGTGGATGTATTAACGGATATTATGAAGGTTCCTTTTATCAAGATAGCATCAATGGATTTAAATAATTATCCATTTTTGGAATATATTGCCAAAAAAAATGTACCAGTTGTATTATCAACTGGTCTAAGCGAATTATCTGAAATAGACATGGCGATAAGAACAATTGAAGCAACAGGCAATAAAAATATCGTAATTTTGCATTGCATATCAATTTATCCTCCAGAAATGGAAGATATAAATTTGAATAATATTCTTTCTCTTAGACGTAATTATCCTGAATATCCAATTGGATTTTCAGACCATTCTATAGGAGCAGCTATTCCTCTTGCTGCTATTGCTCTAGGAAGTTGCATTATTGAAAAACATTTTACTCTTGATAAAAATATGTTTGGCTGGGATCATAAGGTATCAGCAGACTTTGATGAAATAAAAATGATTGTGAGTGAAGGAAAAAACATAAATAAAGCCTTAGGTAGCACTAGAAAGATAGTAAGTCCACAAGAACTAAAAAAACGAGAGGCGTTTAGAAGAAGTCTTGTAGCAGCTAAAAACATTCAAAAAGGTAGTATTATTACTTTGGAAGATATAGACTTTAAGCGTCCGGGTACTGGATTATCTCCGGAAATGATTGATATTGTTATAGGAAGAAAAGCAAAGCGTGATATTAAATACGATGAAATGATACTGAAAAGCGATTTCTAAAAGAGAGGTAAAGTGTGAAAGGAAGCAAAAATATTTATAAATTTGAAATAACTTTCATACATAATATGTACTTACGCGTAGCAAGAGAATGGAGGAAATAATGATAGCAATAATACCAGCAAGAGGTGGATCAAAAGGATTGCCAGGGAAAAACATTAAAAAGTTAGCCGGAAAACCATTAATTGCGTACACTATAGAAGCGGCTTTACATGCTACATCAATTGATCAAGTGATTGTTTCTACAGATAGTGAAGAGATTGCGAATATTGCAGTTTCTTATGGTGCGACGGTACCATTCATGCGACCCAATTTTTTGGCAACAGATGAAGCTAGTGCAGTTGATGTATATTTATATACAGTGGAAAGGCTAAAGGAAGAAGCAGATATGACTGTTGATGAATTTATGGTTTTACTTCCCACTTCTCCTTTGAGAACAGAGGAGGATATTGATATGGCCTGTGAAATATTTAATAAAAAAAATGGGATAACATTGGTTTCAGTTTCAGAAGTTCATTCACCTATAGAGTGGTTTTTAAAAAAGGATAATGATGGGTTTCTGAAAAACGCAGGTTTAGGTGATTCAAAAACAATGTTGAATAGGCAAAAATATGAATCATACTATGAACCAAATGGAGCTATTTATATATTAAATTATGAACATTTGAAAGCAAATAGATCATATTATGCAGAGAAGACAATACCTTATGTTTTAGATTCTTTTAAAGCAATTGATATTGATACATTAAGCGATTTTAAATTAGCTGAAGCAATTTTATCTATTCCAAGTGAGTTTTTATGAAAAATATTGTAATTATTGGTGGTCCAGGCTTTGGAGAGGAAATCGTCTGGTTAGTGGAAAGAATAAATAGGGTGAAAAAGCAATTCAATATACTTGGATTTATTAACAAAGATATTCCTAAAGGTCAATTTATTGGAAAATATAAGGTTTTAGGTGATGATGATTTTTTGAATGAAATGCCAGAAGGGACTAGCGTATGCATTGCTATTGGTAATTCAAAAGTACGAAAAAATATAGTAGAAAAAATGGCAAATCTTAACTTAGAATATCCGTCATTGATAGATCCAACTGCTCAAATAAGTGAAACTGTAACCATCGGCAAAGGGTGTATCATTTGCAGTAATACCGTTTTTACAACCAATATACAAATCGATGATTATTCGATTATTAATTTAAGCTGCACAGTGGGGCATGGCTGTAAACTTAATCGATTTAGTACAATTCTTCCTGGCTGTAATATATCTGGTGAAGTTGAACTGGCTGAAGCTTGCTCGATTGGTACAGGAGCACAAATTATTCCTGGATGTCATATTGGGTGTAATAGTATCATTGGTGCAGGAGCGGTCGTGATTAATAATATAGATGAGAATTGTACAGCTGTAGGTATACCAGCGAAAGTTATAAATAAATGAAAACTATTTATTATAAACAGAAGAAATGCCGCATACTTGAAATTAAATATTTTCATATGACATAAGGCTTCATAAATATTAAAAATAAAAATGGGAGAATTCATATGAATAATCAAAAAAAATATGTTGCAGCCATAGTTCTATCTGCAACGTTCTTCATCTTTTATGGAAATGATCATATTAACGCTAAAGAAGAGGATTCTATAGAAGTATTGTGGTATCAAGATGATTATGGAAAATATTGTATTGATGAAAATGGAGCACGTACTTATGGCTGGATTACAGTGGACGATAAAATATACTATATCGGAGATAATGGTTATGCTGTAAGTGGTGTAGTTTCAATTGGAGAACATCAATTCCTCTTTGGCGAAGATTGCATTTTACGCATTGGAAGGAATGAATATAACGATCAGCTATATTATTCTAATGAATTGGGGATAATACAAAAACAAAATGATAATTCTCTCTCATCATTTCCTGTCGCAATACCAAATGGCTGGCAAAAAAAAGCTGGAAAAACATTCTATTACAAAGATGGATTACCGCTAAAAGGTCTACAACAAATCGAAGGAAGCTTCTATTATTTTGAATGGAACGGTGAAATGAAAACTGGTTGGCAATATCCTGATAATAAAATCTATTATTTTGCTGCAGATGGAAAAATGATAAAAGGCTGGTTTACGGTTGGCAATAATCGCTATCATCAAACAGAGAAGGGTATAGCATTAGGATTAACAGAGATTGATAATAACATTTATTGTTTTAATAGCGAGGGAGTTTTACAATCAGGTAAATACAAAGCTTGGGATAAAACATATTTTCTTACAGATGATGGACGCATTCAGTATGGTTGGTTAAACTATGGATCATCAAGATATTATCTGTACAACGGTTATGCTGTTCGGGGGAATCAGTATATTGATAATAAACTTTATTTATTCAATGATGAAGGAAAACTATTAACTGGATTGAATAGACGGTCAGGTGATTTGTATTACAGCACCGCTAATGGAGTTCTGACAAATGCATGGATAGAAGAATCAGGCTTCAAATATTACTTTGATGGGAAGGGGAAAGCATTAAGAGGTATACAGAAAGTAGAAGACCAGTATTACTATTTTGAGTGGACTAATGAAATGAAAACTGGACGTCGATATCAGGACGGTAAAATGTATTACTTCGGTGAAAGTGGAGAAATGCTGCTCGGTTGGTTCAATGTTGATGGACATCGTTATTATCAAACACCTAGTGGAATAGCAACAGGGCTTGAGGAAATTCTTGATGAGACATATTGCTTCGACAGTATAGGGGAATTACAAAGAGGCTGGTATGATTTTAATGGTAAAACATATTATTTAGCAGATGATGGAAGAATTCAATATGGGTGGATAAATATAGGAATTCCAAGATTCTATTTGCAAAATGGTTATATTGTTTACGGAATACAAAATATCGGAAACCAAATATATGCTTTTGATAATAATGCAGAACTAATAAGAGGCCTAGGAAGAGTAAATGGCGATTTGTATTATGGGACTACAGAAGGTGTAGTTACAGAAAAGTGGATACATGAGATAGGAAACAGATATTATTTTGACAAATTTGGTAAAGCAGTGAGAGGTATAAAGAAAATAAATGATAATACCTATTACTTTGAATGGACAGGGGAAATGAAAACTGGTTGGCAATATCCTAATGAAAAAATGTATTATTTTGGAAATAGTGGAGAAATGCTGCTTGGTTGGTTTAATTTAAATAATGAACGTTATTTTCAGCTATCAGATGGAATTGCAACAGGACTTATAAAGATAGGGAATGAAACATATTGTTTTAATAGTACAGGAATCCTGCAAAAAGGCTGGTATGATGCATGGGGAAAGACATATTATTTGACAAACGATGGACGTATTCAATATGGATGGATAAACATTGGCACATCGAGATTTTACTTAGAGAATGGATATATTTTATATGGTATCAAAATAATAGAAGGCAAAAAATATGCATTTAATAATAATGCTGAACTGATAAAGGGTTTGGGTAGAATTAATGGAGAGCTATATTATGGTACAGTGAATGGAGTTAAAACAAATGCATGGATTGATGAACTAGGCAATCGTTATTATTTTAACGGAGATGGAAAAGCAGTTACATATACTCAAAATATAAATAATAAAATATACTATTTCAATAGAGATGGATCTATGCATAGGGGATGGAAGGATTTAAATGGAAAAACATATTATTATGACATTCAAAATGGTGTTTTAGCAATAGGGAAAATTCAAATTAATAGAAGAACATTTACATTTGATAGTGTAACTGGAGAATTTGTTAGAATGCAAGCAAAAATTCCTTATTATAATCAAGCATCACCTGAATGGGGAACAAGAAAATATGGAGATTTCAGTTTTGCAAGTTCAGGATGTGTTCCAACATCAATAGCAATGGTTTTTTCCTTTATCAAAGATCAAACCATTAAACCTACTGAAATAGCAAAATGGTCATATAATAAAGGGTATTTTAATCATAATTCTATAGGGGCAGGTGGATCAATTATGGCTCCAATTTCTAACCAGTATGGTATTAGTAGTTATTCTAACCTCAATTTTAATAAAGTGAAAAAAGATTTGCAGCAAGGAAAATTGGTAATTGCATTTATGGATTCCGGAACATTTGCTCCTAGTGGAACTACTCATGCCATAGTCCTATATGGTATTGATAATAATAATTATGTAGATGTATATGATCCTTTATATAAGGAACATAATAAAAAGTATTCGTTATCTCTTATATTAAGTGAAAAGTCAAAAAGCAAATATGATAATGTCGCAGGCGGCCCGATATTCTCATTTTATTAAAAATGCGAATCTTACAGTTAATAAATGTAAGTAATCTAAAATTCGTCCATGATGACTAAAAGAAGAGGCAGATACCTAAATTAGGTATCTGCCTTCTTTGGTCTTTCATTAGAAAGGTAAGCGGTCTAAAAACTACACACTACCTGAAGCGAAAAAGATGTGCAATAATATGCATGTTAAAAGGTGGTGTAAAAATGAAAAAAGAACAAAATTGGGAGATTCTCATAAAACAGTTTATGAAGCGCGCCTCAAGGATGTGCGTAATTGAATTCTGTAGAAAGCATAACGTAACAGCGGCAGAACTCCAGTCTCATTATAAACAGGAAAGGTCTGCAGAAGTTGGAGAAATCGTAGAAGTCAAGCCATACCGAAAGAAGAATGCTTCCCTTCTTCTTGATATCAACGGTGTGCGTATCAAGGTCACTCCGGATACGGATAAGCTGTTCCTTAAGGACATAATCACGCTTTTGCGCTCATGTTGATCGATATCGATCATATAGAGCACTTTTACATTATCTGCGGCTCAACGGATTTCAGGAAAGGGATCGAGGGGTGTGTCCAGACTGTTTCACAGATCAATGGTCTGAATCCATTCTCAGAATCGATCTTCCTATTCTGTAACAAACGCAAAGATGCACTCAAAGTGCTGCATTTTGATCTGAACGGATTTGAACTATTGACGAAGAAGCTATTGGAAAGCAAATACAAGTGGCCAAAATCAAAAGAGGAAGCGATGTCCATTACGAAGCAGGAACTACGCTGGCTCCTAGAGGGATTGTCCATCGAACAGAAGCGCACATTCAAAGAGACCTCGAAACGTATATTTTAAGAAAAAATGTAGAAAAAGAAAAGACTGAAATTTCTACATTTTTTCTGTTATACTATGAAATAGGAAATGGAGGTATCTACAGGATGGATTATGACAAGCTTATCAGAGAGAAGCTATCAACATGTGTCAGACATTATGGCAGAAGAACGCAGATCTGGAGAAGAATATAGAACTCTATAGAGAGCAGCTGAAAAAGAACCTGCAGAAGATATATGGAAAGTCCAGCGAAAAGATTACTCTGGTGATGCAGGATGAGATGGATCTCTTTGATGAAGCAGATGCCTTGGCTTATGAGGATGAGCAGGAAGAAGCAGTCAATATCGCTGAACATAAACGTCGTAAAAAGAAAAAGTACACGATGGATAACCTGCCAAGAGATATTGAAAAGGAATATCGTGAATATGATCTGGAAAATAAGGATTGTCCGATATGCGGAGGTAAACTGCATCAGATCCGTGTTGATGAAAAACTGGAGCTGGTGATGATACCGGCACAACAGAAGCTGATCATCCACCGGATCCCAGTATATGCCTGTCGAAACTGTCAAAAGAAAGACAAAGGGACTGTGATCAAGGCACCAGGACCAGTGACACTGTTCCCTAAATCACCGGCATCCGCAAGTCTGGTGTCATTTCTGATGGATATGAAGTATAGTAAAGGCGTGCCATTATACCGGATCGAACAAAGCATGAAGCAGGAGGATATCCTCTTTCCAAGACATACATATGCAAGATGGATGATAGACTGCAGTGATCGATATCTGGAAAAAGTCTATACATATATGCATGAAAGACTACTGGAGGAGGACATCATTTTTGCGAATGAGACCCAACACGATGTATTTCCAGATGGAGAAAAAGGCAGACAATTGAAGCAGACCTATATCTGGATGTTCCGAACAGGGGTGGCAGCAGAAAAAAATATCGTGCTTTATGTCCATAAGGGAGGAAGAAGCGGAAAGATCGCGACAGAAATCCTGAAGGATTACCATGGTTACCTTCAGAGTGATGATTATGCAGGATATAACGGGGTGGAAGGTACAAGAGTCCTATGTCATGCGCATGTAAGGAGAAAGTTTGCGGATATTGTGAAAGCGCAAAAAGGAAATGGCAGTGTAGAGGTGGCCAAAGAAGTCATAAAGAAATATAAGGACATATTCAAAACGGATAGTGATATCCGGAAAGAATGTGGAAAAGAATATATCCTGATCAGGGAAAAGCGTGAAACAGCCATACGCCCGAAGCTGGATGAGCTTTTCATGTACCTTGACAAAATCATAGATAAGTATCAGAAAAGAGTGAACTGTACAAAGCGATACAATATGCGAGAACGAATAAAGAGCAATTATATACATTCCTGGAGGATGGCAGGCTGGAACTGACGAACAATCTGTCGGAGCGCAGCCAGAAGCCTGTGATCATTGGAAGAAAGAACAGCATGTTCATGGGAATTGCGAGAGGAGCACAGAGTAGCGCGGTAATATACAGCCTTGTGGAGAGCGCGAAAGAGAATGGAGTGATACCAAGGCGCTACCTGAATCACCTGTTGGAGGAACTTCCGAAAATGGAAGAGGATGGTAAATACGAGCTAGACCGAGTGATGCCATAGCATCAGAACGTACAGAAATCATGCAGAGCAAAGATGGCAGAAACCTAATCAAGGGTATCTGCCTCTTCTTTTGACTATGTGCTGATTTTAGATCGCTTACACTCTTTATGCTTTTATTGCGTCCATAATGGAAATTTGATTCTGATTATATATACCAGTTTCACATTTTCAAAAATCTCGTAATCTTTGCCAACTAATTAACTATGACTAGTTGTTTTTTTAAATACATGAAGAAATTTAAAAAAATACACAATAATAAATTCTTCTTTTAGTAAAATCAATGAAATAACATATATTCCAAAATATATCATAGCAAATACGATTAAACTGCAGAATATAGAAAAATTGATATATGTACTTATTGAAAGTACAACTACTGTTGCAAATACACATGAAATAATAATTTTTGAAATATGCAAACCACTCTTAGCTTCCTTTAACTGTTTAGAAGTATACAAAATTTGTATAGCTAAAACAGAAAGCTCAGCAATCAGTGTTCCTAATGACGCACCAGCGGCTCCTAATCTAGGAATACATATATAATTGACAATTAAGTCAAGGATTGCACCAAATGTAACAGAGTATACAACAAATTTTTCTTTCCCTAAAGGTGTTAATATTTGGATACCTGTGATGTTTGATAATCCTATTAAGAGAATAGTGGGAGTAATCATTTGCATTGACAGTGTTGCCCCTATAAAATCTTCTCCAGATAAAACAATTAACGTTTCTTTTGCAAATAAAATAAAGAAAATGGTTAGCGGTAATGCTATTATAAAAACAAATCTAATACTCTTAGAAATTAAGTTTTGAAATTGTATTTTATCATTTCTTTGAATACAATAAGATAATCTAGGTAATAAAACAGTTCCTAAAGATGTAACTAAACTTAGCAATATTGTCTTAATTTTTATTGCAGCATTATAGTAACCGACCTCTGTATCAGATTGCATAAAACCAAGCATAACAGTATCGAGATTTGTATAGACTGTAATTGCAACAGATTGAGCAAAGAAAACTAAAATTGGTCTTATATGCACTAGAAAATCATAGCTTTCAACTTTTTTAAAACTAATTAATTTACGTAATCTAATAAAATTTAATATGTTAGATCCTGCATTTGCAAAAATCGTAATTCCACCATAAATAATATAATCGCTTTTTTGATGAATAAAGAAAAACATTAATATTATGGATACGATTTTAAAAAATATAGAGCGGTAAGTTATATAGCTATACTGCTCCAATGCTTGATATAACCAATTAACTCCAAAAACATTTAAAAGAATTGACAAAGAATTTATTAGCATTAAAGTTTTTTCTTTATATAATTCTGGCACCATAAAAATACTAATAAAATAAAGCGCTAACGCTAAACTAGTCGCACTCATATGAATAATAAGAAGCTCTTGCACTGTTTTATTTAGTTTATCTTTATCATCGCGTATTCTTGCACATGCACGTATACCGTATGTTGGAATTCCTAAAGCAGCAACCATAGAAAAGTAGCTTGCAATAGATGTTGCAAATGCTACTCTACCAGTCCCCTCAGCTAATAAAATTCTAGAAACATAGGGAAATGTTATAATAGGAAATATAAAATTTGCTGCAGTCAAAATGAAATTCATTACAAAGTTCTTTTTGACAGTTTGTGTTTTATTCATTAAACTCTTTTCCTACCATGTCTAAGGCTTCACTTATGATATGATGCATATCATAATACTTGTACATTCCCAATCGTCCACCAAAAATAACTCTATTTTCTTTATCCGCAAGTACTTTATATTTTTCATACAAGCAATTATTTTTTTCATCATTCATCGGATAATATGGTTCATCACCTATTTTCCAGGTTGCTGGATACTCTCTTGTTATTACTGTTTTTTCTTGTTTCCCATACTCAAAATGCTTGTGTTCTATAATTCTAGTATATGGTATTTCATATTCATTATAATTTACCACAGCATTACCCTGATAATTCTCTATTTCTAATATTTCTGTTTCAAATCTCAGACTCCGATATTCTAATTCACCAAAGCAATAATCATAATATTGATCAATCATGCCAGTAAAAACTAGTTTATTAGCAATCGTTTCCATTTCTTTTTTGTTAGAAAAATAATCACAATTCAATCGCAGATCAATTCCCTCAAACATTTTTTCAATAATCTGTGTATATCCGCCGATTGGGATACCTTGATATAAGTCATTAAAATAGTTATTATCATATGTAAACCTCACAGGCAGTCTTTTAATAATGAAGGCAGGAAGTTCATCACATCTTCTTCCCCATTGTTTTTGTGTATATCCTTTTACTAATTTTTCGTATATATCTCTTCCTACTAATGTAATAGCCTGCTCCTCTAGATTTTTAGGCTCTATGATACCTGATTCTTTAATTTGCTGCTCAATTTTTTTCTTTGCTTGCCCTGGAGTGATAACACCCCAAAGCTTATTAAAAGTATTCATATTGAAAGGCATATTGTAAATTTCATCTTTATATCTAGCAATAGGAGAGTTTGTATATCTGTTAAAAGTAGCAAATTGCTGAATATATTCCCAGACCTTATTATTAGATGTATGGAATATATGCGCCCCATATTCATGGACATTAATACCTTCCACACTTTTAGTATAAATATTCCCGCCAATATGAGGTCTTTTGTCAATCACAAGACAATTTTTCCCTCTTTTTTTTGCTTCATATGCAAAAATAGAACCAAATAGTCCTGCACCTACTATTAAATAATCATACATACAATTTACTCACTTTCCGTCGAACTTTTCTCCAGGTTCAACTTGTTTACCTAATAAATTATGCCTAGCATCGTGATAAGCTTTTTTTGTATATCTAAATCTAGGCAAAGAGCATTTTGAAATCGCTCTTAGATATGAAAACAAACAAAAATACATTGGGCGTAATCGCTTGAAAACGAAATTCTTCCCATATTTCATATCAAATACAAATGAATTTCTCAACATATAATATTGTTTCCAATAAATTGGTTCACTAATATTTGGTAACGGTAGTTGTCTATTTAATTTTGCTTTAACCATAAAATGTATCTTTGTTATCATTGTACAGCGATATGCGTAGTCACTATCATCAAAAAGTAAAAAATAGTTATCATCTGGTAGACCAACCTCACGCAGAATCTCAGAATTGAACAATGGTCCTTCGAACGCAAAATCCACGACTTCTATTTTTTCTTTTCCAGTAAAATCTGAAATAACTTGTTTATCTTCTACACGTTTAAAGAAATTGTCAAAGTTCATTTTTATAACTGCGTTATCTTTAAAGTTTTCACAAGTTCTGTTCGGAATACACACTTTGTGATTTTCATCCATTCCTTCAAGCAAAATTTCTAAGCAATTTGCTTCTGGTAAAACATCATCATCCATTACCCAATAATAGTCATAATTATATTTTAATCCTATTTCAAAGGCCTTTTTAAATCCACCTGCACCTCCTTCATTTTTTTCATTTAAATAATAATTAAATTTGATATTATTTAAATTAGTAATTTGTACTTCATTAATCCTTTCATTTAAGTTTAGTCCTAAAGCATTTAAATGACACAAAGTACCATCAGTAGAATGATTATCTACGACTACAATCCCTGAAATTTGATAAGTTTGATTACTCAATGCATTTAAAACTTTCTCTAAACATATTTTACGATTATATGTACATAATAAAACACAGACTTTTTTATTCATTTATTTGCCTTGCCTTTCTTCTTTGAACTATCCCAAACATATAGGAGCCTACTATAATTTTTAAGATAGAAATTTTTAGTTTTTTAGATAATACACTTAGTTTTATATTATTCACTAAAGAATGATATGCTCCTGCGAAATACATCCTTTTAAGCTCTGAATTAGCTTCGTACTGCATAAGCTCTACTGTGTATAGTAAAAAACCCTTTGGCGATTTAGCCAAATGATTATAGATATTTCTAGTCAAACCTGAATCCAAATACTCGCATTGATAAATGATTTCATTAAACCATCTTATTTTATATCCATCTCTTGCTATTTCATTCCACAATATACATTCACTTAAAAATTTCTCACCACTAAACTCCGGGAATCTATACTTTTTTATTACATTTGTATAGAAAACCTCAGCTTTATCTCCTTTTATATTTTTTTCTCTTCTTTCTATCGAAGAACAGTCCAAATATTTTCCTTCAAACGACTCACCTACTTCTCCACTGAAATCATAAGACTTTAAGCCTCCAATACCTGCATATTTTTCCTGATCACTTTTTAGAGTATTAAACCAAAATATAATCCTTTCTATTGAATTTTTCGGTAAAGTATCATCCGAATCAACTATAAAGAAAAATTCACCTATTGCTTTTTCTATTCCAATATTAACAGCATGATGTTTTCCTCCATTTATTGATTTTATGTACTTCATTTCAAATGGACTCTTTTTCTTTAATTCATTAACCGTCTCTTCTGTATCATCTGTTGACCCGTCATCTACAATAATCCATTCCATCATCGTCAAATCAACTGTTTGCCTTGTTAAACTCTCATATAATTTAGGCAAGAAACTAGAACGATTATATGTAGGTGTCATAATTGTTATTTTAATATCCCTCATATTCATTACCTTTTTCAAATAAAGAGTCAAACTCATGTAAACGTGCTTGTAAATCAAAAAAAGGACTTCTTTCTACTGCTTTTTTTCTCAATTCATTTAATTTATCTTTATCCATAAGCAATTGCTTTAAACCTTCATATAGTCCATTCTCATTATTCTCTACAATGAGACCGAATTCACTGTCTCCTAAAATATCCTTCATTCCTGCACAATCTGTCGTAAGTACAGGTGTACCTAAAAAAATAGCTTCAGAAACTACTGTGCTAAATCCTTCAGTTAATGAGGAACATACAAATAAATCTGAATTTTTTAACAATGGATATGGATTATCAATAAATCCAGTCAATTCAACGTATTTATTCAGTTTATTATCATCGATAAATTTTTGATAAGTATCCTTCAAAAGCCCAGTTCCTACAATTTTTAATTTAAATGTCAATTTATCTTCTTTTAATCTAACACAGCATTTTAAAAGTCGATCATATCCTTTTTGTGGACTAAGTCTTCCCACAGTGATAAGATTAAATGGAGTCTGCACTTTATATTCTGTAACGTTTTTTATAGAATTTAGTATCTTATTAGTATCTAGCACATTTAATTGAACTTGCACGTTTTCTTTACTCACATCGTATATTTTTAAGAAAGAAGTTTTCACATCAGATGAGACACATAATATTTTATTATAAGAATTATAACATTCCTTCGCTTCCTCTTTGCTTCTATAATATTTATTACTATCGGGCAGTTTTAATAAATCAACATGAACCCATGCATATTTTTGAGCTTTTGACTTAGAACCAGCAATTAGTCTAGTTACTGGCCCTTCTAAGAATGCTATTTCATAATCATATTCTCCATGAATATATTTCTTGTATAACTTTTCTTTTTTTCCAAATTTAATATATCTTAAGAAAAGAAAGCGAATATAATTTCTCAATCGTTCTGGATACACTTCTAAGTTAAAAGCATAGAAATGGGTTGTATATTTTTTTATTTCTTCTGTATATATACCTTCATTTAATAAAGAAAAAACATACACATCATATTTCGTTTTATCCATAGCTTTCACTGTATCAAGAAGTATTTTCTCTGCACCACCACCAATTAAGTTAGTTATGCTAAATAATATTTTCTTTTTCATTAAAAGCCTCCTCTTCCCCTAAAATATCCAATACCAGCCATATGCCATGATATTTGCATATGTCGCTAATATAGAAGCAATTGATAAAAATAACATAATTATAGACAAAATATATGTTTGTTTAATTCTAAATTTCTTAAATTCAAAATAATTTTTAATCTTTTTTTCTGATAATAAAATAAATAAAGTTTCTATCATAAACAAAGGTATTAAGTACATAAATCTTCTAATCAAATCAAATTGATAGAACGTTGATAACGCCAATATTGTATATAGAATTAAATACTTAATTGTATTAGACTTCTGTTTATACATTAGTATAATTATAAAAAAAGCGAAGAGAGCAAGAAACATATATAATATCATATAATTCGTATTATATGGCTGTATAGTTCCATTTAAGTATGGCTGAATCTTGAGATAGACAAATGAGTCTTTTGGACATAAGCTTAAAAGAAGCTTCAAAATAGGATAATGAAAAAAAATACCTGCCAATAAAGCGAACTGAATTTTTCTATTTTTTATCCAATCTACCAATAAAGGAATTAAAAGAACCAATGATACCAGATGAATAAGCGATAATAATAAAACTACAATCAAGTAGTGATGAACTCGTATTCTCTCTATTTTTAATGCATAACAATAATATGCGCCGGTGATAAAACAAAAATAATTTCTTATTGCTAAGATATAAGTTTTATAAAAAGACATGCAAAAGATAAATAAAAACATTCCTATCAATATATTTTTGTTTTGTATATCTAAATCATCATAAATCATTAGTATTAGCTTAAATAAAAAGAAATATCCGACAAATGTAAAAATCGCTTGGTACAAGCCTAATATATTAGTTTGTGCAATAATATACATTATTAAGTTATTTAAATATACCAATGAATATCCTGAATAAAATATCACCATAATCGAATGATTTTGATAACTTTTCATGACATCAAAATGTCTCTGTAAGTCGTCCGATGCATTAGGCAATGTATAGAAAGCGATTAAAGCTAAGCCAACTGAAATTAATAAAATGGATAAAATATCCCATTTTTTTTGTTCTTGCCTAATAAAATAGCATCCACTACCTATACATAAAACCGGTAATATAATGCAAACTCCAAAAAGAATATTAGACATCCGTAACTCTCCTTTTATGTAATTTTTTATAAATCCTTTTCGGAATCATTCCAATAATTAATGGTTTCAGTGCATAAATAAACAAGTACTTTGTCAATCCTGTACGCTTCATCCAATAAAATTTTAATTTCGCCTCTTGAATTCTATAAACATATTTTCTTTTTTTTATTCCGCTTTCATCTTCTCTATATTCTAAAAGATAATCACCAATAATCTCCAATACCATTCTTTTTTCTTTCATTTTACACCATAAATCATAATCTTCAGCACGACGTGTTAATTCAGTTACTGTATATTTATTCACATTAAGTATCGCTTCTCTTCTCATCATCACAGAAGGATGAATAAGGGAAGTTTGCTTAACTGCTTCTTTTAATGAAATACTTTTCATGTGAGGAAATTCAGTTTTTGAATACCTAGTTGATGTGTTATCTATATAGTATATATTAGTACCAATCACACTAGTGTCTGGATGCTTATTTAAATACTCAACTTGAACAGAAAATCTATCTGATAAAGCTTTATCATCACTATCCATTCTTGCAATATAATCACCTTTAGATATATCTATGCATCTATTAAGTGAGGCTGCTAACCCCATATTTCTTTTATTATTTATAATTGTTATTCTATTATCAATTTTTTTATATTTCTCTAATATCTTAGAGCTTTGATCTGCAGAACAATCATTACATATAATAAATTCATAATTCTTATAGGTTTGACAAAGAATAGATTCTATTGCTTCTTTTAAAAATCTCTGATCGTTATACACACCCATAATGACAGAAATCAAAGGTTCTTTATTTATTTCTCTCATAAATTTCCCTCATTTTCAAATTCACTTTCTTTATAGAATAATTTAAAACTTTATTATAATTAAAAGCAGACATTGATCTAGAAAGGTCTAACTCTAATATTTTATTTATATAAATATTAAAGCTTTCGTTTTCTAAATCCACACAGTATCCACCTTTTTCTTTTTCAATTAAATCTTCATTTCCTCTAATTTTGGAAACGACACAAGGTAATCCACATGCCATTGCTTCCATTAAAGCTACTGACAGACCTTCCCTTTTTGAAGGAAATACAAAAATATCACATGACTTCATTATCTTAATTACATCTATTCTATATCCAAGAAAATGTAATCTGTCTGATACATGTAGTTTCTTAGCTAATTGCTCATGTTGCTCTTTCAATTGCCCATCTCCACAAATTAGATAATGTATATTATTTGATAAATCTGGTAAGTTTTCTATTACAACCTTGTGATTTTTATTATCATTAAGCTCTCCAACTGAAAGTATTAAAATTGCATCCTTTGGAATATTTAACTCTTCACATAATTGTATCTTATTTTCTTTAACTAAATTAATTTTATCTATATCAATTCCAACACCTGGTACATATTCAACAGTACCGTTTTTCTTTAATTTAAATTTCTTTGCTGCAATATAGTCTTCATTGTTAATTGTAATCAGTACATTCGTATATTTTGCAGCAATTTTTTCAATATTTCTAAAAACAAAATTTTTAAATGGATTGTTTCCTTTAAAAAAGTGAAAACCATGTGCTGTGTAAATCATTTTGCAAGTTCCGTATATATTACTTTTTTTATAAGCTAAACGTGTTATAAAACTTGAGATAGGTGTATGCGTATGAACTAGAGAATAATTCTTATCATTTAATAACTGCTTTACTTGTTTATAAGAATTTATTATGTTTTTTATATTTTTAGGACTTCTCGAAAAACTAATATTAATTTTTTTAATCTTTAATTCCTTTAATTCACTTTCGAATTTTTTTATTCTTTCTTCCTTCCAAACTGAATAATCATCAAAATTGCAGGCAACATCTATCGTATATCCCAGTTCTTGTAGTAATTTAATGTTATTCATATTAAACTGTCCAATCATTGATGGAACAGTCGCAGTCATTAATACTCTTTTCATACTTTCTCCAATCTTATTTCATTTGTTTTGCTGGGACTCCTATATAAGTGCCATTTACAACTATGTCTTTTACAACTACAGAACCAGCACCTATCACCGTCTCTTTAACTATTTTTTTTCCTTGTATGATTTTAGTTCCCGTTCCTATTTCGACACAATCATTTATACTTACATTACCTGAAATATTCACTCCTGGATAGACTGTTATATAGTCATGAAACTGCACATCGTGCCCTACCGTACAATTCAAATTAATATGATTAAAATTTCCTATTTCTAGATTTGTAGTTAGAATACTGCCTTTACAAATAATATTTCCAAAACCTAACGTGACAGTTTTATCTATAATGACATCTTTATCAAATATATTAGGAAATGAAATATTCTTATTAGTTTGAAGTCTTTCAACTATTTTTTTTCTGATTTGAGGATTTCCGATGGCTATTACTACATTGGCTTTCTCATTTACATTAAGCAAAAAATCTATTGTGCCTAAAACAGGATAATCATTCACACTTTTATTTTCTAAATCCTTATTATCATCTACAAAACCTTTAACATTCCATTTATCTGAATTTTCAATTAGCCATGCTACTTCTCTGCCAAATCCAGATGCACCTACAATTACAATATTGTTCATATCATCACCTATCAATCATCCTTTAAACTCCTCCATTGTCGCAGAGGTATCACTACTGATTCCTTCTTTTTTAAAAACCGTTTTTACAGTCATAAATAATATCTTCATATCTAATAAAAAAGAATACTCTTTCGTGTATTCTACATCTTTATCAAATTTCTCTTCCCAAGAAATTGCATTGCGACCACTCACTTGCGCAAGTCCAGTTAAACCAGGTCTTACATCATGTCTTTGTTTTTGAAACCCATTATAAAGTAGTAAGTAATGGACCAATAGAGGTCTAGGACCGATAATACTCATATCTCCTTTTAAAATATTAAAAAGCTCTGGAAGTTCATCAAGTGATGTTGAACGAAGTTTCTTCCCAAATGAAGTTAACCTAACTTCATCTGGCAGAAGATTTCCCTCTCCATCTGTTTCACTTGTCATGCTCCGAAACTTGTACATATTGAATATCTTCTCATCCTTACCAGGTCTTTCCTGTTTGAAAATGACAGGACTTCCCAGTTTCACTCTTACAAGTATAGCTACAATCAAATAAATTGGACTCAACAAGATTATCGCTATTAAAGATAATAAAAAATCAAGGAATCTTTTAAAAAATAATCTATACATTATTAAAAACACTCCTTAATGATTTCTATTATTTGATCCTGTTCACCCATTGTCATCTTATTATCACTTGGTAGGCATAATCCTCTTTCAAAGATATCCATTCCAACATCAGTGCATTTACCTGAGATATAGGCATTCGTTCTTGCTCTTCCGCTTCCTTCTTTCGTTATGAATGGATTCATTCTAAACACAGGCTGCATGTGCATCGGTTTCCAAATTGGTCTGCCTTCTGCATTGTATTTCGCTAATTCTTCCAATATCTCTGTTGGACAACTTTTACCTGCTTCCCTAATAAATAGTGCCTTTTTTTCACTTCTTACCTGTTTACACATCGCTTCTTCATCGATAATCAAACAAGATAACCAGAAGTTTGGTTCACTATTCTTTTCATCATAAGGATTCATTTTTATTGGGAGATCTTTTAACCCTTCTTTATATCTTTCGTAAATAGCCTTTTTTTGTGCAATATGCTCCTCCAAGTGCGGTATCTGTCCTCTCACTACACCTGCAATGACGTTTGACATCCGGTAATTGTATCCCAATTCTTCATGCTGATACCAAGGTGCATTTTCTCTTGATTGTGTAGACCATTTTCTAACTTTCTCAGCTGCTTCTTTATCATTCGTCAAAAGCATACCTCCTGATGATCCAGTTATGATTTTATTGCCATTAAATGAAATTGCATTGTAATCCCCAAATGTGCCTGTCTGTACACCTTTATAGCTTGCACCTAAAGACTCGGCTGCATCTTCTATGATGATGGCATTATGTTTTTTACAAACTGCTTTGATTTCGTCAACTTTTCCAGGAGTACCATATAGGTGGACTAGGACAACTACTCTTATCTCAGGATATAATTCAAATGCTTTCTCTAAAGCAATCGGATCCATATTCCATGTATCATATTCCGTATCTACAAATACTGGAATCCCGCCTTCATAGACTACTGGATTGACAGTAGCGCCAAATGTCATGTCTGTACAGATTACTTTATCTCCAGGTTTTACTCCAGCTAGTTTAACTGCCATATGTAAAGAGGATGTTCCGGATGCTAAAGCTACAGCATACTTGCATCCTACTTTTTCACAAATCATTCTTTCTATTTCATTAATGTTTTTACCCACTGTAGACATCCAATTCGTTTCATAGGCTTCTGTGATATATTTTAATTCTTCTCCATGCATAGTTGGGCTTGACAGCCATATTTTATCCTTGAA
>ERZ781275.749-NODE-749-length-31388-cov-3.891297_pt1 | contig 31388 bp, 39 predicted proteins | sample MGYA00375853_ERZ781275 | MGnify/ENA primary metagenome ERZ781275 (study PRJEB29790, sample SAMN03653691) | human gut metagenome | host: Homo sapiens | place: USA: Dallas, Texas | collected 2012-07-23 | study: EMG produced TPA metagenomics assembly of the Gut...
TCTGGACAAGGATCCCCACGCCGATCAGTCCCATGGCCATCCCATAAAGTTTGGCGCTGTCTGACATAAAGATGCTAAAATTTCAATCATTAACGCTTCCATTTTCCCATCTTCCTTTTATTGCTTTTCATTCAATTATCTCATTGGATGTTTCTCGATTCATTGCCTTTTTCACCTTTCTATGGTATACTAGCCATGTAGTTTATATTTTAGATCCACCGCTGCGCGGTTCGCTTTGGGGATCTGGCCCCCTTTCTGATTAAACGGCTCGTTTCGGGGGCCTTTTTTATTGACTTTTCTCAACACTCTATGCTAAACTTAATGTATTAACATATTTTATCTTTGGTCTCTCATAGTGCCTCAAACACTTGGGGGACTTTTTAACGCTCATTTTCATTTCGCTTCTTTAAGCCGACCATCCACCGGCAATAATCACAGTTCTTTTTAAAATTTCTGACTGCTTTATTGTGTTCTTTTCGTTTATAGGCGGCATATTTCCGCACCCTGGGTGAATTGATGGAATAAGCGATATCGTTCATAAAATCACCTCCTCGGCCAGCACATGGCGGATACCAGCGCGATAAACAAAACCGTGATTGTCGCGGCAACCGCGTCACATATCACGCCGATCACGCAAATGTAAAATGTAAAAATAAATAGTACAAACTCGGCCATGTCTCACTCTTCCTTGTAACGCTGCATCCTCAGAGCCCGCTTTTGCAGCTGCCTGTCCTCCTGGATCCGGAAGCGCACCAAAAGAATGAAACTGCCGCCGGCAACGAATACGGCTGCCAACCATCCGGCCCCACAGGTGAATATGCCTTTTTCAGCCCAGCTATACATAGCGAAAAGTCCGCATAGGATACAAAACTCAAAGAAGCATTTCACGCCGTCATTGACAATGGCGCGTTTAGTTCGTGGTGTCATAAGCTTTCGCCCTCCCGGCTGCCGACAGAGGCAAAGATAACGTCATTCAAAAGTTTAGTGCTTTCTTCCTCCGTGATCAGCTCCAGTTGTTCCAATATTGATACTTCACCAAACAAGGTGCCGTAAGCAATCTCACCGAGCAATTGTCCACGTTCGGCATTCCGGTGGGCTTCATCGACTTCCTTGATAACCTTGTTGATGACGATCTGTTTTGTTAGTCCGTTCATTTTTTTACCTCTTTCATATTTTTTCTGGTCTCTTTAAACAAGTCGGCCAGCTGCTCTTCTACTTCATTTCTTTTATCAACTTCGTGCCTTATTTCTTCGTCCAGATACAGCATGCGGTTCATTAGTTCGATCTCTAATTCAGAAAAAGGCTCTTCTTTTAATACCTTATACAGTACCTTTTGTTCAATTTCTGTTAGCATATGAATCACCTCGTATTCACCCAGGCATTTGCAGTAAATTACTTCTTTCCTGCCGTTCACTTTTCCCACTTCTATGATGCCGCATAACCCAGGCTTTCAGCGCGGCATCCACAAAATAAAGCTTACATCCCGGCGCCTCCTGAAACGCCGGGAAATCAGGCTCATTTTCCATATACTTGTAGATCGTGGATCTGGAACAGTTCATATATTCACAGGCTTCTTTTAAGGTTAAAATTTCTCTTCTCATTGCTTTTCCTCCCATCTTAACCGTTTTATAAGTTTTTATTTTTTCTTAAATATGGTATACTCAAATTAACTATATTTTGGAAAGGATTTATATATATGCATTCTTTTGATCTTGATCGCAAATACTTTACCTATTTTATTGACGCTCCCGATTTAGGCCTATATTCCGAATACGAATTTGAGCCTATTTCGATATGCCCATACTGTGAAATTGCTATCTCGCCAATAATTGATGGTTATTTTTGTAATAAAATAAATGATCGTCGATTTGTAACTTTTTTATGTTCTTGCCCTGTTTGTTATAAAACTTTTATTGTTAAGTATGAACTTTCTTCGAATGATAGAAGTACATTAATAAACTATGCACTAACTTCATCAATCGAAAAAACTTTTGATCCAAAACTAGAAGTCCTCTCTCCAGATTTTGTAAGAATTTATAACCAATCTTTGCGTGCAAAAGAACTGGGAATGTCCGATATTTGCGGCTTAGGTTTTAGAAAAGCTTTAGAATTTTTAATTAAAGATTATGCAATTCTTTTAAACAAAGAGGATAAAGATAAAATAGAACGCTTAAATCTTGGACCATGTATTCGTGAATATATTGATAATCCAAAAATATGCACCTTAGCAGAAAGAAGCGTTTGGCTTGGCAACGATCAGGCCCATTATGTTGAAAAACATAGTGACCGCGATGTAAATGACCTAATTAAATTTATTGACCGTATCGTCTTCCACATTTCCGGTGAACTTGTAGATTACGATGCTTCATCAATTCAGCCTATCAAATAAGCAATTCCTTCCAATGCACGCAAATTGTTCTTTTTTCATTGTAAAAGAACACCATCGGATTACTTGTAATAGAACTGAAACCCACAACAATTCCTTCACCCAAAATGTTGTGGATTACTATTTCTCCTAAATGGATTCCGTTATCTTTAATTGGTTTTTTTGTTATTTGCAATTTCATCTTTTCCTCCTAACTCAAATTTTTCTGTTTAAGCTGATCTTTCAGCTTCTTTTGCTCCTGGAGCACATTGGCGTATGCCTGCACAAACGCGATGGCCACCGGATCCTTCTTGACATAATCGATCTGGTTGTCCACTTCATTCAGAAGTTTTTCTTTTTTATTCTGTTTTTCAACCCTCATGGTTTCTCACCTCCTCTAATTGTTAAACGCTTTTTGTTTCGCTTAAAACATGTTATACTTTCTTTTATCGGTATTATAATTCCGAAATAAAAGAAAGAAGAAAGATCATGTCTCTAACACTTGCTATGTATAATGCTTACGGTATTGTCCTTTCAGCTGATAGGCGAATTACTTTAACCATAAACAGAACAGATACTTTAAAAGAATCTGTTCCTGGTACTGATTTTGAACAGAAAATTTTCCTTTTAAAAAATGGATATGGTTTGTCTTATTCTGGCACATCCTCTTCTTTCATTGCTGGACCAGATGGATTAACGCGCAAGATTCCTCTTAGTGTTATCCTTCAAAATTATTTAGGCCAAATAAAACCAGATAAGTTCTCCCCAGAAACATTATTTAAAATGGTCCTTGAACACATCAAATCTTTTTGTTCCGAAGAAGACAATACGATTTTCTTTTTGGGTGGATTCCACCAAGGTCTACCATTTGTATTTACTGCTAATACCAAAGATGCCGAAATTAATTTTCTATTAAGTGAAAATCATACTTCTGGATTATCTTATGCGGGAGCTAGTGATACTTTATCACCTTTACTCAATACACCCGGTTTTGTATATGATTATCAATCATATAACATTCCTGATATGGTGCATTTTTCCTCCTTCTTAATTCAAACAGTATCTAAATTGCAACATTATCAATTGCGTATCAATAATGTTAGCGAAGAAAGTGATATTCTTGTTATTACTTCTGATAAATCTTATTGGGCGAGTATGCCTGTCTCGCTGTCTCTGCAGTCTGGCACTCTGTAGCCTCGCTTCTTACTATTTTATTTTCTTGTGTATGCTGCTTTTGTATCGCTAAAGCAAAGGCAGCTATTTCTTCAGAACTTCCTTTTACTATTATTTCCACTTTTCTCACCTCCCTTGAAAAAGTCTCATTTCGCTATAGGCTGAAGACTGCTTTTTGATCCGCTTAAAACATGCTATACTTTCCTTATCAGCGTTCCTGCGCTGAAATCTAGGAAAGGATAAAAGAATCATGAGTAAAAAAGACGATGTTGCTAAAGAACTGGATAATTATCTTGAAACTTTTAGTTTGTCTATACAACGTTCAATTCAGTCTTCTAATTGTGATCGTGATGCACAATTTTTATTTGATGAACTCGCTAGACAAACCTATTACCTCTTTACTTATTTTCGTGATGCAATTGTTGACAATATTAAAGAGTGATTCATTTTGCCGTCAGTTTATTCTGACGGCAATAACTTTCCGCTAATATTTCCATTTCCAATAAGCTTTTTAAGCTCCCATGTTTCTTTTTCCAGTTCATCGGATAACTGTTTAATTCTCTCTGCTTTTTCTAGAATTTCATTTGTGTTTCCTACATAATCAATCTGTATACTTATCACTTTTCTCACCTCCCTTGAAAAAGTCTCATTTCGCTATAATCCGGAGACCAAATTTCATTCCATAATCTCTGTTTGAATATATTATACTTTTCTAACAGAAACTTTGTCAAGTGATTTTTGTTTTTCAAGTTTACAAACAGAAATTTTCATGATATTATATTTTTATAAAGGAGATTAAAAATGGATGAACTAAATATTCGATTTAAAGAAATGCGTAAATCCCTTGGTAAAAGTCAAAAAGAGATTGGAGATGCAATCGGACTATCGAATTCAGGGATTTCAAACATCGAAAGTGGATTACGAAGCGTCACAGAAAGGCACATCAAACTTTTAGAAGCTGCTTTTAATATCAATGAACACTGGTTCCGCACGGGTGAAGGATCTATGATAAAAGAACCTTCTAATGCCGTTGATACCTTGCATGAACTTATCCGGTCTTTTGATATTGAGCAACTTGAACTCATGAAAGAATGCCTGGATATGATTATCAAAGAAAAGGAATCCGACAAGGGTAGTATCCTTAATTTTCAGCGTACAGTTACCCGTCCTGTTTATGATCTGCCCGCTTCCGCTGGTACCGGTCAATTTTTGGATGGTTACAGCTACACAAATATGGAATTCCCAGAATATGCTGTTCCGCCAAGCTCTACCTTCGGTGTTCGCATTGCCGGCGATTCCATGGAACCGGAATACTTTGATCAGGATATTGTCTTTGTAAGACAGCAGCCCACACTTGAAAATGGCGATATTGGTATCTTTGTGCTTAACGGTGAAGGTTATTTAAAACAGTTTGAAATTATGGACGACGGCTATTCGCTGGTCTCTTTAAACAGCAAATATCCAGATATACACATTACTGAAGGTTGTGCTATTCGGATTGTTGGAAAAGTTCTCGGAAAATATTCTCTTTCTTAATACTATTTGAAGTATTTATAATGCATCTCTATTGTTGTATAATTATTTATAACAACCTAAAAGAAGGTGCATTATGAAATATAAAAAAATCAATAGATTATTTGTTTATGAATTGTTTATGTCAATACTGGCGATTATTGCTGTGATCTTGGCAATTTTAGATATTACCGAGGTAATGACTCTGTCTGAGCATCTATACTTAGGTATCACAGATTTTATTATATTAATCATTTTTTGGATTGATTACATTGTCCGTTTCATCGCTTCAGACAGCAAAAAACAATTCTTTAAAGAAAATATTTTTGATTTAATTGCTATTTTGCCCTTTTCTTCTTTATTGAGGGCTTTTAGATTTGCAAGATTATTCCGTATCATGAAACTGTCAAAAGCTTTAAAAGCAACGCGGTTGTTAAAATTCTCTCTCTTCTTTAAACGAATAGAAAGAACTTTTAACCAATTTTTTAAGACGAATGCTTTTGGATACATGATGCTTGTTACTTTGTTTTTGCTCATCTTTTCTTCATGTACTATTTATATTTTTGAGCAAGGCAACAGTATAAATAACTTTGGTGATGCACTTTGGTTTTCACTTGTAACGATGACTACTGTAGGTTATGGTGATATCTCACCAATTACAAATACTGGGCGGGTTGTTGCTTCATTACTCATGATTTTTGGAATAGGATTAATTGGTTTTGTTACTAGTACAGTTACTCAGTTCATTGTTGAACGACAGTCCAAACGTAACCAAAAGGAAAGTGAAGTAATTATCGAACAAATTCTTGATCTTAGCACTTTAGATTACCAGGATTTTGAGAAGGTCAAAAGCTATGCAGATTTCCTAATTGAAAAATCAAAGGAAAAACTTTAATTGGTAGAAAGGAGTGAAAATTATGCCTTTACTCAAGGAAAAAGAAATTTTTAAAAAAATGACGTTGGAAGAATTCGACGCGTTACCAGTGGATGAACGCAACACTTATGAGTTGGTTGATCATATGGTTTTGATGTCACCCAGGCCATCGCTGCCTCATCAGCGCGCTCAGTTTAAACTACTCTCCATGTTAGACACCTTTTTATCTGGCCACAAATGCCAGGCATACGGTGAAATTGAAGTTAAAATGCGTGATGATATTTTTATCCCAGATATCAGTATTGTCTGCGATCCAGAACAATTTAATAAAAATCGCTATGATGGTGCCCCGGCAATTGTGGTCGAAATCCTCAGTCCTGGTACAGCACGCATTGATCTTTTTACCAAACTGAATAAGTATCAGATGGCTGGCGTTAAGGAATATTGGATTGTCAGTCTTAAGGGTAAGCTGATCACGGTCCATAATTTTGAAAAAGAAACGGTTACCGAATATACCCTGGAAGATGTTTTAAGCTCTGAAGTCTTTGACGGTCTGAAAATTCCGCTTAAAAAAATTTTTGAATAGTTTACCGGAGGAAAAAAATGAAAATCGCTAAAATCATCATTGGTGTTGTCTGTATTCTTTTATCGTTCGTCATTGCCTATCAGTCTGCGCTCGCTGGCGTTGCTGGTATTATGACAAGTATTAGCTCAACGCTGGAGTCTGCTTTTGGTGGCAGCAATGTTCCACAAGAAATGGATATGAGCTTTTTCGGCGGCTTTTTTGTGGCTGTATCCTATTATGCATCTGGTATTACCAGCATCGCAGCCTGCGGAAAACGCGGTGGATCTGTCGCATGTTTCATCTTAATGTTTGCTGCCTGTCTCGTTGGCATCGGCTCCCTGGCCTTTGGCCCTGGTGTCTTCACCGGTTTAATTATCTGGAGTCTGGGCGCTTTTGCAATGTGCGCATTCTATATTGTGGATGCTACGAAAGATTTAAAGAAGAAATAAAAAAACGCCCCACTGCTTGTAACAGTGGAGCGCATGATAGTTAGCAAACCGGGTATGGCCTGATATAACTATCCCTAAGCAAGATCATTATATCAGACCTGCCCTGGTTTTACAATAAATCAGGGCTTTTTTGTGTCCAAAATTGTCCAACACAACGAAAGGAATGATATGAATGAAATATGATAAAGTTAAAACTGGCGGAAGAACTTACTTCCGTTACCGGCACTGGGATTCTATTCTCAAAAAACATGACGTGACGCTTTACGGAAAAACCCTTGCAGAGCTCCAGACAAAATTTGATCAATACCAGGCAAAAAAAATCGCAGGCATCCAGGAAACCTCAGACACCTTTGCACAATACTGCAAAAACTGGCTTTACAACATCCATCTACGGGATAAGAAGCCCGGCACCGCTGAACGATATGATTCAACTTACCGAAATTATATTGAGAACAGCTATGTTGGAAAAATCAAGCTTAAGGATCTGAACTCAGATCATCTGCAGCAGTGGTACAATGATCTCTTTGACGAAAAGGAAGCTGAAGGAAAAAAGGCGGAAAACGCTGTTAAAAATCTGCATAAGGTGGTAAGCCCCTGTCTCCGGCATGCTTATAAAACCGGACGTATTTTAAGGAACTATGCCGAGCTCATTATCATGCCTAAAGCTCAAAAAACGGCCTCTCATTCAGGCGAAAAGACAAGCAGGGTACATCCGTTAACCCTTGATGAGCAAATGGCCTTTATTGAGGAAATTAAAGGCCATCCCCTGGAAGCTCTTTTCAACACTGCCCTTGATACTGGCATGCGTATGGGTGAGCTCTTTGCCCTGACCTGGCAAGACGTCGACTTTGAAAAATCAGAGATCCACATCAACAAGACGTATGGTTTCACGAAGGATCTTAAGCTTGGAAAATATGTCGGCATGGTTACCGCGCCAAAGTCTGAAAAATCTGTCCGGGTTATCCCGCTTCCGGAACGAACCCGGGAAATCCTTCTAAAGCAAAAAACAGACGAAAAAGAAAAACTGCTTCGGCTTGGTATGGTTTTGGATGACAATAGCCTGGTCTTTTCTACGGTCGTGGGTGGCTATTTTGACGGCAATAATGTGCTGCACCGCCTGAAGACCATCTATAAAAAACTGGGCATTGAGAACAAAACTTTCCATGATCTGCGCCACACCTATGCGACACGCTTATTTGAGCTGGGGGAAGAACCACGAACGGTCCAAGAGCTGTTAGGGCACTCGGACGTCAATATCACACTGGGGACCTACATTCATGTTTTGGAAAAGACAAAGAAAAAAACGGCCGCCAAAATTGACGACCTGTATAAAAAAGAGCCTGCGACGCAAACGCAGGCTCAGGAGCCTCTGACACCCAAAATTTTACCTTTTGGACATTTTTTGGACAAACGCTCCAAAGTACAAAAATAGCGACTTCTGAAAGCCGCTTAAATACTCGCTTATGGAGCCCTTGTCCGGATTCGAACCGGAGACCCCCACCTTACCATGGTGGTGCTCTACCTGCTGAGCTACAAGGGCATGTATAAAGGATCGTAGATTCCTCAGCAATTCGATTATCCTTATCGGATAACTGCTTCGTCATCTGCGTTAGTTTTGTTGCCGTGCGCCCGCTAACGCTCCATGCGCACTACCAAATTCACTCCATAAATTTGGACAAAACGTTGGTGGGGAGAGATGGATTCGAACCATCGTAGACTCAGTCAACGGATTTACAGTCCGCCCCCTTTAGCCACTCGGGCATCTCCCCATATAAGGATCACAAATGCTTTGGAAATTTCATAACCTTTCAGGAAAATTTCCGTATCACTTGCGCTTGTCTCGTTACCGCACGCTCTATGCGTGCTGCCAAATTCGCTTCGCAAATTCGGACTCAACATCGACAGCTTCTATATGATACTCTATTCTGATAGGATAGTCAAGGGGTTTTATTAAAATTTTTAGATTTTTTTTCGGATACGCTGGATCGCGTTGTCCACAGCCTTTTTCGACCGGCCGATCTTATCGCTGATCTCCTGGTGGGACGCGCCCTTCAGGTAAAAATAAAGCACCTGCTTTTCCAGCTCTGAGAGCTCGCTCTTAGCCACCTGGCTGAAATGCTCCACAGCCTCGCGGGTCACCAGCTCCTCATCAGGGTCCAGCGCCGCAGTGGAGGCCACCAGATCCAGCAGCGTGGTATCCGGGTCATCCTCCGAGATGGGTGAATACAGGGAGACCGTATCGCCCATCGGGCTGTGCTTCGGCCGTTTCGCTTTTGTGACCACACTTTTTATACGGTTTTCCACACACAGGCCGGCAAAGGTTTTAAAGCTTGTGCCCCGGTCCTCACGGTAATCCCAGATCGCCCCCAGCAGCGCGATCATGCCCTCCTGGATCAAATCCTCCTGGTCGCCGCCGATGTAGTAAAAGGGCCGGGCCTTCTGCGTCACCACACAGCGGTATTTTTCCACAATGGTCACCACTGCTTCCTTATCACCGCCCTGGGCTTTTTTCACAAGTTCCAGATCCTTGTCCATCAATCCTCCACATTTCCTTTTCTCAGTTCTTTCATAACGGCCAGCACCTCGTCATCCATGTAATCCTCCAGCTTGTTGCGGGTATCACTCTCGGTCCTACGGTACTGCTTTCTGACCTGTTTTGCACTCTCAGCCATGGCCTGTATCAGTTCGCGGGAGGGCACCCGCTCCCCGCCGTTTGCCAGCACCACACGCTGAAGCGTATAGTCTGAAGTGACCACTTTGACCGTGTAGGGCCTGGGCAGGCTGAATACCAGTTTTTCGATATAGGTGTCGGCGGTTTTGTTCTTCTCAGTAAAGACCACCTTGATGCGTCCCCGTATCTCCTCGCGCCGCTCTGCGTTTTCCTGGGAATAAGCGTCAAAAACCAAAACCGTCTCATAGCCCATCAGCCCGCTGTAGCTGTTCAGCTGCTCGATCAGATCCTCCCGGGCCTCCTCCAGATTAAAATCGGTAAGCCCTTCCATCTCAGCTAAATGGTGGATCACATTGTAGCCGTCGACAATCAGATAGGTTTTTATTTTTGACACCCCCTTCAGTATTTATCCGTTTTGAGAACGGACAGACACAAAATGAATTCATACCGCCCAAACAGGATCCTTTTTAATGGAGAATTGAGAACAACGCTTAACGTTAAATCCGGTGCGGTCCAGACCGTCTCTACTGGTGGCGCTGTCTGGCTGCCTCGCTCAGGATAATGGCCGCTGCGGCCGACGCGTTAAAGGAATCAATATCGCCGTAAAGCGGAATCGAAACACTGTAATCGCACTGTTTTTTCACATTGGGGCTGATACCCTTGCCCTCGTTGCCGATAATAATGGCCAGCTTGCCCTTAAAATCGTTTTTGTAGTAAGGGGCGCCGTCCATATCCGCTGCCATGATCCAGAAGCCCTTTGCCTTGAGCTCATCAATGCACTGGGTCAGGTTTCCGACCTTGACAATGGGGGTATGGGCCACGGCGCCCGAGGATGCCTTGACGGATACGGCTGTCAGGCTCGCCGACCGGCGCTTGGGGATAATAACCCCGTGTACCCCGCAGAGGTTGGCGCTTCTGATAATCGCGCCCAGGTTGTGGGGATCGGTCAGATGGTCTAAGATCACCACAAGGGGCTCCTCGCCCTTAGCGTCTGCCTTTGCCAGCACATCCTCCATGCTGCTGTAGGGAAAGGGCGCCATCATGGCTGCCACGCCCTGGTGCGGCTGTCCGTCCGCCAGACCCTCCAGCTTGATTTTCTCAACACTCTGAACCACAATGCCCCGCCTGCGTGCCTTTTCGGCAAGGTCGCCCAGCACATGGTCTTTATTGTCCTTGAGGATCAGCAGCTTATCCATCTGCTGTTCTGAGCGGAGCGCTTCCATCACCGGGTTTTTGCCCACGATCACAAAGCGGTCATCTCCTTCATCGTCCTGCCTGCGCGTTTCGCGCCGCTTCAGGTCCGCCCGATGGTAGCTTTCCTTTTTCTGTTCCCGCCCATGGTCATTCCGCGTTTTTTTACGATCATTCTTTTTCATTTTATACCTGCTTATTTTTATTTTATTTTAACATTGAAACATTAATCAATTATTATTAAATTTTTTATAAAGAGATAGAGTACATTCTCCATTTTCCATTAAAATCGCCTTTCGCTCTATCTTTGCCGCTTCCTTTCAGCTTTACCCAAAAGCCATGACCGGTAAATATTACCGGTCGTCCGCTTCCCCCTCATGCCGCTTTCTGGGCGGCAGCGGGCCGAAATACTGGTAGAAATAGGTTTTGATGGTGCTGTTGTAGAGCTTGCGGTTTTTCGTGGCTTTTTTGCCAAAATAACGCTCAAATTCCGGATAGCCGGTGATAATAAAGTAGGACCAGTCCTCCAGTCCTGAAAACGCCTCACCCATATCGCGGTAGAGTGCCTGAATCTCCTTTTCCTGCCCGATGCGCTCGCCGTAGGGCGGATTGGTGACAATGACCCCGTAGCGCCGTTTGGTGGCGATGGACTGCACAGGCAACTTCTGGAAGGCCACATAGCCACTCACACCAGCCAGCTCTGCGTTGATACGCGCCTGCTTCAGCGCAGCTGGGTCAATATCCGACCCCAGAAGCCGGAACTCACGGTCATTGACCGCCGCCCGGGCATTTTCCCGCGCTTCCTCCCACTGACGGGCTGGTATGGCTGGCCATTCCTCAGAAACAAAGTTCCGTTTTAACCCCGGCGCAATGTTTTTCCCCATCAGGGCCGCCTCAATAACAATGGTTCCAGATCCGCACAGCGGGTCAAGGAAAACACGGTGGGGCTGCCAGCGTGACAGGTAAACCAGCGCCGCGGCAATGGTTTCCTTGAGCGGCGCCTCATTGCCGTACTGTCTGTAGCCGCGCTTGTTCAGGCCAGAGCCGCTGGTGTCAATGGACAAGACCACCTCATCCTTCAAAATCTGAATGTGGATGGGATAATTGCCTTCGGTTTCCTCAAACCAGCCCACGCCGTAGACTTTTTTCAGCCGCTCAACCACTGCCTTTTTCACAATCCGCTGTCCGTCCGATTTGCTGAAAAGCTTGGATTTTACGCTGGTGATCTTGGCTGCCGGAAAGACCCCCTTCACGGGAATCCAGTCCTCCCAGGGCAGCGCCTTGGTTTTTTCAAAAAGCGCGTCAAAGGTTTCCGCCCGAAACTGCCCCATTTTCAGCAGAACCCGGTCTGCGCACCGCAGCCATAAATTGGACTCCGGAATGGCTGAAAGAGGACCGGTGTAATAAACCCGCCCGTTTTCAACCGCCTCGATTTCATAACCCAGGCGTTTAATTTCATCCTTTACCACACTCTCCAGCCCAAAGGCTGTCGTCGCGATCAGATGTACTTGTCTGTTCATAATTTTCCTTACCGTTCATTTATTTTTTCGCATTAAAACTGAGAAAGGCGTGTGCTAAAGCCACGCCCTTGAACTGCTAAAATGCTTTTATTTCTTCGTCCCTGCCAAAAACCATGAATCCGCCGTAGCCCTTGCCTTCGTAATAATTGATCTGCTTGCCGAATTTTTTCTTCATGGCGACCAGATTGACCGTGTAGCCGTCCGCCCTCAGCTTATCGGCGTAGGGAATGACCTCAGTCATCGCGTCCTTACCCGCGTCGTAGAACAGGAGAAGCCGCTTGTTTTCAACCGCCTTGTCTGCCTGTTCCTCCAGAAGAATGTTGACAATCCGTTCAAAGCCGATGGAAAAGCCAACCGCCGGAACCGAATTTTTAGAGTATTTGCCGATCATATTGTCATAGCGCCCGCCGCCGGCAATGGAAAAGCCATAGGGCCCATAGCTGACCTCAAAGATCTGGCCGGTATAATAGCCCATGCCGCGGATCAATGTAAAGTCAAAGACAACCTGGTACCTGCCGCCAGAAAGGGCCGCGCTGGTTTCAATGACCTTTTTCAGGTCCGCCACCGCCTCGGGCTCGTCAACCTTTTCGCCGATGTTGTCCAGGGTGATGGTGGCTGCCTCATCCACGAAAGCACCCACCATGGCTTCGTCATAGCCCTTTTCGATGAGTTCCTTTTTCACGCCGTCCGCGCCGATCTTATCCGCCTTGTCCAGGGAAATGCAGACCGAGCCTGCATCCTCTTCCTTAAAGCCCGCCTTTGCGATAAAGGCGTTGAGCAGCTTGCGGTCATTCACCTTGATGGTGAAGCGCTCAAAGCCAATGGCCATGAGCGCTTTGGAGGTCGTGTTGATCAGTTCCATCTCAGCCGATACCGTGGGATCGCCAATGATATCAATATCGCACTGCTTGAAGGAACGGTAACGCCCCTTCTGCGGGCGCTCCGCCCGGAACACGTTGCCGATCTGGATGGCTTTAAAAGGCGTTTCCAGCTCACCGGCATTGTTGGAGTAAAAACGGCTCAGCGGCAGGGTCAGATCAAAGCGCAGGCCCATATCGCAGAGATCAGACACAGTGCTTTCCTCATGAACCTTAAGCTTGTCGCCGCGCTTTAAAACCGTGAAGAGCATCTTCAGGTTTTCGCCGCCGTCGCTGCCGAGCAGCAATTCGATATTTTCAAGGGCCGGCGTTTCAATCCGCGAGAACCCATGACTTCTGTAAATCTCCAGGATCTGCTGTTCTAGCTGATCCCGGATAAGCATTTCCCGGGGCAGAATATCACGCGCGCCCCGCACTGGATTTGAACTAATCAATTCGGTCACCTCTTATACTAATTTAATCTGACGATAGACTTTCTTGCCCTTTTTAACGATGATGGCGTCATCCTTGAAATCAGCCGGTGTGACAAGCGCCTTGATGTCTGTAATCTTATTGCCGTCCACTTCAATACCGCCCTGCTGTACCAGCCTGCGGCCTTCACTTCTGCTCGGAATCAGGCCTGCTGCATCGAGCAGCGTCAGGATTTCCATACCGTCGCCCAGCGCATCCCGTGACAGGTCCACACTTGGGATATCGTCGGTCTTCACACCGCCCGCAAATAAGGCTCTTGAAGCTTCCTGCGCCTTGTCGGCGTCCTCCTTGCTGTGAACCATAGCGGTAACCTCATAGGCCAGGATTTCCTTGGCTTTGTTGATTTCAGAACCCTCCAGGGAACCCAGACGGTGAACCTCATTCATGGGCAGGAAGGTGAGCATTGCCAGGCATTTCTCAACGTCAGCGTCCGCCACATTCCGCCAGTACTGGTAGAACTCGTAAGGTGAGGTTTTTTCGGGATCAAGCCACAGCGCGCCCTTGGCGGTTTTACCCATTTTAATGCCCTCGCTGGTGGTCAGCAGAGAGAAGGTCATGCCGTATACGGTTTGGGCATCCTTGCGGCGCACCAGCTCAGCCCCGGCGATGATATTAGACCACTGGTCATTGCCGCCGAACTGCATTTTACAGCCATAGTTTTTGTGCAGCACATAGAAGTCATAGGCCTGCAGCAGCATGTAGTTAAATTCAAGGAAGGTCAGGCCCTTTTCCATTCTTGATTTGTAGCACTCGGCTGTGAGCATCCGGTTGACGGAGAAGTGGGAGCCCACATCCCGCAGGAACTCGATGTAGTTGAGCGGCAGAAGCCATTCTGCGTTGTTGACCATCATGGCTCTGTCATCCTCAAAGGTCAGGAATTTTTCAAAGACCTTTTTGAATTTTTCGCCGTTTTCCGCAATCCGTTCCTGGGTCATGACCTGACGCAGGTCCTGTCTGCCCGAGGGGTCCCCGATCATGGTGGTTCCACCGCCGATCAGGGCAATGGGTCTGTGCCCGTAGCGCTGCATGTGCGCCATCACCATAATCTGGATGAAGTGCCCAACGTGCAGGCTGTCTGCCGTCGGGTCAAAGCCAATATAAAAGGTGACCGATTCGCTGCCCAATAATTTACGGATTTCTTCCTCATTGGTACACTGCTCGATCATACCGCGTTCTTTTAGTACGTCAAATACATTTTCCATTTGTCTGTCTATCCTTTCAAAAGTGTTTTATTATTTCTCTATAAAAGATCCTTCATATTTTCATTAATTTTATCCGTAACCTCTTCCTGAACCGTCGTCTTACGCCGTTCCCAACGAACCAGCGCCTCAGTGACAAACACCTTGATGACCGCAAAAAACGGAATGGCCACAAACATGCCGAGCGGCCCGAAGAGGCTTCCGCCCACCATGACGCAGAACAGCACCCAGAAGGGGTTCAGCTCCACGATTTTCCCAAGGACGTTTGGTCCCAGAACATTGCCGTCAAACTGCTGGACAGCAAGAATCCAGATTGCAACCCCGAGGGCCTTGGCCGGACTGTAAAGCAGCGTCAGGAAAATACCGGGGATCGCCCCGATGATCGGACCAAAATAAGGGATAACATTGGTCACGCCCACCACCAGTGCGATAAGCGGCGCGTATTCCACCCGCAGCACCAGAAGCCCGATGTAGCAGATGAGCCCGATCAACGCTGAGGTCATGATTTTACCAGAGAAGTATTTGTAAAAAACACCGTCAATGGTACGGATGGCCCAGTTAAAGCCATTGTTAGCCTTTGGGCTCATAATGGCACGGTTCAGCCGTTTCAGCTGGCTCTCAATATTTTCCTTGTCCAGCATCAGGTAGAAGCCGGAGAAAAAGACTGCCACAAAGCCGATTAAAAAGCTGGTGGTTCCCTTGGCGAAGCCAACGGCAATGTTCCCAATCTGCTTAACCGATTCGGAGTTGAAATTCATATTGCCAAAAATAAAATCCATGGTATCCTTGGCATTCAGGTTCTGGACCGAAGACAGGTCCAGCTGTATCATGTCCACCAAATCCTTAAAGAAACCGCCCCGCTGTGACAGGTTTATGAGAAAAGTGTTGATTTCTGCCGCATAGGTGGGTATACTGCTCACTAAGCCCACCACGCTGTCAATGATGGCCGGTATCGAGATATACATGAACAGAATCACCACGATGATCGTGATGACATAGATGACCAAAACCGCCAGAAGCCTGACGAGTTTTGGTTTTTTCTCACTTCCCTTAATGTACTTAAAGGCTTTTTTCTCAATCCACCGCATGGGACGGAACAAAAAGTAGGCCAGCACTGCCCCCATGATAATGGGCAGCAGAATTTCAAAGGCCGAGCCCACCACATGGCTGACAGCCGAGAGAATAAAGCCGAGATTGTCGAGTATCTTATAAAACAGAATGATGGTAATGACGCCTAAAACCGCGTAGGTATAGTATTTTAAATACTGCTTATCAAATTTAATGCGCATTCTCTGCACCTCCTGTCTTAAAAAATAGATTAACAACCTTCATCTTACCATTTTAAGAGAAAAATTTAAACAATTTTCTAAGAAATCTTTGAAAAATTTCAAATTATCATGTATACTTGAACAATAATAAAACAAATGAGGCAGTTAACACTGAATTTATAAAATTCCGGACCAAGGTAAAAAGCGAATCCCACGGCACCGCCGCTCCGTTTTTTATCGGCGGCCCTCTTAAGGAGCATCCATGTTATTTTATATATTATTCATCATTGGAGGAATCATCGTTGACCAGCTAACCAAATATCTGGCCGTCACATTTTTATCGCCCGTCACCACTGTCCCGGTCATCCCCCATGTCTTTCACCTGACCTACGTGGAGAATACCGGTGCCGCTTTCAGTATTTTTGCCGGGAAACAGATTTTTCTGATCCTTCTGACCCTGATTTTTATTATTGTGCTGGTCTACTTCTTTGTCATCATGCCAAAGACCAAGCGGTATTTTGATGTTAATCTGGCCCTGTCCATGATCATCAGCGGCGCGGTCGGCAATCTGATCGACCGTATCCGCCTGAACTATGTGATTGACTTTTTCGACGTCCGTCTCATTGGCTTTGCTATTTTCAACATTGCCGATATTTTTGTGGTCGTTGGATGTATCCTCATGGTTATCGCCATTTTCAGAAACAAAGAGCTTCTCAACGACCCGCCAAGTCTGGCTAAAAAAAAACGCCAGCGGGCCGCGCAGACATTAAAAAAGTCCAAAGCCAGCGCAAAAACCGATAATACGCCCGCTGAGCACACGGACGAAGAAGCCCAGGGGCTGAACAAGGATGTGCTTTCAAAGAGAAAGCCCCGGAAACGCCGCCGAAATCTGGAGCCAAAGGTCATGACAAAAATCGAAAAGCTGCCCGAGCATTACAGCTCCATCGACTTTGAGCCTGGACCGCCGCCAGAGGAGCCAGAGTTCCTCCAGCACAAAAAGAAAAAAGATTCCAAAGATTAGTCCGCAGATTAAAACACCTCCTGAAACGCCAGCTTCTGGTTTTTCGGGAGGTGTTTTTGCGTTGGCTGTCTCATCTACTCCAGTACAGCCACCATATCTTTTTCAGTGATCTGAATATGTGCGCCGGCCGCTTCGCTGGCTTCACTGCAGCGGTGGTTGGCGATATTGTCAATAATCTTCTGATGCTGGCCGATGAGCGGCGTCTTATCCTCAATATGATGAACATATTCCACACGGACACGCTGCATCTGCTCTCTCAGAGAGTTGATCATCTGGATCAGGCGCTCGTTTCCCGTCGCGCGGTAAATGGCTTCGTGAAACGCAATATCATAGTTGATAATGCCTTCCTCATCATTTTCAAGGGCGGATTCCTCAAAGCCACGGTTGCTTTCCTCCAGCTTTTTGACATCCTCCTCTGTTGCGTTTTTGGCCGCTAACTCAGCGGACAGGGCTTCCAGAGCGCGCCTTATTTCCATCATATCCCGGAGGTCGTCGATGGACATGGGCGTCACGTAAGCGCCCTTTCTCGGCACCATTTTCACAAGCCCCTCCAGCTCCAGCTTACGGATGGACTCACGCACTGGGGTACGGCTGACGCCCAGCTGTTCTGCCAGCTGCACCTCCATGAGACGCTGCCCTGGCTTCAGGTCGCCGTTGATAATGGCGTTTCTGATGGTTTCAAACACGATTTCTCTCAGCGGCTTGCATGAGCTCACATCAAGGGTTAATTTGATTTTTTCTTTTTCTGCTTCCATGTTCTTTGTATCCTCTATTCTATTTCAGTTAAAAATGTTAAAAAATAATTACGCCTGAAGGCCTCGCAGGCCTTCTCCGCCGCAGTCCTGTCCAAAAAGTAACCGATCACTGTCGAACCGCTGCCGCTCATAATGGATGCGAAAGCGCCGGACTCCAGCATTTCTGCTTTCATCTGGCCAATCTCTGGATAATCCTGGAAAACCACCTGCTCAAAGGCATTGCCCACAACACTGCCAAGGGCCGCGTAATCCTCTGTCTCTACCAGCTGGATGACGCGGTCAATATCCGGGTGCGCCACATGCTCCGCACTGTCCAAACGGCCAAAGGCCCAGGGTGTCGCGATGTCTATCTGGGGCTTTACTACCAGCACCGGCAGCTTTCTCAAAGGCTTTACCGGCTTAATAACCTCACCGATCCCCTCTACCAGCGCCGTTCCCTTATAACAGCAATAGGGAATATCCGCGCCGATGGTGCTGCCGAAAGCGAGCATTTCCCCAAGGCTCAGGTTCAGCTCCCAGATCAGGTTCAGGCCCAGAATGGCTGCCGCCGCGTCGGCGCTGCCGCCAGCCAGTCCCGCTTCACTTGGAATGTTCTTCTGGATGTCGATCTGGACTCCCCGGTCAATGCCAAAACGTGCCTGCAGCTTTTCAGCGACCCGATGGACCAGATTGCGCGCATCTGTCGGAATTTTAGGATCACTGCAGGAAACAGCGATTCTCTGACCGTTTTCTTTAAACACAAGTATATCCGACAAGGCTACCGAATGGTTGACCATGCGCATCTCATGATAACCGTCAGGGCGTTTGCCGATAACGTCCAAAGAAAGGTTTACCTTTGCGGGTGCCCGCACTACATATTCTTTCATACATCCATCCTTCTCGTTTATACTCTGAGCACATTGTATACATTATAACACAAGACAAGGTAAATTCAACTGCTATCTTTAAGTTTGTCTAAAAATTATCTGTAAGTTTAAATGCAATTTCATGTATTTCTTTAAGCAAATAGTGTATAATTAGGGATACTTTGATTAAGGGAGCATCTAAATGAAAAACATAGAGGATTACAGGGCTGTCATCTTTGATTTTGACGGCACCCTTGTAGATTCAATGGGGCTGTGGCACAGCATTGACCACATCTATCTGGAACGCCATCACAAGGTCTGCCCTGAAACCCTGCCCTATGAGATTGCCGGTAAGAGCTTTACCGAGACCGCAGAATATTTTAAGGAGCGTTTCGCGCTCGAGGACTCCATCGAGGACATCAAGGCCGAATGGGTGGCCATGTCCCACGAAGAATATTTAAACCACGTACATTTTAAGCCCGGAGCCCTGCGCCTGATCTATGATTTGCACAGGCGCTGCCAGCGCATTGCCATGGCAACCTCCAACAACCGGGAGACCACCGAGGCTTTTCTGCAAAAGCACAATGTACTGAGCTACTTTGACATTCTCTGCTTCACCACCGAGGTCGGCGCGGGAAAACCCAACCCGGCAGTTTTTAACCAGGCGGCACAGCTCCTGTCCCTGCCGGCAGAGGACTGTCTGGTCTTTGAGGATACGCTGGAGGGGATTCAGGCCGCGAAGGCCGCCGGAATGGATGTGATCGCCGTAGCGGATTTATGGCAGGGCGACCATCTGGTCAAAATCAAGAATCTGTCCGATGGCTTCATTCAGGATTTTACAGATTTAGAATAGAAAGGAAGTCTCCGATGTCCATCAACTTTCAAAATGACTGGGAGGATACTCTCCAAAAAGAATTTCAACAGGAATACTACCAGAAGCTTCGGCGCTTTCTGCTTCACGAGTATAAAACACAGACCGTGTACCCGGATATGTATGACATTTTTAACGCATTTCATTTCACGGCCTACTCGGACACCAAGGTCTGCATCATCGGCCAGGACCCTTACCACGGCAGAGGACAGGCACATGGACTCTCCTTTTCTGTAAAGCCAGAGGTCGCTGTGCCGCCATCGCTTCAGAATATTTACAAGGAACTGCACGATGACCTGGGCTGCGCGATTCCCAGCCACGGCTATCTGAAAAAATGGACCGATGAAGGGGTACTGCTGCTCAACGCAGTGCTCACCGTGCGGGCTGGTCAGCCAGCCTCTCACAGGGGCATGGGCTGGGAACAGTTCACAGACCATGTCATCGAAACCCTGAACAGGCGCGAGGATCCTATTGTCTTTATTTTGTGGGGCGCTTTTGCCCAGTCCAAAATCCCAATGATCACCAACCCGGCCCATCATATTATAAAATCGCCGCATCCCAGCCCTTTCTCAGCAGGCCGCGGCTTCTTTGGCAGCCGGCCATTTTCAAAAACCAACGCCTTTCTCGAAAGTATTGGCAAAAAACCGGTTGACTGGCAGATTGATCCCCTTTAGAAACGAGGTTCATCTTTGGATTTAACAATTTTACTCTGGATTCAGGCACATATGCGCTGCGATGTGCTTGATTTTATTTTTACCCTTATCACAAAGCTTGGCAATACCGGCATTATCTGGATACTGCTGACCCTGATCCTTCTCACCCGCAGAGATACCCGCTATACAGGACTGGTCATGGCCATCGCGTTCATCCTGTCGGCGGCAGTGGTCAATCTTGGTATAAAGCCCCTTGTCAGCCGGCCGCGGCCCTTTCAGGTCCATCCCATCGAGCTTGCCATCGCCGCGCCTTACGGGACCTCCTTCCCATCAGGCCACAGCGCCACCTCCTTTGCGGCTGCCTGGGCCTACTTTATCACAAGAAAAAACCGGCTTCGGTGGGGGCTTTTGGCACTGGCTGCCGCCATTGCCTTCTCCCGCCTGTACCTCTTTGTCCATTTCCCAACAGACGTGCTGGCCGGCATCATCATCGGTATTATCCTGAGCTATGCCGCAAAGCTCATTGCTGACAGGCTCGTAAAAAATGGAAGGTGGGGAATCCATGCAAGCCCATAAGAAAAGCTCCCCCCTGATCATCATTGTCCTTCTTCTGATCACAGGTGCCTTTCTGCTCTACCACTGGGGCATCCTGCAGTTTAACCATCCTGACGCGGAGACCTACCCAGTGCAGGGCATTGATGTCTCCACCTACCAGGGCACCATCGACTGGCCGGTTTTGGCCAGCAACGACCTGACCTTTGCTTTTATCAAGGCTACCGAGGGCAGCAGCTTTCAGGATGAGAAATTCAAATATAACTGGGAAAACGCTGGAAAGACCCATCTGAAGGTCGGCGCCTATCATTTTTTCAGCTATGAAACCAGCGGCGCCACCCAGGCGGAAAATTATATCAAAACCGTCCCCATAAAAGACGATGCCCTGCCGCCTGTGGTCGACATTGAATTTTACGGCAGCTATACCCGTTATACCGCGCCGGATAAAGAGACCATCCGCAGGGAGCTGACAGAGCTTTTAAACCGCCTTGAAAGCCACTATGGCAAGCGGCCGATCATCTACACCTCTACCAAGCCCTATGCCAGCTACATCGCTGATTATTATACCGATTATCCCATCTGGATCCGGAATTTCTACGCCTGTCCCATCCTGTCGGACCACCGGCAATGGACCTTCTGGCAATACTCAGATAAGGGCTCTCTCTCCGGATATACAGGCTACGCGCCCAACATCGACCTCAATGTTTACCGCGGCAGCTATGATGAGTTCATAGCCCAGTTCGGGTATTAAAAAAGCTGTTACCAGGCTGGCAACAGCTTTTTTTAATTGGTTATAACCTGCTTCAGGTATTTGATCACCAGGTCCGCAAAGCGGTTAATGTCTTTGATATAGGCAAAGTCCTTACCGTAAATCAGCTTTTCTGCCGGCAGATCCCTTTCCTTTCCCGTAAATACACCGAGCACCATGATCCCCTGCTGGCGTGCCCTGCGCACCTCAATCGCCGTATCTCTCACGGCTGTGGCGCCGCGGTAGGCCTCCTCAAGCGTCTGGCTCTGTCCTTTCCCCACCTTGATATCATTGGGGCGGCCATCGCTCAAAACAATGAGAATTTTATTATCCTCCGGGCGGCTTTTCAATTCCTCAACCACTGCCTTGATGGCTAAACCATCACGGTTATTGCCAGTACAGTAATACTCAAAAATATTTTCATTGGCCCTCAGGCTTGACTCATAATCACGGTAACGCTTCAGGATCGTGTAATCCAGAAAACTGTTAAACCCCATTACCCGGTTGGGAATGCCGTTCAGGGTCAGCGCCTGAGCCAGCACATAGGCCTGGCTTGCTACCAGCGCCTGGTTGCGCCGCTGCGAGCCGCTGGAATCAATGAGAATATCCACCACATAGCTTCCCTTGTCATTATCCAGTGTACGTACAAACACCTTCGTGTTGCTGCTGCGCCCGACCCGCCACAGCTTATTGGGCACGAGCATTCCCTGGTCTGATGGAATCTCATCCTTAAATTCCTCCTGAACCAGCGTCCGGGCAATACTGTCCCGCAGTTTGTGGATATTGCGCTTGTGAATACGCTTGTTCACACCGTAGGCCAGGGTATTCTTTACCTTGTGCCGTCCAACCAGATTTTTCTGGAATCCGTTGTCACAATTGCTGCGGATAACCCCATCGGTCAAATGAATCCTGCAGTTTTCATGCACATCGCGGCATACCCTGTTCTGCAGCCTCCGGACCTCCGGCGTCGAGAGGTAGGTTTTTCCAAAATGGTAGGAGACCTTTTCGTAAATTTTATCCAGATCCTCTGCCTTGATACGGAGGACACGGTTACTTTTGACATCACTGTTAAGCCCGCTGCCCTCCCCGCTATCACCCAGAAGGGACTCAGCGATTTCATCCAGGCTTTCATCCAGCTGCATTTCTTCTTCCAACGCGTCGTCATAGAATTCTTCCATCATAAAATCATTAAAATCACTTGGCTCCGCATCGCTGCGGCGTTCCTCGCCAATAACCTCCCCATCCTCTGAGTACACATAAATGGGGAAATACTTGATATAGACTGCCTCAACGCCCTTCAGCATCTCAATGGTGTCCTCACAGCCACTGAGGGATTTTATGTCACTAATCAGGCCGTTTGTCGCCACATCCATCCGAGGCGTTTTACCAACCTTTTCCAGCACCAGCGCGTGTCTTGCCTTTTCAAGAAGATTGTCGGTATGCATCCTGAAATAATCGGACAGAATGTCATCATAGGCTTTTTTCCGAATATCATAGATTCCTGGCCGTTCCTCCATGAGCTTTTCCTCTACCAGCACATCCGTCGCCATCTGGATCAGCCCAAGGAGAACGTCCTTGTCCATCCCCGCCTTTACACGGCTGATGATGAAACGCTTCACGGCGTCCCAGTTGATGTATTTGCGCCGTCCGCCTGCTGTGATCCCCTGGTAAAGGGCCACATCCCTGGAGATAAAGCTCTTTTCGCCAGCGTCCATGTTCTCATCGTAATTGCCGGAAATCGTCCACATCAGATTTGTCACACGGTTGTCAAAATCCAGATCGTCATAGACCCATTTTGCCGGTTCTGTCATTGTCATCCCTCCTTTCTCAAGGGGTATCGCCGCGATACGGGTTAAAAAATATCCTCAGCTGTCCAGTCCTCCCGGATACGCGTCCGGATAACGTCATAGACAATCTCTTTCTCATACTGGTCAAAGGTTTTCCCGATAACGCCCATATTGATGGCGAGCATTGGCCGCAAGCCCCTGCGTATGGTGCGGAGGCTGCCCATGATTCCGCGAAGGTCCACCGATTTGGTCGAAATTTCAGAGTTCATGGCTTTTTCCTGTAAGTCCAGAAAGATACCGGCAAACTGCTTCAGCATATCCTGCCTGGCGTCTGGAAATTCATCAGCTAAAATAACCATCAGGGTTTCTTCATCAATCTGAGGAATGTCAATGGTCATAAAACGGGATACCAGAGCTTCATTCAGCTCTTTGGTCCCCGCATATTCATAATTCATGGTCCCGATAAACCGGGTGGCCGGATTCAGGCTGATCTTTTCATAGCCTGGCACATCAATAACCTTACGGTAGTCAAGGGCCGAGTGAAGAACCACCAGCGCGTCATTTTTCGCCATGTTGATTTCATCAAAGACGCCGAACCCGCCGTTTACCGCGCATTCATAAACCGACCCGCGGCGCAGGCGGACCTCATTGTCAATAAAGGTATCGGTTCCGATCAGGCTGGTGCTGTCTGTGTTGACATGAAAGGATGTATTCCACTGGGGTCTGCCGAACAGTTCGCACAGGTTATCGGCCAGGACGTTTTTTCCTGTCGCCTTGGGGCCGGAAAGCAGAATATTTTCGCCCTCCAGAATCGCGGTGATGCACATTGCCCAGATGTCCCTGCCATAAAAGATGGTCTCTGACCTGGGCACACGGTCTGCCAGGTCTACCTCAACCGGGTACTCTTCTCTAAAATGCTTTACATCGTCAATCAATTTTTCACTGATGCCCTGCTCTAAAAGTTTGTTATAAAGTTCCAATTCAATCTCCTTTTGTCTTTTCTCATCATTTATTTTTCTCTACCGCGTAATAATACGCTTGAGATAGGTTGTAACAATATCCGAAAAATGCTTAACATCCCGGGTATAGATAAAGTCCTTGCCATAGATCAGCTTTTCTGCCTTAAGCTCCTGTTCGTTTCCAGTGAAAACGCCGAGGACCGATATCCCACGCTGTCTGGCAATGCGCACCTCCTTGGCCGTATCACCGACAGCCAGACCGCCGGTATAGGCTTTTTCTCCCCTGAACGGATTTTTATTTCCCTTGCGCTCCAGATGCATGTCGTTGGGCTTGCCATCGCTCAGTATAATCAGGATTTTATTCTCCTCATCCCTTGTATAAAGCCCATCACAGATTCCCTTGATGGCCAGGCCATCCCGGTTGCTTCCTTCACAGTAATATTCAAAAATATTATCGGTCTCCCTCAGGGGATCATCATAATTTCTAAAACGTTTGAGGACCGTAAAATCCAGAAAGCAGTTAAAACCGTTGACCCGGCAGGGTATCCCGGCTTCAATCAGCGCCCGGGCAATGATGTACGCCTGAATGGCAACCAATGCCTCCCGCCCTTTTTGAGATGTACTGCTGTCCAGCAAGAGGTCAACCACGTAGCCGCCCTTATCATTGCTCTCAAAACGCCTGAATATCCTGGAACAGGGTGTTCTGCCCACACGCCATACCTTGGCGGCGTCAATATCGCCTGAATCGCTGGCGACTGGATAGAGGGCTCTCTCTGCGACCAGTGTGCGGATCAATGCGTCCCGGAGACGCTTGATCGTTCTGGAATAAACTCTCAGATTTGCCTGATAGGCGTCCTGGTTTCTCTTCAGATCCCTTTTCGCATATTTCCTCTGAAATTCACCGTCACACTCACTCCGCAGCACACCCTCTGTATAATGCAGCCTGCAGTCCCGGTGAACGCCCTTGCATATCCGGCTCTGAAGCTGCTTGACCTGGTAGGACTCCAGGTATGAGCTGCCACAGTAATGCGCCACCTGCTTATGCATATTGTCAATCTGTTCCTGATCAAGATAAACCACATCCGCTTCTGCGATATTTCCAGACATTTCCTTTTGGTCACTGCTTACCTGGAGCGATTCGCGGCTCATCATCGCCGAAATAACACTGTCCACAAAATCCTCTGTGTTGATATCCTTTTCTTTATCCTGGTGCAGAACCGCCCCCCAGTCAAGAGGCCCTGCGTCTTTTAACCCCTGCCACTCAATATAGACGGCATCCACGCCTTCAAGCAGCTCTGCCGTTGTCGCTGAGCTTCGCAGTCTCAGTAAACCCTCTGCCAGCTTCCGCGCTTCAGGTTTAACCGAAGAAGCAGCCCCTGCCAGTATCTCAAAAATGGCATACTCGACCTGATCCAGTATCTTATTTGAATCTGGCGCTTCCATCAGGACGACCAGCTCTGAACAGGCTTCGTTTTGAATGTCTGCGATTCCCGGTCTTTCTTTAACCAGATGGTCAATGACCATTGGGTTTGCAGCATGAAGAATCAACAGCTGAAGCCGGTCCCGCTTAAATCCCTGACGTCTCCGCCAGCCAACATAGGTATCGACCAGCTGCCAGTCTATAAAACGCCGGCGGCCGCCTGCTGTAATGCCATAATAAAGCGCAATATTTTTTGAAAGGTTGGTTTTCTCCGCTGTACTCATCTGCTCCTTGTAATCTCCGCAGATGGTCCACATCAGGTTTGTTACGCGGTTATCAAATTCAAAGTCATCGTATTCCCAATGTAAATTTTCCCCCATTATCTTTTCCTCGATATTCTTTTATAATATCCCCAGTTTATCACTTATTCTTTAAATTAGCCACCCTATGAACGGGTAAATTAATGCTATTCTATTTTAACATACTGCCTCCTTAAATGCTGTTGTAAAAAACACAAAACCGGCATTTAGCAGTGCCGGTTTTCTTTTTTAATCTGTTCATTATGGTATTTTTTTAACATGACCGTTCCAGCAAGAGAACCGCCCCCGGCCAGAAGCAGAACTGCGCCTGTTCCCAACTTTTCCGCAATTCCGGTATTTGGGTTTCCTGCGCTGGTTTGGACTGCTGCCTGCGGCACTGCATTTCCGTCTTCCTTTGCCATGACAAATGCCTGTGGGCTAAAAGCTAAACAAAATAAAAGTATGGCTATAATGATTGAATGGTTTATTTTTTTCATGATAAGACTCCTTATATTTTATAAGTATTTACTTTATACCCCTCCGGCAAAATTTGACACATTGCCTTAAAAAAGTCTTATTCTTCTTTATCCGCTTCCTTTCTCAATGAAAAAAACAAAGCCGCCGATCCGAGAATGGCGACCAGAAAAATCAAGGCCATGCCCACATCCCGGATTTTTATGTACAGGTCTTTTTCAAAAACATTGGCATAAGCTTCATAGGCGCTCACACCGCTGTAAAGCAGGGCATTCTCTTTTTCTGTCTCCTCGCCCGCTTCAACAGATGTGTTCTCATCTTTGCCCCTGTCCTCTCTCTGCTCGAACTCCTGGTCAAGCTGAAGAGATCCCATCTCCTTAACATAAGTAAAAAAGCTGCTGCTGATAATAAATATTATAATCCCCAGAAAAGCCAAAAGGCCTTTCGTAAACTTATCCATCCTTTTTACTCCTTCTCTATTATGGCGTATCTCTTATTATAGAAGACCCTTTCCACTTCTAAACATTCTTTTAGCAAAAATCACGAAAAAAGTGTGACACTTCTGTGCGCAAATAAAAAAAAGACCCATACCTTTATTGGTATGGGTCGCATAATGTTTAAAGCAGATAATCGGGAAGCTCGTGAAGCTTCTTCATTTTTTCTTTCAACTCTCTTTTAACTTTTTCTTCAAGCTCGACTTTATTGCGCGCTTCCTTCTCTTCTTTTTCTTTTCGTTCTTTTTCGATACGGATGGCTTCCTGCCGTTCAAATTCTTTCTTTTTAGCTTCTTCGGCCTTCCGTTTTTCTTCGGCTTCCGCCTTCTTCTTAGCTTCTGCTTCGGCAGCTGCTTTCTTCTTATCTTCCTCTTCAGCTTTCGCTTTGGCGGCCGCTTCTTTCTCAGCCTGCTTTTTCGCTTCCGTTTCTGCCTTTTCTTTTGCCTTGGCGGCTTCCTCAGCTTTTTTCTTAGCCTCAGCTTCTTCCCTGGCCTTTGCCTGGGCTTCTTCAGCCGCTTTTGCTTTCGCAGCAGCTTCTTCCTCTGCTTTTTTCTTGGCCTCTGCCTCGGCTTTCGCTTTTGCCTCAGCTTGCTGTTTTTTCTTTAACTCTGCCTCAGCTTTCTTCTTTGCAGCTTCTGCTTCTTTTGCCTTTTGTTCCGCCAATTTTTCTGCCTTTTCTTTTTCAGCGGCTTCCTTAGCGGCCTGCTGATCCGCCTCTTCTTTCGCCTTTTTTTCAGCTTCCTTTGCCTTGGCAACAGCTTCAGCCTCTTTTTTCGCTTTTTCGGCGGCCTCAGCCTCTGCTTTCTGGCGAGCGGCTTCGGCTTTCTTTTCTTTTTCCTCAGCTGCCTTTTCGGCCAGTTCCTTTTCCTTTTTGATGGCTTCGGCTTTCAGTTTTTCTGCTTCAAGCTTGGCAGCAGAGACCTGATCCTCTTCCTTCGGTTCCCCCATAATCTTTTTCTTCAAATCGTCGATGATTCCCACTTCGTTATCCCCCGTATTAGTAGAATTTTCATCTGTCAAAACCTTAGAAGCCAGTTCATTTTTTTCTTTAATGGTACTATTATGTGTTTTTAATTCTGATTTTAATTTGCTTTTCCTAGCCATTTAAAAGCCCCCTTTGGATTCTATTTCTTTAAATAAATTCAGATAATCTTCAGCGCCATTTGACTTTGGTTTATACTCAAAAATAGATTGCTTGAATATCGGTGACTCTACCAGGGCGATATTCTTTCTGATATAAGTATCCATAAACTTCTCGCCAAAGCTCGCCTTTAAATTATCATATTGAAGATTGTTAATATTATTACGTACATCATGAAGTGTTGCAAAAAGAAGGGTAATATCCTTATTGATTCCCAGTGACTTGCTGATATATTCCAGAGTTTCCTCCAAGAGATGCACCCCGTCCACAGCATAATACTCAGTTTGCACTGGAATGAAAATATCATCGGTGACAACAAGCGCGTTGGTGGTTACAATACTGAATGACGGCGAACAGTCAATGATGCAGTATTCATAATCGTCTGCCACTGCCTCAAGCTTGCGTTTTAAAATAAACTCACGTCCATACATGCCTGCAAGCCGCGGCTCAATCGTTGCCATCAGAAGACTGGAAGGAACGATATCAATGTTATCGCTTACTTGATAGATAACATCCTTAGCCTCTTTTTCGTCAGTAAACAAATGATAGATACATGGACGGTCCAGATCGTACTCCATAAGAGAGTTGGTCAGGTTGCTCTGCATATCGCAGTCAATATAGAGCACCTTTCCTTTTATCTTTTGTCCCAGCAGATATCCGAGATTGATGACAGATGTGGTTTTTCCGCAGCCGCCTTTTAAGTTAAATAAACTGATGGTTTTCACGTCGTTCCCTCTTATCTTTTTATTTTTTATAAAAGATCATAGTGCTATAATCGCTTATAAAAAATAAAAGGTCTGTATATGAAAAGATGTTTAGATGGAATAGCTTCCATCTAAACATTTCATGCGTTTTAGAAAATGACTTTCTTAATATCTTTATGCGGTGACGCGATTACTGAGTAACTTGTGATAACACCTAAATCGCGCATATCTGCCTCTGCGGCTTTAATCGCCTGTTTAACAGAAGCAACCTCACCAGTCAATAATACAAAACCTTTACCACCCAAGCCTCTGGCTATTCTGATTTCAATCAGCTCGACATTCGCAGCTTTAACAGCCACGTCGCCAACGATAATTGAAGAGATTGCATTAATTGTTTCAACGATACCAAGAGCTTTGACATCTTCGATTTCTCCCGCACCTAACATAGCCGGCAATACATCCGGATGAATGTTCGGAATAACGTGGGATTCGAGTACATAGATTCCACCGATGTGCTCACCGTTTCTAATTGATGCCTGAACGGCCCCTACGTCACCGGAAATTATGGTAACATATTTCCCGGGACATAAAGGAGAGGCCATCATTAAATCAACATTTCCGGCTTTCAGCATATCATCAGTGGCTTCGATGCCGATAGGAATACTCTTAAATTCTATAAAACCTACTGCTTTTTTCAAAATACCACTTCTTTCTATACTGTGAATTCAATGCTTATTTGCTACAAATTACGTATAATTACTAGATTAAAAAATTAAAGAACTGATGGTAATAACATCATTAACAGGCTAAAGTTAACTAACTGCCATACCCAGATAGTAGCTGCTGGAGGGTCAATATGAGAATCAGCATAGCTATTGAATGTCAATGCCATTACTTCGCCCCATACAGAGGTAATGATACCCATGATAGCGCCACCTAAGATTGCTAAGAATGGATTTAATGTAGCAGCGAAAACGATCATAGCTGTTGTGCCTGCTGGCAGAATTACGTGGTGGTATCCTTCTAAAGGAAGACCCATACATAAGAACGTCAGGGATACAGCAGCGATACCGAAACCGATGGAACCGATGTTATTGAATAAGTATAAAGCTTCATCAGAACCAGCTACACCTAACTGACCTAAAGTAGCAGCTAAGCCACCAATAGCAATACCAATACCTAAGCCTACCATAATTAAGAAGCTTAAGCGTTTGCCTTCTGGGAAGTATTTTCTCTTTTCAGTACCAGTATATTTACCAGTAAGACCAGATTTTGTGAAGATCAAACGTACTAAGATGTCAGAGATGAATACTGTTAAAGCAACAGTATCGGTCCAACCTGCATAGCTGAATACCATTCCGCCAAGAACGGCACCTAATAAGTACTGAATTAAGAAACCAATAATACCAAATACACCACCGACTAACAGAACACCAGCGTCTCCAGTTTTGAATAATGGAGTAACGATATCCTGACCGTCGTCTAACAGGTTTTTAGTCTTAGCGTATGCAGCACCGGCTACAGCACCACCGAATGCTACGTGAGGTCCAAAGAAAGAACCAAAGCTTAACGCACCAATCATAGGAGCACCAGCTTCTCCGCCAAAAATAGCAGCAATTACAGTTAAACCTGTAAATACGAATGAAGGAACACCACCGATAGCAGCAGCTAATAAACCACCGCCAAACGCGGTAATTAACATTGTAAAGTCCATAATTATCCCCCTTATTAAATTATTTAGGACCGGATGGTAATTTTACCATCTTCGACGGCAGTTACTTTACCGTCGATACTTGCGAAAATACGGGCGCCAAGGCTTCCTTCCGGGATTTCTCCGATCAGGGTTCCCTTTTCAACAACATCCCCTACACTGACAACCGGCTGAGCAGGTGCACCAATGTGCTGTGCCAGCTGAATGGTTACTTCAGTAAACTGTTTGCCGCAATCGACCATCGGAGCTGGTTGATCATATTCATCCAGACCCAGACGAGAAATTAAACGATGTACGTTAAACTGTTTTGCCGATCTGAAAGGATCAGCCTGTTCAGGTTTGTTGTGATGTGGGTTTTTGATGCCTTTGCTGCCTAATTCCCGCTTGAGTGCGATATTGAACTTCCAAGGCTGGAGATCCATAACGCACGCATATTGACATAAGCCACATTCACAGCATAAGAAAGCATTTGTAGCTTGAGTGGTCGTATCACAAGTTGAGCCATAGGCTGCGATTCGCATAAGCTTGTGTGGTTCAAGGTTATGTCCCAGACTGTGTCTCGGACAAACTTCTGTACATAAACTACACTGCATACACGCCATTCCGGCTAATTTTATCGTATCCTGGATGCTTCTTGTCTTTGATTCGATCAATGGATGATCGCTCGGTAAAACAATAAAGCCCTTTGTGGTCTTTGTGACGTAGGAGTCGATATCGACAATTTTCCCCATCATTGGTCCACCATTGATAATGACAAAATCGGAAATGGTTGTTCCGCCAGCCAGCTCAAGTGCTTCACGAACAGTAATTCCAAGTGG
>ERZ781275.752-NODE-752-length-31325-cov-4.272274_pt1 | contig 31325 bp, 26 predicted proteins | sample MGYA00375853_ERZ781275 | MGnify/ENA primary metagenome ERZ781275 (study PRJEB29790, sample SAMN03653691) | human gut metagenome | host: Homo sapiens | place: USA: Dallas, Texas | collected 2012-07-23 | study: EMG produced TPA metagenomics assembly of the Gut...
AAAAAGAAAGGTGAGTGGCCCGTGCAAGTTTACTTGCAAAGGGCCAATGACCTTTCTTTTTATGGGGCGCAGCCCCTGACGAAGGTGTCTACAGGACACCGGAGTACGCGGCGATAAGAGCTGCTAACTTTTTTTGGTTAGTAGAACTTAACATTAAAAAGCAAAGAATCTAAAATAATTCCTTGCTTTTTTCTTTTTTACATCTTTATAGTAACACTAATAATTTAGAGAAAGCCGTTGGTAACGCCACAGCAGCCAGCTGTTCACGATCTTTGAAAGCGGCTTGAGTGTCACCATATTTTTCTGGTGCTTCAGCGGCCATCACGGAATTAATTTCAAAATAATAGACGGTCATATTCCAAATAATATGGCTGAAAACATGTTTGCAGCTACCAATATTTTTTCCTTCTGGAAGATTGGGAAAGATGGTTTCTAAAGCTTGGCGGATAGCGTTGCCAGGCTTTGTTTTTTCTTCTTCTATAATAGGAAAACTCCATAAACCTGACAGAAGGCCTTTATCCGGACGTTTAACAAGATAAAGAGCACCACCCATATCGACAATCCCAACTTCCATTTCAAGCTTTTTCTGACGTTTTTTTTTCGATTTAACGGGCAATTGATTCATTGTTCCTTCTCTAAAAGCTTCGCAGATATTCTGTTCAGGACAAATCATGCATTTGGGGTTGGTTGGGGTGCAAACTAAAGCGCCGAGTTCCATAAGGCCTTCATTAAAATCGCCGGGTTTATCAGGCAAAGCCTGAGCAACCCAGTCAGTAATGGCATTTTTTACTTTGACATTGGCGATGTCGCCGTTATAATTATTAAAGCGTGAGATTACACGCAGAACATTCCCGTCAATGGCAGGTACCTTTTCTTTAAAAGCAATACTGGCAATGGCGCCGCCCGTATATGGCCCGATGCCGGGAAGCTTAATGAGCGCATCGTAATGGTCTGGAAAAATACCGTTATACTCTTCATGAATTATTTTAGCGGCCTTATGAAGATTTTTCGCTCTGGAATAATAGCCCAGCCCCTCCCAGAGTTTTAGAACTTTATCTTCTGGTGCCTCAGCCAGAGCCGTTACATCGGGAAAAGCCTCTACAAAACGATGATAATAAGGAATAAGCGTATCAATCTGGGTTTGTTGCGCCATAATTTCTGAGATCCAGATATTGTATGGTTTTTTGGTCTCACGAAATGGCAGGGCACGTTTTGATTTGTAAAACCATTGTAAAAGATTTGTGGCAAAAATACGTGCAGTTTCTTTATGAAAATTTAAAATATTTTTCGTCATAATATCCTCCAATAGCCATTATTATAGCATAAATGCTTAAATAACTTGACAAACATCTAAAATCTTGTTAAAATTTATTTTGTAACGAACTTGTAAACTATACTTTGAATTTGTAAAACAAGTAAAAAAGGGGTACACGATTTGAATAAGTTAACATTGGTTAAGAGATTTTTAAAGAGGTATAAAAAGGAAACGGCCATCATTTCCGGTTTGTTTGTTCTGGTTGTTATTATTGGCGTAACCTGCGCGTTTAATGCGACTAAAGATGTAAAGCTTGTTTTAGACGAAAATAAAGCGACTGCAGCCGATGCTGTTAAGACAGAAGTTATCAATGCGCAGCTGCAGAAATCTGTAGAAGAAGTTCTTCAGGATCAGGGTTATCCAGTAAGTGAAGAATATACGATTAGCGTTGATCCGGATAAAAAAGTTAAAGATGTAGATACTGTTACAGTAAAGAAAAATGCTGTCGGCCAGATCAAGGTTGACGGAAAGACAGTTGATTATAAATCGGCAGCTGAAACAGTTGGAGATCTTTTGAGTGACAATAATGTTCAGTACGATGATGATGATATTGTAACGCCAGCGCCATCGACTGCTTTGACAACAGATGTATCAAATGTAACCATTACTCGTATTGAAGTAAAAGAAGAGGCTGGTGAAAGAGATATTCCTTTTGAAAGCGAAGAAAAAGAAAATGCAGAGCTTGAAGAGGGTACACGCAATGTTGTGACACAAGGTGTCGTTGGAAAAGCCGATTTTGTGGATAAAGTAACCTATCAGGACGGCGTAGAAGTAAAACGCGAGAATATTTCCAGCAATACAAAGGTTGAACCGGTTAAGGAAGTCGTGGAAGTTGGAACAAAGAAAGCTGTTCCTGAAAGCCTTGCTTCAAGCCCAAGTCCGAGCGCTGGAAATGCAACTCAGACTGCAGGCAGCGATTTTGATCTGATCTGTGCAATTGTTGCACATGAAGGCGGCACTTCCTATGAAGGCGCAATGGGGGTTATCTCCTGTGTTATGAACCGTGTAGACGCAGGGTGGGGCCCAGATGCTGTAAGTGTATTGACAGCACCAGGCCAGTTTGCTTCTTACCTTGACGGTTATTATACTCAGTATCTTGGTAATGCTCCAGCAGCTGTACAGCAGGCGGTTACAGACTGCATGGAAGGCGGCATCCGCAGCCATAATTTTACAAGCTTCAGAAGCTATCAGACCAGCGGTTCTGTATGTATTGCGGGGAATTGGTATTTCTAAATTGATCGTGTACAATTAAAAATACATATAAAAAGGGCAAATTTGCCCCTTTTTTTTATTTTAGCACTTGTTCTTTGTATACAATAAATGTATACTATATATCAGAGTGTTTTTAAAAAGATTGGAGTGGAAGAACTATGGAAATCACGATTACGAAAAGAACACAGTTAAAGCCAAAACCAGATGAAAACAATTTGGTTTTCGGGACTGAATTTACAGATCATATGTTTATCATGGATTACACAGAAGGTAAGGGCTGGCATGATGCTAGAATCGTCCCATATGGGCCGATAGAGCTTTCTCCAGCGGCGATGGTGCTTCATTATGCCCAGGAAGTTTTCGAGGGAATGAAAGCCTATAAAACGCCAGAGGGAGATATCCAGTTTTTCAGACCTATGGAAAACTTTGCGCGTATGAATCGTTCAAATGTCCGGATGTGTATTCCTCAGATTGATGAAGAATTTGTATTTGATGCTTTAAAGCAGCTTGTCGCCCTTGATCAGGACTGGGTGCCTCACGCACCGGGGACTTCTTTGTATATTCGTCCTTTTGTCTTTGCAACAGACCCATTTATCGGTGTTCGCACCAGCCATCACTATAAATTTATTATTATTTTGAGTCCAGTAGGTGCATATTATGCGACAGGCCTGCAGCCTGCAAAAATGCATGTGGAAGATATTTACTCAAGAACTGTTGTGGGTGGCACAGGTGAGGCTAAATGCGGTGGTAACTATGCAGGCGGTCTGGCGGCCCAGGAAAAAGCCCATGATGAAGGATTTGAACAGATTCTCTGGCTCGATGGTGCAGAGCGCAGGTATATTGAAGAAGTAGGAACCAGCAATATTTTCTTTAAGGTAGATGGCAAATTTATTACACCAGAGCTTCATGGAACCATTCTTCCGGGAATCACCCGTAAAAGTGTTATTGAGCTTCTGCGCTCCTGGGGAGAAGAAGTCATTGAACGCCGTATTACCATTGATGAGTTTGTGGATATGTATCATAAAGGTCAGGTTGAAGAAGTATTCGGGACTGGAACAGCGGCTGTTGTATCACCGATTGGCGGTTTGGAATACCAGGGTGAGGATATGAGCTTTAATAATGGCGAAATCGGCGAATACACTCAAAGAATTTACGATACACTGTTCGGAATGCAAACAGGAACGGTTGAAGATAAACTGGGTTGGACGGTGAAACTCTAAATAAAAAACCATAAAAAAAACCAGTAAAAATCACGAAAAAAATGGTTGACAGGGGCTTCAGCCCCTGTTATAATTAATCTTGCATTTCGAGTCGAGAGGTACCGAAGTGGTCATAACGGGGCGGTCTTGAAAACCGTTAGGGTGCAAGCCCACGTGGGTTCGAATCCCACCCTCTCGGCCATCAAAACTGAATAGGTCAGTGATAAAAAACGTAGTCTTTTTTAGCTGACATTAAACATGGAGAAGTACTCAAGTGGCTATAAGAGGTGCCCCTGCTAAGGGTATAGGCCGTTAACACGGTGCGAGGGTTCAAATCCCTCCTTCTCCGCCAACAATAAAAAAACGCTGGTTTTCAGAGATTCTGAAAGCCAGTTTTTTTATGCAAAATAAAGAAGTCAAAACAGAATATAATTTAGCTCAGGCCAGTAAAGGCAATTATGCCATAATTTTTCGGGTAAGATGAACGTAATGTGGAGGTAAGCAGGTCCAGATATAAATCGACTTTTATTAAAACAAAAGTCGATTTATATCAATTGTTTTTACAATCTAATTGAAGAGTCATTAAATATATTTTCTGCAAGTATTTACATCAGGTTATATTTCACTTTTCGATGAATCCGCAATCACTTTTTTCGTTCTTAAATACATTATGACAGCAACCGCAATTGCTACAACAGCCCACGCAGCCATCCAGATAAACACTCGGTTAAAGCCCTGGATAAGATCTTGGTCAATCCAACTACCGATAATAATTGTTACGAAGCAGTCCGGAACAAAACCAATACAAGAAATAATGCCGCTGGCAACGCCTGTCATTTCTAAGGGAATATCATTTTCACCCATAACGGAGAAATAAGTTGAGAGAATCATAAATGAGATAAATGATATAATCATTGTTAATACAATCGCAATTGCCACCTGATGGCTAAGGAGCGGTGTTAAAATACAGACAATGAGAATTGCAGCCAAGAGATAAATGAGAAAGATGATTTTTGATTTCAGCTTATCGGCAATATACCCAGCGACAAAACCAGATACAATACTGATAACATAACTTCTGATTATTGCCAGACTACTTGAAACAGAAGCGGTAACCCCCAGAATCTGTGTTGTATAAGTTCCCAAATAGTTTGTTCCAGCCATAATCATACTGTAACAACTAAAGATAAAAAGCCCCATTAACCATACGCCTGGTAGTTTGAGCGCGTCTTTAATAGTATACTGTGGTTTTTCCTCCTGTCCCTCAGTTTTTGAATGATGGATTTTGGGTAACCACAAAAATGCGGCAATTGCAAAGATAATATCTAATACAACGGCGATAATCAGTATCCCTCGATAACCCGCCACTTGATTTGCAAAAATACTAAAAATCCAAATGAAAAGATAACCTGCAATTGCCGAAAATATATTTCGCATCGCTTCGCTGACACCAAAGATTCTTCCTTGTTCATCTTCACTTCCAAGGTTACGCAGGATAACCAGATATGGAGACCAGAGCGTTGCAGTCGAGAAAATGGCGAAGAGAACATAAATTGCAATTAGCATCGCAAAATTAGGAAACGTCGATTGCCACAATGTTACGACAGCAGACCCTGCAAAGGCAATCGCAAGTAAATTTTTAGGTTCGATCTTTTGCGTTAGAATACCGGATATAGGGTAACAGAAAATGGCAACCAAGCCAAATACTGAACCTAATGTACCCATCTGTGTATTTGTTAATTGAAATACTTCGAGCGTTTGATCATAAAATGTAAATCGAATATATGGTATAAAATAGATCATACCAACCATAAAGCTAACTAGAAATAATACAAAATTTTTCTTTTTGGTTTGCATCGTTTTTCCCCTTTGCAACTGCTATAAATAAGCGATTAGTGAAAAAGTTAAGATATCAATGTTTAGCTCAACTTCTTCTTTTGGTATACCGTACTCGATTAATGCTTTTTCTACAATTTCAGGATAAATAGCTTCCATTTGTTTTCCTCCTCTTTACATTTTAAAAGAATTAACAGTTTCACAAAGCATTTTCAAATTGTCGACGGTAGCATCAGCCTCATAGCTAATGCCTTTATCTGTACTGAATATAAAATTTCCGTCATGTCCATATTTTTCTAGTATGTTCGTTATGTATGAACGGCAATCGCCTAAGGAAGCCTTTCCCAATACGCTTACGGGCATTCCTCCAACATAAGTAAATTTGTTGCCATATCTCTCTTTGAGATCATCAATACAATCTTTTTCTACATGTAAAGCGCATAGACCTTCGGGTATATAATCTAAAAAGTCCAGCAAAGGCCCTGCTGCGCCTTCAACCATAAAGTAAAATTTTATGCCATGCTCAATAAATGTATTAATTTTCTTAGAAACATGTCTCCAGATAAAATGTTCAAACTGTTTTTTATTTGTAATGGTCTGGCCAAGCATACACATTTGCATTTGAAATGGCGTACTTCGAGAATCTAATATCGGTGTAAATTGATCCATATAATGATTGAAGAGATCCTCCAAGCTATCTAAAGCCTCTGTCAATTTTCTTTTATTGCGGCGCATATCCATTGAAATGCCTTTTATTCCAACGATATATTGAAAGAGGTAATCAAAAGCGGATTGATACATTGGAACATCGGAGAGAAAAAACGCCCCTCTGTTTTCAATAATGCGCTTTTTGGTTGCTGCAGTTTTTTCATTATGTGAAGCAGCATAATTTAGGTATTGGCATAAAGTTTCTTTAACTGTATGAGGTGCTAAATTTTTAAATTTGCGTGTATAGAATTTATTCCATAAAAAATTTTTGGGATTTTGGATTAATTCCGCGTATTCTTCACTTGAATCCAAATAACAGATGTCTTTAAAATTCAAGCTATATTTTTCATCATTAAGAACATAGTCTTCAGAGCCTAAACATCTTGAAAAAAACATAGAAGAAAAACCACCCATATCATAATAGATATCTGCCGGAAAATCACATACAGCTTTTTCGTAAGCATGGAGTATTTTATCGCTATCATATACGGCTTCTGAAAATCCATAGCCGGCATTATGATAAACGATCCATCCCTGTAAATTTAAATATAAGGGTACCTTTTCAGGAAACTCATTTGGACTTAGAACTTTTTTAATCAAATTATTTTTTACCTGCTTATTATCCATGATCTGCTCCTATTTTTGTGTGCGCACAATATTGTGCAAACATAATATTATATTTTTTTTGAAATGTCAAGTGGTTTTTGGTAAACGATATACAAAATAGAAAGTAAAATCATGCAGGTGACGAAAAGTTAATTACGTATTTATTGGCTTAGAGGTTGAAAACAGAAGAAAAGTATATTACCATAAGTATAATGATTGATATTAAGAGGGGAAATATATGGCTTATCAAAAGGGAATGGAAACAAAAACTAAAATATTAAAGGGCAGCAAAAAACTTTTTTTAACAGAAGGATTTACTAAAAGTACTTTTAAAAAGATTGGTGAATACTTAAATATTAATTCCAATTTAATCACTTACTATTTTTCAAATAAGAAAACACTTGCTAAATATGTTTTGATTGATTTTTTTGATGCAGAACGGAATCTTGTTGATCAATATATAAAAGAAACCTACTCACCGATGCTTACTTACGCCATTCGGAATCGTATCCATTACCAAATTTTGGCGGATAATCCTAATATTCTTAATTTTTATTCGGAAGCGGTCTCCGCGGGGTTGCTCCATAACATATTCAATCAAATTCCGTATATTAAAAAGATGTACAGCGATTTTTTCGCCTATTATGATGTGAAAAAGGAATATGAGGATTCTTATTTCATTTATCTTGAGCTGGGAAGTGAGCGAGAGATTTTGTTGCATTTTAAGCCTGAAATGTATAATGATGAGACTTTTATTCGATTTATTACCAGTATTTTTCCATTGTTAGTTGGCATACCCAACACGGTTGTGCTTGAGGAGCTGAAACAATCAAAATTAATTTGCAGTAATTTGAATTTAAGCCAGTTTACATTTTAACCATCTTTTTTGGTTTCTAAAAAAATGGAACTGGTGAAAAACGAAGAAATACGCTGAAAGAAAAATGAGATACGAAAAAAACTATTAGCCTGAAAAAACAAATAAGAATTGCATATTATTTCAATCTATTCTATAATAAAGAGTATAGAAATAAAAATTGCGGCATCCGCATTGTGGGATCAGCACAATGTGACATGCGGTGTCTGGGCACCACACCTCCGAGGAGTACCGCAAAGTTAATTATATGCTATTTTCTTTCTTTATTCAATAGCTGTTCTTAATTTTGTGTTATTGTTGAGTTTTTTCTTGAACTTTCTTAACTGTGTGTGGGTAGCTGCCATGCGCAGTTTTTATTTTCCGAAAGGACGGACGGATGATGGATAGCCTCAGCCCATTCGATCCTGTCGCGTCTGCTATGTTTTCTAATTCTTAAACCCTTATCCGATGGCTTTATCTGATAAAAAGTACATGATTAAAAGGGTAAGGGAGAGAAAGCGTAAACGAACAAATAAAAAAGCGGCGGCATCCAGCCAGGCATCCGACCTCCTGACTGGCTTGCTTCAGGTGAATACACCACCCTACACAACGGGCTACAGCCACGTACCGCACGTTTTAATTTTACATGATTTTTGCCAATTAAACAAGGCTTTTTATGCAGATAGAAAACGGGCGCAGTGTAAAGCATTTTCAAATCAAGATAAGGGATATCTGGATTATTTTTTGAAGCTGTGTATGGGTATTTACAACAACCTTGCATGGCTTTTTTGTTTGTGAAGTTTACGGAGGATGACGGGGAGAGCTTACTCTCCCCTGAAAATCCGCAAACGGAACACCGCTAAAAATAATCTATTCACATAGATGGGGAGGAAATTAAATGCAAGAGCTAGATCACAAGGCCATGGGCCTGCGTATCCGCAAGCAAAGAACGTTTCTGAACATGTCCCGGGAGGAGCTGGCTAAAAAGCTTGATATTACACCGACTTTTTTAGCCGATATCGAGCTGGGCACAAAGGGCTTTTCATTAAAGAGCCTGAACCGTTTCTGCCATGTTTTAAAAATGTCGGCAGACGCCATTCTCTATGGTCCCAAGGACTATATGGGAACAAGATACTCTGAGGTTTTGGAACTGCTGGAACGCTGCCCCAGGGAGAAGGGCAGATATGCAGAGGAAATTTTGACATTGTTTCTTTTAAGCCACGATCCGGTGGAGTAGAGGGGAAGAAACAAAGAGAGAAGGGCTGTGGAATTACCACGGCCCTTTTTTGAAAATTACAATAAAAACATCCACGGAGTCAATATAGTTGATTGACTCTTAAAATTTAATTTACAAAGAAAAATAGTATTGTTTTATTTTTTGTGCCATCATTTTACGGCGTTCTAATAAAAATGTGGGATAATCAGAAGCGTTCATACTGATAATACTCTGAGGAATGCAGTTTGTTTCCAGGTTATCAAACAGTTGAGCTTCATCAAGAATAGTGCCTACCGTCATATTCTTATTCTGACATTGAAGTAAGGCGGATCTGAAATATTCATTTGGCGCTTTTCTTCCAATGGCAATGTTCACACCAGTATCTAAATAGGTATAATTAGCTACTTGGTTATAATCTGTTTTATTGGAAAAACCATTTTGTTTTAGATATTCTTTGGGGAAAATATGATGGACATCGCCTGCAGATAGAAGACTGCTTACTCTGGTGCTGTTTGATAATAACGAGTTATCATTGTTGAAAATTTGTGCGGCAATATAAGTATTAAAAAATGGGCTATTTGTAGATGATGTCTCAAGATTTTGAACTAAACGAACATTCCAAAAAGTATCGGCCAACATCGAATCTTCATTTTCATTAAAAAAGGAAATAAACCCTTTGCTTGCGATGTTTCTTAAATCCCGATCCATTTGTGATTCAGGAGATCCGATGTAGCGGCTTGTTAAGGTTGCAAGGACAAACCACTTTTGAACATATTTTTTGACTTGAATTTTTGGGACTTCGCGGGAGTTTTGCAGCATTAAAAAGAGCGTATAGGCGAAATCTAAAGTCATTTTAGAATTTAGCAGTTTAGATGAGATATATCCTGCGGATTTAATGGCAACCAAAAACTGTTCGAAATGGTATTGGTTCATAAAATTCATAACGCCGGTATTTAACTTTTCAAAACTACTGGCAGCAATTTCCTCCTTAAATTTACGATCAACAAAATCACGCCCTGATAAAAGGCTTACAAGGTCACCAAGCTTTCCTCGACCAAATATATGCATAAAAGAGACTCTGAGCATATCATTATAGTCTGGATCATAAATTTCTTCATTATCATTTTTCAACCAACTTAATTTTGAGGCATAAGGACTGTTCATAAAGTCAGGATCTCTTTTTTCAAGCTGTGAATAGAAGGAAGGATCGACGGCCAAATGACAAAAGTAGTCGATGGCTTTCCTTAGCAGAGTGCCACCATAGTTGTCATCAGCAGCAATTTTTGACATAGCAAAGTCTGCTTCATTCAAACGCTTGCCTTGGGAGTTAATACGCACAAATATTTCAGTTACTTCACTGATATCCAATTGAGGAACTAGAGTAATAGCGCCAAGTTGACAGCTTTTAATGGACAGCAGTTGAGAAACTGCACTATCAACAAGGTCTTCATCGGCATCAGGATTCTCATGTAAATAATGGTTGATAAATTTTCTTGTGGAAAAAGTATCTTGAAATACCTCTGAAACATCTGAAATCCAGGCAGAACTGTTAATATGAGCTGGGGTTTGAACGGCGAAACGATCCTCATTGTCGTTTACCAATGGGTTGAAAGCGATTTTGATACGCTTTTCGTTGTAATCTTCGTCTAAAATGGAATAGCCTGCAATTGCAGTCATTAAGGCGGTAATCCGTTGTTGACCGTCAATCAGCACTTTTTTACCAACAGCATCTTTTCCATTTTTCAAGCGTACATCTGGATTTTGCCATATAATGAGATAACCTGTGGGATAGCCGTTGTATAATGAGTCAATTAAATCGCGAACGTGTTTCCCTTTCCAGACAAAAGGTCTTTGAATCTCGGGTATGGCAATATCACCAGCGTTAATGTAACCTAAAATTGAGCTTACAGAGTATTGTGTAACAGAATATTTATCATAAGCAGCAGGCATTTGAATCCTCCTATCAGTTGTTGTAGTGTTATTTGAAATAAATTTAGTACAATATATTTAAAAAAATAGTATTAAGCAGTTTAGCTGTCCAAGTTTGAGACAAGCTTTTGATATAGCCGCATTAGCTCAGCAACACATTGGGCTTCTGAGGTATCTTTGACCGATAAACCATAAGCTTGCATCACGGCGCGATCATTGAGTTGATGTGCTTTTCGAAGCTCCGCTGGCATAGTGGCTTCATCATAGAGGTCGGCAAGGGAGCAGTCGGGATAGAGAGCCCGGGCATCTAAAATAGCCTGGGCGGTTTGTTCGATTTTTGATTTTTGAACTTCCGTTGGAGTGGGCCAGGGGAAGTTGTTATAAACAATATCTTTTGAATAACGGTAGTCACTTTTTAGGCGCCCAGCAACTGCTCGCATCCATGCCATATGTACATTAGAAGTAAGAAGGCCAAAATGATATATTAAAGCATCTTCTATAATCGTTGCTGAATCCGTTGGGATTATTTTACTATCGAGAAACCCTAAAGGAATGTATCTTCTGTTTTCTGATGAGACCCTTGGAATAATAATGTAATTTTCAGGATTTTTTACTTCTCGAAATAAAGTAGGTGTGTTTGCTAGTTTTTGTCTGTCTGGCGCACCTTTTAACCGATCTTGCCTACAAGCTTCAACCCGTCGTATAACCTCAGGCATTTTTCTGATTTCAGATGGGGTTGCGCCAACTAACCAGAGACAGTATCTAAGCTTATTATTAATATATTCTGTTGCACCTGTCAGTTGTTTAATATATTTTTTTGCTGAGGGTTCTCTTCTTAAAAAGTCGTCGTATTCATCTGCTTCGATAATTAAATTACCGCCATCAGCAGGACGATTTCCAGTTGTCATTGAAGGTACGTGACATAAAGCTTTTTTTCTACTTTCAATAAAAACTAAAGGCGCATCAATTAAGTAAGGGCTAATATTTTCAACGACATGCTTAACCATCCCATCTATATAAATTACTTGGTTTTTTGAATTGAAGGCTTGACTGAACCCCACAATTACACAGTGTACAGCAGCTTTTTCTTTTGCTTCGCTACTCCATTTAAAGGTTCTGTAAGCAAAATCAATATGAATACCAAAACGGTCATAAAGCGGCTTCCACACACCAGCAACCTGTTCGCCCTGTGTGATGGAATTTGTTGAAACAAAGGCGGTGCGGATTTTGACTTTATCCATGAATTGGGCAGCTTTAAAATACCAGCCTGCCACATAATCAATTTTGCCAGCAGTTTTATAAGGTTTTCCTTCTTCATCAATATAAATTGAACGGATCTCCTGCTTTTGAGCCGGCGTTTGAAGGGAATAGCCAATAAACGGAGGATTTCCCATAATGTAATTTACATTTTCTTTGGGAACGACGCTTTCCCAATCTAGCTGTAGTGCGTTGGCTTCAATAATATTGGCATAAGACTTTAATGGAAGAAAGTCTAAACTAATGTGGATAACATTTTCGGTTTCTTTCATCATCTGTGATTCTGCAATCCATAATGCTGTCTTAGCAACGGTCACGGCAAAGTCATTAATTTCAATACCATAAAACTGGCTGATGGATACCTGTATTGGGCTGTATGCCTGGTCTGTAAAGCCAATTTGACCATAAGTGATCGCTTCTAAAACCTTATTTTCTAGTCTTCTTAAAGAAAGATAGGTTTCTGTCAAGAAATTGCCAGAGCCACAGGCGGGATCTAAAAATTGCAAACTCCCCAATTTGGCCTGATACTCTTTTAGTTTTTTCTCACGTGTTTTATCCACTGAAACGGATTTTATATCTTCTAATTCTTTACGTAAATCGTCAAGAAATAGCGGATCAATGACTTTATGAATGTTTTCGATGGAAGTATAGTGCATTCCCCCGGAACGTCTTGTTTCAGGGTTTAAGGTGCTTTCAAAAACAGCGCCAAAAATAGTAGGGCTGATTTCACTCCAATTAAAGTCATCACTGGCCTTTTCGAGCAGGAGTTCCTTTATCTTTTCGTTAAACTGGGGTATTTCAATGTTTTCGTCTGAAAACAAACCGCCATTAACATAAGGGAATGAGGCAAGCAGAGGGTCCATATAAGGGTCGCGGTTTTCTGGTTTGGTGTCTAGAACCTTAAAAAGGTCTATTAGGGCGCGTCTTAAGTCTCTTGCTTCGAAGCGGCTGAGGTAATCATAAAATTTACTGTGTTTACCAAATATATCGGCATCTTCGGCATACAAACAAAATACAAGGCGGACGCAAAGCATATTTAAACTTTTTAACGATTCTTCATTTGCAGGATTTAGATATTGTTTTAAAATTTCATCGTATAATAGCCCTACAATTTCGCCCGCTTGAATTGAAATTTCCATTTCCCGCTTTAAATGCTCGTTTCCGGTGTCAACAAGAAAAGCAAGACGATAATACTCAGTGGGAAGATTTTCAAGTAAAATTTCTTCGGGTTCATTTGCAGGATTTTCCATATCATAAACGAGAAAAGTACTAAAGTTGCAGGTTACAATCCAGCGTGGGCGTTGAGAATAAGGCAGCTCAGCTGCATACCGTTTCGCCTGCTGTATAGGCTTTAGCAGTGTACCATCGGATTGCTTAATAGGCTTTCTCAGATCTTTTCCTAATCCCTTTTGTTCAATGAGTACATGCGTAGAGGGTATAATACCATCAATAAAACTGGTATGATCCAGGTGAACCTGATCTTCAAATACAATGAAGTTTTCTGGCTCCTCGATGCCATACACATTTCGAAGTAAAGCAAGCCAAAATTTCTGACTTTCTCCCTTTTCATAACCTTTACCTTTCCAAGTATCTGCAAATTTTTTAGCAGCAATTCGTTGTAAATTGTCCGTCATCTATATATCTCCCATTAAAGCAGAATTATTTCTAGTGTTAGAATTAAGTATAGCATACTGGCTAAAGAAATATAATATTTATGAAAAATTTGAAGAGATATTTTATTGTTTTAAAAACGGAGATAGCGGGAAAGAAAAGCTGCTCTAAGAAGCATTGACAAGCGGATTAGAATGGTTATAATATATTTTAGAATATAAAAAAGATTGCATGGCAGTGATGTTTGCAAAATACACGGAATGAGGAGGAGCTTTATATGACAAAAGAGAAACGGGCCCTGGCAATCATTGACCGGCTCAAAAAAGAATACCCGGATGCGGAGTGTAGTTTGGAGTATGACCCGAAAGAAGCCTGGCGGCTTTTGGTGAGTGTGCGGCTGGCGGCTCAATGCACGGATGCCCGCGTCAACGTGGTGGTTAAGGAGCTCTATGCAAAATTTCCGGATGTAGCGGCCCTGGCTCAGGCAGAGCCTGAGGAAATCGAGGCCATTGTGAGGCCCTGCGGTCTTGGTAAAAGCAAAGCCAGAGATATCAGCGCCTGTATGAAGATTCTCCGGGACCAGTATGACGGGATGGTGCCAGATGACTTTGACGCGCTCTTAAAGCTGCCCGGTGTGGGAAGAAAAAGCGCGAATCTGATCGTGGGAGATGTCTTTGGAAAACCCGCCATTGTCACAGACACACACTGTATTCGTCTGGTTAACCGGATGGGGCTGGTGGAAAACACCAAGGACCCCAAAAAAGTGGAGATGGCGTTGTGGAAGCTTATCCCGCCGGAAGAAGGCAACAGCTTTTGCCACCGTCTGGTCCTCCACGGGCGGGAAATCTGTACGGCCAGGACAAAGCCGCACTGTGAACGCTGTTGTCTGGCAGACATCTGTGAAAAAAATGGGGTTTAGAGAAAACTGCTCTCTTAATGGGCTTGCAGGCAGGAGGCAGATGGCGTATGATTAAGTTAAATCAATGAAGAATAAAGCAGCCAGGCATTGACGCTGAAGATGAACTTTAAGCCAGCCGCCAAAAACGAATACGCTGATTCAGCCGAATGCGTTAAGGGGAATGGAAAGACAAGTTGGAAAAGGCGCTTTGCTGGATGTGTAGTTTACAGTGATTTAGAGATTAGCCAGTGCGATAAAGCTGGCACAATGTGATCCGTTTTTGAGTTTAAAATATAAGCATCCGTTTTTGGGAAAGCGCGCGTCTGAAAACAGGTAAAAACTTCAAAAGGGGAGCACAAAAGCCGGAGCTGTCGAACAAATTCTGGAAAAGGGCCCGTTTAGAGTTTGATAACATGATGGTGACGGCAGAAAATATGAAATTATGATTTGATTGGCAACAATGCTTTGCTCTATTAAGCAAGCCCTGGAATGCTTTCCAGGGCTTTTTTATTTTTTGAGATCTGTATTTGCAGGGTAAAAATAATTTTGGGATTGTCTGTCATAGAGGACAAGCTTTAAAGGCTTCCGGATGACGGTCAGGGTAATGTCAGTATTGCTGTGAAGGGTGACCCCAGTTTTCTGGACTGCGTAGGTTCCATTTCCATAAATGCTGGATTCAAAGGTATCATCCGGGTAAAGGGTAATGCGGAAGGTAGAGTCGCTTTCTGACTCCCAGGTGCCAGGCTGTATTTTCATCGTTGAGGTAATAATTAAAATCATTAAAAAAAACAGGATAATGAAGATGCCTGCAATCAGATTGAATTTTTTCTCCATACGCTCCTCCAGCAATTTTTTATTATTATAACAAAATAAATATAGCAAGTAAATCAATTAAAAAACAATATTATGATTTAAATATAAATTATAGTATTTAAAATTGATTAAAATTCTACAATATAAAAACATTAATTCCGTATTATGGAATTATAAAGAGTCTGATTTTTTAAATACATTTTTCAGCCAAATGGTACCTTTAAAAAAGTGCCTTAATTTTTTATTATTTTTTTAGAAAATGGAATTGACAAAACCTGATTATGGAACTATAATACAAATATGGAATAAATGATTCCGTATTATGGAATACAGGAGGAAGTATTAAATGATTGAAATTCGTTGGCATGGTCGTGGGGGACAAGGTGCCTTCACAGCAGCTCGGCTCTTGGGAGATGCCGTTGTGTGCGACGATAAATCGGCGTTGGCTTTTCCATCGTTCGGACCAGAACGCAGGGGGGCTCCGGTATTAGCTTTTACACGAATTGATGATGCGCCAATCAAGGATAGAAGCGATGTTGTCGATTGTGATTGTGCCATTGTGTTGGATGAGACGCTTTTAGGCGCGCCGGTTAAGGCGGGGTTAAAGCCTGGGGCAAAGGTGATTATCAATACAATGAAGCCTGCAGAGGCATTTGATTTCAGCGACTGTGAGGACTGCAAGGTTATTACCGTCGATGCGACAGGCCTTGCGCTGAAAATCCTTGGACGGCCCATCACAAATGTCCCTTTATTGGGCGCGCTGACAGCGGCCACAGAGCTGACAAGCCTTGACTCCATCTATAAGGCCATTGATACGCAGCTCCCTGAAAAGGTGCGGGCAAAAAATAAAACGCTTTTGGAAGAAACCTATAATACTGTAAAGGAGGCACTCTAAATGAACCGACCTAAATTATCGCCGCCACAGCCGGCAGGCACGATCGAGCAGCTGCCCATGGGGCCGTCGACACGTTCGGGCCATCTGATTGACGTGAGCTCAGGGATGCGGACATTCCGGCCGGTGATCGACGCGGAAAAATGTGTTAACTGCCTGCGCTGCTTTTTAGTGTGTCCCGATGGCACCATTGATAAATCAGGAGATATCCTTGAAATAGATTATGATTACTGTAAAGGCTGCGGCGTATGTGCGAAAGCATGTAAGGTTGAGGCCATTACGATGATTAAGGAGGCAGACGCATGAGCGAAAAATTATTTGTATCCGGCGACGAGGCTGTCGCATTGGCGGTCAGACAGGCAAAACCACATGTGATTGCCGCTTACCCCATCACACCTCAGACAATTGTAGTAGAACGTCTGGCGGATTATGTAGAGGATGGCAGTCTTGACTGCCAGTACATGTATGTGGAATCTGAACACAGCGCCATGTCGGCTGTTATCGGCTCCGCAGCCATGGGCGCCCGCTCCTTTACCGCAACATCGAGCCAGGGGCTTTTATACATGGTTGAAGGCCTACACTATGCCAGCGGTTCCCGTTTCCCAATTGTTATGATGAACGCAAACCGTTCACTGGCAGCGCCCTGGAATATTTACGGTGATCAGAGAGACTCTTTATCTCAGCTGGAATCAGGCTGGATTCAACTATATGTTGAAAACGTTCAAGAAGCCTTTGATACCACCATTCAGGCTTTCAAAATCGCCGAGGATCCTGAGGTCATGACGCCGGTCATGGTCAACCTGGATGGTTTTGTTTTAACCCATACCTACGAGCCTCTTGAGATGACCGATCAGGCGGCAGTAGATGCGTATATCCCTTATCAGGACTACATCAACAAGCTTAATCTGGAGGACCCGGTGAGCACCTGTATTACTGCGGGACCGACCTATAATACAGAGTTCCGTTATCAGCAGCAGATCGCAATGCTGAAGGCTGAGAAAGTGATTGACGAAAGTGACGAGGAATTCGGCAGGCTTTTCGGACGCACCTACGGTGGTATGGTAGAAGCATACCAGTGTGAGGATGCGGAAGCAATCCTGGTGACAATCGGCAGTGTGACGGGAACAGCCCGCGTGGTTGTGGATGCCTGCCGCGCAGAAGGTAAAAAGGTCGGTTTGCTGAAGCTCCGCTGTGTACGCCCATTCCCAACGGAAAAGGTCGCAGAGATCGTTAAAAACGCTAAAGCGGTCGGTGTCATGGAACGTGATATCAGCTTTGGATTTGAAGGTGCAGTTTACTCTGATTTTAACTCTGCCCTCAAACAGCAGGGTGTGGATGTACCGACCTTTAATTATGTTGGCGGCTTAGGCGGCCGCAGCATCTCAAAAGAAGATATCAGCGGTATTTTTGACGCACTGCTGGCAGGCAATACTGAAAAGCCTGTTGAATTCATTAATGTAAGGAGGGACATTGATTATGGCGCTTAATGCAAAAACAATCCCAAATGAAGAACTGTTTTATGGTCATAAGGCCTGTGGCGGCTGCGGCGGAGCCCTTGCGATTCGTCTGGCCCTTAAGGTGCTGGGAGAACGAAGCATTGCGGTTATTCCGCCGAACTGCATGTCAACGGTTGCTTTCGTATATCCGCATATGCCATTGTTTGTCAATGGGATTATACCTCCCTTTGCCGCAACTGCGGCAGTGATGTCCGGTGTTTTGGCAGGAGCAAAGGCCCTGGGGCTTGAGGACTACCATGTCGTTGGCTTTGCCGGAGACGGCGGCACCTCCGATATTGGCCTGCAGGCTCTGTCGGGAGCTATTGACCGTAACGATAAGGAAATTTTTATCTGCTACGACAATGAAGCTTACATGAACACCGGAATTCAGAAAAGTGGCTTAACGCCCTATGGAGCAAAGACCACAAACACGCCTGCAGGAAAAAATATTCACGGCGCGGCGCGGCCAAAGAAAAAAATCTTTGAGATCATTGCAGCCCATGAAATCCCATATGCGGCTACTGCCAGTGTGGGCTATCCGGAAGATTATTTGAGAAAACTGGAAAAAGCCAAGAACTGTGACGGGCCATCCTTTATCCACGTACTCGCCCCCTGCCCGACAGGCTGGCAGACACCCACGGATATTTCAATCGAGCTGGCAAAAGAAGCCGTCGATAACGGCCTGTGGTATCTGGCAGAATATGAAAACAAGGAATTTACCCTGAACCGCAACCCTAAAGAGTTTGCCGATATTTCGGATTATCTCTCAAAGCAGGGCCGGTTTTCACATCTCGATGAAAATGACATTGCGCTTATCACCAAAGGCAGAGATGAAACCTGGGAAAAAATACGAAGAGATTGGGTGAAATAGGAGAAAAAGATGAAAACAGCACGCGATTATATTGACAGCCTGCGCGGCCGGAATATCAAAGTTTATATAAAGGGAGAGCTGATCGACAGCGATAAGGTCATTGACCATCCCTTTATTAAAGGCCATGTCAATGCAGCTTCCATGACCTACGCTCTGGCAGGCAGCCCGCAATATGAAGATTTAATGACCACCACCTCCCATTTAACGGGAAAAAAAATCAACCGGTTTACACATATCCATCAAAGCGTCAGCGATCTGGTGAAAAAGGTCAAGATGCTTCGCTTGATCTCTCAGAAGACAGGTACCTGCTATCAGCGCTGTGTGGGCTTTGACGCCATGAACGCGACCTATTCTGTTACCTATGATATGGATAAGGCAATGGGGACAGAGTATCATGAACGTTTTAAAAAATTTCTTCTGTATGTACAGGAAAACGACCTGATGATTGCCGGAGCCATGACAGACCCGAAGGGTGACCGCAGTTTGCGCCCAAGCCAGCAGGCAGACCCGGATTTGTTTGTCCATGTCGTGGACAAAAACGAAGAGGGCATTGTCATCCGCGGCGCGAAAGCGCATATGACCGGGATGGTTAATTCTCATGAGATGCTGATTATGCCCACCATGGGAATGAAGGAAGATGACGCGGACTATGCAGTCTGCTGCGCGCTGCCGGTGGACGCCCCGGGAGTGATCCATATCTTTGGCCGCCAGACAAATGACGACCGGAAAATGGAAGGCGAGATTGACCAGGGCAACGCAAAATTCGGTATTGTCGGCGGCGAATGCCTGACGGTTCTCAATGATGTTTTTGTCCCGTGGGAGCGTGTGTTCATGTGCGGCGAAACCTCTTACTCGGGGCTTCTGGTCGAACGTTTTGCCTGCTACCACAGACAGAATTACGGTGGCTGTAAAGGCGGTGTTTCCGATGTTGTGGTCGGCGCGGCTGCGCTGATGGCAGACTACAGCGGATATGGAAAGGCGGGCCATGTTAAGGAAAAGATCAACGAGATGATTCACCTGACAGAAACCCTCTATGCCTGCTCCCTTGCCTGCTCCTGTGAAGGAAAGCCCACGGAATCCGGCGCTTATTTTGTAGACCCGCTGCTGGCCAATGTCGGTAAACACAATGTGACACAATTGATTTACGACATCGACCGTTTGGCACAGGATATCGGCGGTGGTATAATTGCTACAATGCCATCGGAATCTGATTTGCGGAATCCGGAAATCGGCAAATATGTGGATAAATACCTGAAAGGCGTGGCAGATGTGCCAACCGAGGACCGGATGCGCATCGGACGCCTGATCGAAAATATGACCGGCGGTACGGCACTGGTGGAAAGCATGCATGGCGCAGGATCGCCCCAGGCCCAGAAGGTCATGTACTCCAAGCTTTCCAATCTGGAGAAAAAGAAGGAGTTTGCAGCGCACCTGGCAGGAATCCACTCTGATAAAAGTGAGGAAGAATAAAGATGAGCAACGAGATCAATACTTATTTTTCGCAGGTAGCGAATGAATACCCGGCTTCCGGAATCCGGAAAATGTTTGAGATAGCAGCACAGTATGACCCAAAGGAAATTGTGAATTTAACCGTTGGTGAGCCGAATTTTGATACGCCGCAGAATGTAAAGGACGCGGCAAAGAAAGCCATCGACGATGGATTTACCCACTACAATCCAAATGCTGGCATGCCGGCGCTGCGTGAGGCCGTAGCCCAAAGCTACGCCCATTACAACTGCGGTTACCAGGCAGATAATGTCATCATTACCGTCGGCGCCTTAGAGGCGCTGACCCTGGGCCTTTTAACCATCGTTAACCCGGGAGACGAAGTGCTTGTGCCGGATCCATGTTTCCCCAACTACCTGGGTCAGATTATGATTACCAAGGCAAAGCCGGTAACCGTCCCTGTATATGAAGAAAATGACTATAAAATTCAGGCAGAAGATATTGAGAAGGCCATAACCCCCAAAACCAAGGCGATTATTCTCAATTCCCCCAGCAACCCTCTTGGTTCCATACTGGAAGAAGAGGATGTGAGAGCAATCGCCAGGGTTGTTGAAAAATACAATCTGTATGTCTTCTCCGATGAAGTCTATGACAAAATCATTTACGACGGGCACAAGCACTTCAGCATGGCGCAGATACCAGAGCTGACAGACCAGGTGATGGTTATGAACAGCTTTTCAAAAGCCTATGCCATGACGGGTTGGCGTATTGGCTATCTGCTGGCAGACAGCGCGCTGACAAAAAGAATGGCCCAGATCCAGGAAGGGATGGTGTCCTGCGTGTCCACCTTTACGCAGGTAGCTGCCATCGAAGCGCTGAAGGGTCCCCAAACCGCAGTGCAGCAGATGATCGCAGACTATACCAGACGCCGTGAGATTTTAATTGACGGGCTCAACGCAATTCCAGGCTTTAGTGTAAAAAAATCTCCAGGCAGCTTCTATGCATTTGCCAACATTAAAGCCTTTGGAAAGACATCACAGGAATTCGCGGAGGACTTAGTCCGCGAGGCGAAGGTCATCACCGTGCCCGGTTCTGCTTTCGGAAGTATGGGTGAAGGCTATATGCGCTTTGTCTTTGCAAATTCAGACGAAAATCTGAAGGAAGCCCTTCAGCGAATTGACGCATACGTTAAGAAAAACTATTAATTTATTTTAAAGATAAACAATCCTCTATCCCCCTCTTGAAATAAATAAGCAAAAAATAAAAATGTAAAAATACCATTAATCTCTCTACCAAAATACCAAACCTTTTAAATTTATGATTAATATGGAGTAAGAAATTGAACAGTCAAAAATCAGAATACAATCCTTATGATAACTTTTTGGAAGTTGTAGACACAGCCGCAGGTAAGCTGGGTTTAGATAAAAATGAATACATTACCATCACTTATCCTGAAAGAGAACTGCAGGTAGCGGTTCCCGTACATATGGACGATGGCTCCATCCGCGTGTTCAAGGGCTACCGTGTGCAGCATTCCAGCGGCCGCGGCCCAAGCAAGGGCGGTATCCGCTTTCATCCCAATGTCAATATCGATGAGGTAAAAGCTCTGGCGGCGTGGATGACCTTTAAATGCGCGGTTGTCAACATTCCATACGGCGGCGCCAAGGGTGGCGTTGAAGTCGACCCTTCGGAATTATCCAGAGGAGAAATGGAACGCCTGACAAGACGCTATACCGCGGCAATCTTACCGCTTATCGGGCCTGAACGCGATATTCCCGCGCCGGATGTGAACACAAACGCGGAGGTAATGGGCTGGATCATGGATACCTACAGTATGTTCAAAGGCTATTCTGTTCCCGGCGTGGTCACAGGAAAGCCCATTGACATCGGCGGGTCCCTTGGAAGAAATGAAGCAACCGGCCGCGGCGTCAGCATTGTGGCCATGGAAGCCTTTAAATACCTGGGCATCGATTCGCCGTCTCTCCGCATTGCCGTACAGGGTATGGGGAATGTTGGCGGCACCACTGCGCGCCTTCTGTCCAAAGCTGGCTATAAGATCGTTGGTGTCAGCGATGTCTCCGGTGGATACTATAAGGCAGACGGACTGGATATCCGTGACCTGGAAGCCTATATTGCAAACAGCAGCAGCCACTCTCTGGAAGGGTACAGCGCTGAGGGCGTCAAAAAAATTGATAACGACGGCCTGTTGTGCTGCGATTGTGATGTGCTGATTCCCTGCGCGCTTGAAAACCAGATTACCGCAGATAACGCAGACCGGATTCAGGCAAAATTAATCGTTGAGGGCGCTAATGGCCCGACAAGCGTGGAAGCCGATGAAATTCTTACAAAGAGAAATATAGCTGTTATCCCAGACATTCTCGCAAATGCCGGCGGCGTTGTTGTATCTTATTTTGAGTGGGTTCAGAACACCCAGAATCTGACCTGGGATGAAGACAATGTCAACAGCACGCTGCGTAAAATTATGGTTGACAGCTTTGGTGAAGTTCAGAATATCCATGATACCGATGGTGTGACATTTCGTGTGGCAGCCTACATTCTTGGGCTTAAGCGCCTGAGCATGGCGACAAGAATCCGCGGTATCTTCCCATGATATAAGATTATTGGGCAGTAACTTTGTAACAATCTTATCGGAGAAGACACCTCCTGCTTGAAATAACCATATCGAATACACTTCGAAATCAGAGACATGATGCGCCGGTAAGATCGTGCAGAATGTTGCAAAGTTTTAATATATTGCTAATAACTCTTTTATCAGAAAAATGCCTGCTTCCTTATTTCCTACGTGCTTATGGGCAAAGAATGATAAAAGAGTTATTTTTTTAGATTTGACTTTGAGGGTTATAACTGTAAAATTAGATTATCAGACATAGGGGGGAGCAGCATGGAGTATCGTATTTTATTTGATTTTGGAAGTACCTTTACAAAGGCGGCAGTAATCTGCAAAGAAGAAAAGGCAGTGGTTTTTACCACCCGCCATCCGTCGACGGTGAAAGAGGACGCGCGGATTGCCATGAAAGCGTGCCTTTCGGATATCCGCAGAGCCATTGGCGGGAGCGCGGCGGACAGGGCTGAGAAGTACGCTTCCAGCAGCGCGGCCGGCGGACTCCGGATTGTGGTGGTTGGATTGACCTATAACCTGAGCATTTCTGCGGGGAGAAATGCGGCCTTTGGCGCAGGCGCTAAAATTATTCACGTCACAAGCGGCGCTCTGACAAAGGAAGAAATTGAAAAAATAGAAGGACTGCCAGCCGAGATGATTCTGCTGTGCGGAGGCTATGAAAATGGCAACCAGACGATTATCAGACATAATGCGGAAATGATTGCCCAGAGCCAGATCAGCTGTCCGGTTATCTATGGCGGCAACAGCCAGGTTGCACAGGAGATTCGCGCGAAGCTCCTGCAAAATAAAAAGGAATGTTTTCAGGCACCCAATATTATTCCTCAGGTCGGGGTTTTGGATATTGATGTGGCCGAAGAGATTATCCGCCATTTGTTTATGAACCGTATTGTAGATATGAAGGGACTCGGCGATATTATCAAGCTGGTTGACGGCCCCATTGTTCCGACACCGGCAGCGGTTTTGGACGCAGGCCTTCTGCTGTCTCAGGGTACCAGTGGGCATGATGGTCTTGGCGAGTTAATGCTTGTGGATATCGGAGGCGCGACAACAGACATACATTCCTACGCCGAGCACACCTCCTACGAGGGCGCAAGGCTAGTAGGCGCAGACGAGCCCTATGCCAGAAGAACGGTTGAGGGTGATCTGGGAATGCGCGAGTCGTCCGATGTGCTGGTGCGTGAGCTTGGGATGGAATTTTTCGCAAATGAAATAGGGGTACCGGAGGAGGTGCTTGAAAAATCCATATCGAACAGGGTGCACAATACTAAATTTCTGCCGGGCACTTCCCTTGAAAAACGTATTGACCAGATCATTGCCGAGAGCGCTGCGTATCTGGCGGCCAGACGGCACGCGGGAGTTATTGAGCATAAAAGCAGCAATTACTGCCGCAGGATACAGCATGGAAAGAATTTAACGCATGTGCGGACCATTATCGGCACAGGCGGTCCGATTATTAACAGTGAAAATCCTGAAGCGATTCTGAAGCATGTCCTCAGGAGGAAAAAAGGAGAGAAGGACGCTCTGCTTCCTTCGGTAGGTGATTTTGTGGTGGATCGGGATTATATTCTATATGCAGTGGGTCTGCTGAGCTATGTTGATAAAGATTTGGCGTTTGCTGTTGGGATGAACAGTATCATAAAAAAATAAGAGGATCAAGGAGACACTAACCATGGAAATTAAAATGAAAAAACGATTTGAGTATAAGAATTTGCCGGATATGAAGAGTATTTTGGACGAAGTGGATAAAGTGGCCGCGGATACCGTTATTGGAAAAACTTTGTTCATGAAAGAAAAGGGAGTGACGTCTGAAGCCGAATATAAGCGTAAAATGGCAGAAGAGGGCCATATCATGAAGCACAGTCATATTGGCTGGAACTCATGGGACGCCACCGCAAAGGGTGTGGAAGAGGTTTATAATACCCTTCAGAAGCGGGGCAGCTATGTCGATCGTTTTGGATTTTGCCTGGACTGGGTTATGGGTGTGCCGGCAGAATACCGTGATAAGCTGCCTGTAGGAACAGGGCTGACGTTTAAAAACCCTGATGAGTGGCAGAAGCTTGGGCAGATTGTCCCTGTTCAGCCGCATCTGGGCGACCATATGATCGCCTCGTGCAATTCCTTTGAAAACACACGCTACGCACTGGCAGCCGGTGTAACAACAATTGGAAACGTTTCGCACTACTATACCTATGAGTATCCCGGGGTAGATATTGAGGAGCAGCGTGTTATTGACATGCTCAAGGCCATTGTTCTAATGGGAAAATTTAAAGACCAGGGGACCATTATCCATTCAAATGTAGACGATGGATTCGGTTCTCAGTTCCATGACCTGGCCAACCTTGTGGGCTGGTGTATCATGGAAAGATATATCGTAGAGGAATTGCTGGGCGGCCGAATGTGCCATTGCTTCGGTAATCTTTTCAGCGACCCTGTTTTGCGTATGACCTTTAATCAGGCGATGTGGGAAATCAACACCTACAAAACACCAGGGTCCATGATCTATGGGAACACCATTGACTTCGGCTTTGACTATGACCGCAACTTCGGCGCTTTGTCCTCCTTTGTCATGGCAGACAGCATGGGGCAGTCGAAGTGTCCGACCGGCCACGCGGTAACGCCGATTCCTGTGACAGAGGCGGCCCGTGTTCCGTCGATTGAAGAGATTGTACAGGCACATATGACGGTGGATATGATGATTGAAAAAGGACGCTATTATTTGCCGTACATCAACTGGACAGAGATAAACGCCGAAAAAAACCTGCTGGTGGCGTGCGGCAGAATCTTTTTTGAGCGGATCATGAATGGACTTGATGATTTAGATGTGGATATTACCCACGCAGGAGAGATACTGGGCGCGTTAAAATCTATTGGATCAGAACAGCTCGAAGAAGTTTTTGGCGTTGGAAAAGCAGATAAGCTGGCAATGCGCGGGCGCGTACCGGTGCGCCCAACCAACATCGTCATGACCATCAATGAACGCCAGCGTGAGATCAGCGACCAGATCCAGAATCTTGAAGGGGCCCTCCAGGACGTTAACGTGATTATCGGTTCAACCGACGGCCATGAGTTCGGAAAAGAAATCGTGAAAAGTATTCTGCTTCAGGCCGGAGCGAACGTGTTTGACCTGGGTAAAAGCGTTCCGGTGCAGGATATCCTGGATACGATGATTGAAAGTGAAAGCCGTTTTATTGTGATGAGCAGTTTTAATGGCATTGCGCTCAGCTTTGCCCGGGAAATGCTGGAAGGCCTTGAAAAGAGCGGCATGGACGCGCACCTGATCATGGGCGGGCTTCTCAATGAAAACAAGGATGGCAGTGATCTGGCCGTGGACGTCAGCGATGATCTGCGCGCTCTTGGTGTGTCCTGCGATAATAACGCTGAGGGACTGGTCGATACGATTCGGGCTTTTCTGTAAATTGCAGACATAAAAAAAGAATTGAAAAAATAGAATAATTATTATATAGTTAGTAATATAGAATCGGGAATTCTAAATTAAAGAATCGAGGTGAGAAATACGGCTAAAAATGAAAATAACACAGCGGCAAAAGGGAAAACCGCAGAAAAGGAAACCTCATTTTCAAAATCGATCCTGAAGACACTGAGCATTCTGGAACAATATTCCAAAGCGGATGAGCTTGGAATCAAGGAGCTCAGCGAGAGTACGGGAATCCCTGCAAGCACCGTGCAGCGAATCGTAAACACCCTTGTTATGAAGCAGTATCTGGTGCAAAATCCGCATACTTTAAAATATCAGCTGGGCATTGCGTTTTTTAATATCAGCAGCCGTTATTCCAACAGCCGTGACTGGGTAGAGGTGGCCAAAGCGCATATGGAAGAACAGGTCGAAAAGACACAGGAAACCGTCAATTTGGCTATTTTGCAGGGAAAGAGCGTCATTTATCTGACAAAGGTGGACTCCCCGCATATTCTGCGCCCCAATTTTACAGTAGGAACAGCCTATCCTGCGCTGAATACCGCTCTTGGCAGATGTCTGCTGGCATACCAGCCGTGGGATAAGGTTGAGAGAATGATCAGGCTGCAGCCGAATTTTAATAAAGATATCAACGAATTTCATGAAATGCTGGAAGAAGTTGAGCGGAATGGCTATGCAACAGAGGATGAAGAGTTTCAGCCTGGACTTTTTTGCATCGCTGCCCCGGTATGGGACGCGAATGACCGTGTTGTCGCGGCAATCAGCACGAGTATCCCTAAGATAAGACTGAATGAAAGCAATAAAGAGAATATTATAGGTATGATGCAGTCCACAGCATCCCAGATTTCACTGGATTTGAAAAAAAGATTTACATATATTGATGTAGATAAGCTATCCTCAACAATCCGTTAATGCTTAAAAAGCCCTTGTGATAACATTATATATCACAAGGACTTTTTTAATTTGGATAAAAGTAATAAATTACGAAAATAGCTTGACAAGAAAACAGGAAAGTAATACCATGAATACAATATATGTTTTAGTATACCAAAATATATATTGTATTTAAATGTGGAGGAACTATGAAAGAAAAATATAATGAGGAAAAATCACTAACAGAGCAAGTATACTCAAAAATTAAGGAAAGGATACTGACACTTGATTATCCACCAGGGATTGCCATTACTGAAGCAAATCTGGCTGAGGAATTTTCAGTAAGCCGTATGCCGGTTCATATCGCGATCCAGAAATTAACCAATGAGGGATGGATTGAGACAGGTTTCCGCAAAAAAGTTTATGTGAAGGGAATTTCAGTAAAGGATGTAAGGGAGATTTACGAAATCCGGGAGATTCTGGAGGTCAAGGCTCTGGACACCATTTTTGAAAAAAAGTTGAATTGGGATTTTTCATTTAAGCTTGAAGAAAAATTTGTCCGTATGAAGGCCAGTTACCATGATTACTATGCCTTTGAATATGCGGACAGCGAGGTACACCGGACAATGGTCAGTGTTTTAGACAATAAAAGGATTGATCAGATTTACCTCAACCTTCAGGATGAGCTTGTGAGAATTATGGTTTTGATTTTTAAATACCGCAAAAGGGATAATGATTATGCAAAACAGGTCATTGAAAGTATGAGGAAAATCATCATAGGTATCAGGGAGAATCATTATGATGATGCGCTATACCAATTGAAAAATGAACACCTTGCCTCTGGGGTTGAAGAGGCGTTGGAAGCAGTTGATTTTTATAATGAGAGAATCATGTAACTGCGGATTTAAAAACAGTTCCCTATTTTGAAATATGGTTTTTACAATAAATTTCATATTGACAATTGCACAGATACCGGATATAATTTGACTATAATATGGAATTAATAATTCCATATAGTGGAATCGCAAAAAGCGCGTTCCAGTAAAGCAGAAAGGAGTAAAAAGAATGTCAGTAGTATCGATTCAAAAAACTGAAGGAAACGATTATGCGAGTATTCAGGCATCTGTGCAGAAAGCCATTGCTGATTGCGGCGGTCTCAGTGACATCGTAAAGCCAGGGTACAAAGTCCTAATTAAGCCCAATTTGGTGGCCGTCCCTGATGACCGCTTGTCCGGTGGTGTTACACGTTGGGAAGTTGTTAAGGCCATTGCCGAGATGGTGAAGGAGGAGGGAGGCGTGCCGATCATTGCGGAGTCCAGCGCAGCGGGCGTTGATACCGAGGAAGTCATAAAAGCGTGCGGGTATGACCAGCTGCGCGACGAAGGCTATTCGGTTATCGACTTAAAAAAGCAGGCAAAGAAAGTTAAAATTCCTGTGCCGGACGGAAAACTGATCAGTGAGCTGAGCTCCTGGGATGTTGTGGCAGAGGCTGACGCCATTATCACAGTGCCTGTTATGAAAACACATGACCAGACAGAGGTTACCCTTGGACTGAAAAATCTTAAGGGGCTGATCGGCGATGTTCAGAAAAAGGAGTTTCATTCCATTGGCGTAATAAACGGTGTCATCGATATTATCCAGACGGTAAAGCCTGTCCTCAATGTTATTGATGGTACATTTTGTCAGCAGGGTCTGGGGCCGATTTTTGGCGAAACAGTTGTAATGGATCTCATTGTTGCTTCAAAGGATGTTGTCGCTTGTGACGCGGTGGCCAGTGTTATTATGGGCTACAAGGTGGATGAGCCAATGCTCACGGTTGAGGCAAATGCCAGAGGGCTTGGGGAAATGGACCTTGATAAAATTGAGATTAAAGGAAAACCCATTGAAGACGTTAAACACCGGTTTAAACGCTCAAGTGAAGTGGAAATTGAAGGTCTGCCGCCATATAAGCTGATTTTTGCTGAAGGGGCCTGCACAGGCTGTCGAAATACCGTTATCAGCTCATTGATGGATTTGAAAAGCCAGGAATTAACCCAGTATCTGGAAGGAAAAATTTTGGTGGTGGGGCCGGTAAAAGAAGAAGAACTGCCGCCGGAATCCACACCGGAAAATACTGTGCTAATCGGTAAATGCACCAATCCGCTCAAGGGTAAAGGCCGTTCTGTAAAAGGGTGTCCTCCAGGAAATGTTTTTGTTGTACAAGGTATTGTCGGCGATGAAGTAAAGGTTGGCCGGAGATACAGCGATGCGGATGAAGAAAAGATAAATTAGTTTTAATTCAACAGACTTATATAAGGGGAAAAGTATGTTCAAAAAAATGGTGGCAATTGAACGGTTAAATCTGACACCGGAAGCTGAAAACAGGCTTTCACAGTATGCAGAAAAGGTACAGTTTTACTACAGTATTCCAGAGGATAATCCGGCGATTATCAAACGGATCGGCGATGCCGACGCGGTACTTCTGAGCTATACAAGCCAGATTGACAGTGAGGTGCTGAATGCCTGCCCGAATATTAAGTATATTGGGATGTGCTGCAGCCTGTATGCGCCGGAGAACGCCAATGTGGATATCGCTGCGGCAGAGGAAAAAGGAATTGTGGTTAAAGGGGTCCGTGATTATGGCGATGAAGGCGTGCCAGAATATGTAATCAGCGAGCTTGTACGTTTGCTGCATGGGTTTGGCGGCACTATGTGGAAGAGCTTTCCGATGGAACTGACAAATATAAACGTTGGTATTATGGGATTGGGAACCAGTGGGACAATGGTCGCTAAAGCTTTGAAATTCTTTGGTGCAAATGTGCATTACTATAGCAGGACAAGAAAACCAGATGTTGAAGAGCAGGAAGGTTTTATATGGATAAACAAGGAAGGATTGCTTGAAAAAGTTGATATTCTGTGTACATGTCTCAATAAAAATGTCATTTTAATGAATGAGCGTGAGTTTGAAATTTTTGGAGCTGGAAAAATTTTTGTTAACACATCAATCGGTCCATCACACAATATTAATGCTTTGAAAAGATGGCTTAGCAATGAGAAAAATTATGCCTTGAGCGATACGGCAGGCGGGCTTGGTGCAGAAGAGCTGCTTAGGTATCCAAATGTGTTTTGTCCAAATAAAACCGCAGGGACATCAACACTATCTAAAGTTCGGCTGAGTGAAAAAGTGCTGGAAAATCTTCGTGTTTATTTAGAAGCTCCCCTTTGATAAGAAAAGTCTAAAAATATTTTCAAGTATGACACAGAATATATACAAAAGAGCTGGTCAGAGCCCTTTTGTATAATAAATAAAAGAGAATAGCAAAAAAGTAAAGCAGTGCAGATTGCTGATTATTGGAATAGACGCACAGCAAAGCTTTTCTTTAAGGGTTATCTTTCACTAATCTCTCTTGTACTAATAATACCACGGTTTTTATAATTAGCAAGTCTATTTTAAAAATTCATTTTATTTCTCAAGAAGATCGAGTTTTATCGGCATGATTAGTGAAAATCTATTAATTTGACAGTAATTGGTAAAGTGTTTTAAAAATCAGGAGGTTAAAAATGTCGATTGGTACTTGGATTATGTTGATATTTTACGGCGTTGTTCTCGGTGGAGGCAGTATTGCCCTAATTGCGCATTCGTTAAGGAATAAAGAGATTTAGAAGAGGAGAAATAAAATGAGTGATAAAAAAAGCCGTGGGGCATGGGGATCACGGATAGGCTATATTCTGTCAACCCTGGGGATGGCGATTGGCGTCGGCGCGATGTGGCGTTTTCCAATGCTGACTGCAAAGTATGGTGGAGGCGCATTTGTCCTGGCGTTTTTTCTAATCAGTATTATTATTGTAATCCCGGCCGCTTGGGGAGAAGTTGGACTGGGAAGACATACAAAATCCGGTGTGGCCGGTGCGCTTGAGTCTCTGGCCGGTAAAAAAGGAAAAGTGATCGGAACATTCATTGCACTGATTCCGCTTTTGTTAATGTTCTATTATCCTGTTATTATGGCGAATGTTGTGCAATACATTTATTATACTGTTGCAGGGTCGCCGTTTCTGGCAGATCCTGAAGGATTTTACAATGTTGTTGCAAACAATAAAATCGTCGTGTTTCTGGTGGTTGCCGGGCTTGATATTCTGACAGGTGTTATCTGTCTGGGCGGTATCAAGGGCGGTATTGAAAAGGCGTGTAAAATTCTTTTACCGGCATTGTTTGTTATTCTGGTCGTTTTGGTTGTCCGTAT
>ERZ781275.761-NODE-761-length-30856-cov-4.031492_pt1 | contig 30856 bp, 27 predicted proteins | sample MGYA00375853_ERZ781275 | MGnify/ENA primary metagenome ERZ781275 (study PRJEB29790, sample SAMN03653691) | human gut metagenome | host: Homo sapiens | place: USA: Dallas, Texas | collected 2012-07-23 | study: EMG produced TPA metagenomics assembly of the Gut...
GATAGGAATAAAAAATAGCATCAACCAAATTTCCTTAGGTTGATGCCATTGCCCTAAATAAGGGCTTTTTTTATGTACGTAGGATAGCTCTGCGAATGGGGGAGGACAAAAGAAACAGATAATTGCCATAAGAATGATTCTTTATGCTATACATGCTATTGATAAGGCATTGACGATTGCCATGGTTTCCTACGATGCGCATGTCATGCATATAGCTTCATCGCATGTATCTATTCCCATCAAGTATCAACAGCGAGACAGAATTACCTTCTATCCCTTATCGTGGTTATGCTATAATTAAGATACAGTAGAAGGTCTTTCTGACCTTGTATCACTCGGATTTGATATGAATAGGTGAAACGTGAGGGAGCTGTATGAAAAATCAGAAATTTATAGGTGCTGTAGTTTTAATATGTATACAACTGTACATGCTGCTGTATGATTTAAAAGCTGTATTCGGTCTCTTTGATTTGTTTATCATAGGTCTCATCTACTATCTGCTCATAAAAAGAAAAATCGTCTTAAAAGATTATATGATGTATGTGCTGCTGCTTGTGATTGGTAGTATCCTATGCAGTGTTTTTCATTCCTCCAGCATTCTAGGCATCGGTATTGTCACAACCCTTGCACAGATGGTTTTCATTATAAGCAGCTATTATGTATATTGCAGTAAACAGAAAAGGGATCATTATATCAGACAGGGGTTTATCAATAAGCAACATGAGTAGTAAATTCTCTTTTCTTATATCGCTTAGCCTTTACCTCCCCTTTCCACAGCACGCAATGGCGTAGTTGAAGAAAAGCAAGCAAAACCGCTATTTCCGTATGCTATAAATATTGTGATGTCTTGCCGCCTTCCTATGCATAAGAGCGCTATCATACCTGCCGGTAAGCATTTAGACGAAGCGAAATGTATGATATAATACAGGGGATTAAACTCGTGAGGTACCGGCGTACCAATGCTCGCATGTATATCGGATGAAATAACAAGAGTATTCATTGGCAGTACATCCACAAGGGCAATAAACGCCTTGCATGGACAGGCGACTGCCCACATATACATATGGGTTCAACAAAGGAACAGTGAACATTACGCACCTCCACATGCTCGTCATATACTTCTTCTTTAAGAATATTATAACGTGTATATGGAAGCGCAGTTTCATGAAAAGCTCGTGTGAAGCGAGAGAATGGAGGCATATATGAATAGAAATTTTCCTAGGGTCATAATCAGTGAAGAAGGAGAAAAGTGGCTGGACAACGAACAAATGTGGATGTATAAAAACAACGTTGTCAAGCTTGACGAAAATATAGAGAACGGTGCACTTGTTGATATCGTAACGACCAAGGATCGCTATCTTGGAACCGGCTTTCTGTCCAGAAACAGTCATATCACGGTGAGAATCCTGTCAAAGGATACAACAGATACATTTGACAGAGCATTTTTCAAAGAAAGAATCCGATTTGCATATGCGTTTCGCAAAACGCTGGAAAGCAAAAACATTACCAACTGCCGTCTTATTTTCGGAGAGGCAGATCAGCTTCCCGGGCTTACAGTGGATCGCTATAATGATATTCTGGTATCACAGATCAGTTCCTATGGACTGGAACAGCGAAAGGATATGCTGTATGAGGTGCTGCTTGAGGTGTTAAGAGAAGACGGACAGGATGTAAAAGGAATTTACGAGCGCAATGATATCAAGGTGCGTGCCAAGGAAGGTCTGCCACTGGAAAAGGGATACTGGAAGCAGATGCAGCTGCCAACCACAACCATCATTGATGAAAATGGCTTGAAGCTTCATGTGGATGTTGAAAACGGGCAGAAGACCGGATATTTTCTAGATCAGAAAGCTAACCGTGTTCTGCTTCGTGAAATGGCACATGGAAAACGTGTAATGGATTGCTTCTCGCATACGGGTGGCTTTGCATTGAATGCAGCGTATGGAAATGCCAGTCAGGTTGTCGCTGTCGATGTATCGCAGACTGCATTGGATCAGGCATATGCCAATGCAACGCTGAATCATCTCGAAAACAGGATTTCTTTTGTGAAAGCGGATGTGTTCAAATACCTGGATACGTGTAAAGAAGGACAGTTCGACATCATTGTGCTGGATCCACCTGCCTTCACAAAATCCAGAAGAACGATTGACCACGCCTACAGCGGCTATAAACGCATTAACAAGCAGGCTATGAAGCTGTTGGGAAGAGGCGGCTATCTCATTACCTGCAGCTGTTCCCGTTTTATGGAAATAGATAATTTTGAAAAGATGCTGCGTGAATCCGCACAGGAAGCAGGAGTAACCCTGAAGCAGGTATCCGTTACACAGCAGAATCATGACCATCCTATTCTGTGGACAATGGAAGAAACCTCGTATCTGAAGTTTTATATTTTCCAAATCGTATAAAATTACCGTTGGATATTCGCAATTATTTAAACAGGAAGGACTGCGTGATGATGAAGACGAAAACAAACGATATATGCATGTTTCTCTTACTGACTTTTCTCATGCCCTTCTTTTTTGTATTGTGTCAGCGAACTAGCGTGCATCCTGTATTACAGCTTCTGTTCTACGGGCTGGAAGCAGCCTCCCCCAGTATCGCCGCTCTTCTTGTTCTAGCGAAGAACAGACAGCTCCTAAGTTTTTTTAAGAAGAATTTTACAGGCGGGAAATCCGGCACCGCACTCCTATTCCCCTGTGTGTTTTCCCTTGCCCCCATGCTGCTCGCAAGGCTATGCACAGGTACTTCTTCATCCGGACATTTTCTGAATTATGACCTGCAGTTCATTGTCATTGTATGGGCTTTTTTTGCAGAAGAAATCGGATGGCGCGGATATCTGCGCCCTTATTTGAAAGAGCATTTGGAAAAGGAATGGTATGTCCCTGTCATTACCGGTATCATCTGGTTTCTCTGGCATTATCATTATTTCTATCAGAATGGCATAGAAGTCCCTCTGCTTTGCTTCTTTATCGGCTGTATAGCAGAAAGCTTTGTATATGAGTATCTACTTCAGTGGAGTGATGGAAATCTTTTATCCTCTATGATGTATCATTTCTCATGGAATCTCTGCCTTCACCTGTTTGCCATCAATCCTGCGGATCATGCAGGTAATGAAGTTCCATATATCCTTATGACACTGTTTGAGGTGTGCATGGTGCTGCTGTTGCTCGCTTATGATAAAAGTAAGCAGTTGCATTCACCGGGTACGAAATACTAAAAAAGGAAGTCCACATTATCATGTTCGGCATCTGTGCATTACATACATCCGCAGACGCCGAGGAAGGTGACATAATGGGCTTCCTTTTTCATATCTGTATTTATTGCTCCTCTGTTCGCTGATATTCCAGAATATCACTTGGCTGGCAATCCAGTACCTCACATATTTTATCGAGGGTTGAAAACCGGATGGCTTTTACCTTTCCCCGCTTCAAATTTGAAAGATTAACATTGGAGATTCCTACCTGATCTGCCAGCTCATTCAACGATATTTTACGATCTGCCATGACACGATCGAGTCTTAATATGATTGCCATAATTCACCTCCTAGAGAATCTGATCCACTTCATTTTGCAAGCTATACCCATACCGGAACACCTTTGCAATACCGATAATCGCTAACCCCGGTAACACCTGTAGACTGATTTCAAGAATTTGAAACAGTATGAGCCTTGGATATAAATTTACCTGATTCAACCCCAGAACGCAGATGATAAACAGACTCTGTACAATAGGAAGGATACAGTAGAGAATAGCGAAGACCTGTAACCAGTTTATCATATCCGCCTGAAAAGGTCGATGAATAGCGCTTCTCTGGAAGATGTGTAGGGCAAGAATTAAAATAACGATTTGTATAATCTCAGCAAATAAACCGATCGTAGCCTCGATCAAGGCGGCGGCTTTATCTGAGGTGAGCTCCACGCTCATAAGCACATTGGACAAGCTTTTTCCAGTAACAAGAATAAGATCCTCCCGCGGCAGATTAGGCTCGAAAAAGGAATCCGGAGATATGCAGATCGTATACATCGAATACAGTCTTAAGCTAATGACGATGACTCCGCATACGACAAGACCGTACAGCAATCCCTTCATAAGTCTATTCTTATTTTTTCTCATAGTCCTGCCTCCTTATATTGTTTCATCAAGCTCATGCTGCAAAGCTGCCCCATGCATCCAGACATGTATCAGACACCATAATGCTCCCAGCATAATCAGGCTCTCAAAAAGATTACGAACAACATCGAAAAGTAAGCTAATCCAATCAATGGGCGGCTGGAATATCAGAGCCAGAAGAAATTCCAGAAAGACGAGAAGGAAATGAAAGCCTGCCAGCAGCAGTATACTGATTTTTAATTTCTTCAATATGTCTGTTAAAAACGGTGTTGTCTTTGCGGCTTCCTTTACTGCCTGTATGCCCCACAAAAGCAAAAGAGCGTATATGCTGGCATTTGTAATTGCAAGCAGGGAGTCAAATACGGCATAAAACCGACTGGTGAAGAGTCCGCTTTCTGCCAATAGCCGGGCAAGCGTTACAACATTGTTGACCTCCCATGGAATAAACTGCAGGCTTTGTTCCGGCATTTGAAAGATTTCAATTATCTTCAGGCATTGAAAAACAATGGATACAGCCACACCACATAGCGTGAATCTCAGTATCCAGAGAAACGTCGTATGCTTCCAGTTTACAGGTTGTTTCAGTTTCATAGGAACACCTCCATCTACTTACATTCTAGCATAGTTTTTATATTTTTCAATATATTTTTATCGTTTATCATTAATTATTATATTTTAATCATGAACTAAAGCTTTATACAAAGAATCCTGCTGCTTCCGAAACACGATAAAAGCCCTATCCCCTATGCGTTGCATTATGATATAATAGCATCATGCTTAGAAAGGAGATTGGCATATGCTGGAATACCGTTATGATACACAGCTTTTAATTGAGGGTACTGATTTATGTGAGGATGCCATTCACGATTATTTCATGGAGAATTTTCAAGGAGATTGCCTGCTTGCTGTCGGCGATGCTGAGCTTATCAAACTACATTTTCATACGAATACACCCTGGAAAGTTTTGGAATACTGTGCTACCCTTGGCGAAATTTATGATATTGTTATCGAGGATATGGATCGTCAGTCCAGAGGCAAAAAGGGCTAAGACTTCCTGTTTCTGGAAACCGAGCTATTTTTTTCGGTTTCCTTTTCTTATTTATGACGTTAATTGCATGAAATTTGATTTTATATCTTGCAAAAGCAGCATAGCTATGGTATTATAATTAAGCATTTAAGAAACGCCTTAATAGCTCAGTTGGTAGAGCATCCGGCTGTTAACCGGCAGGTCACAGGTTCAAGTCCTGTTTAAGGCGCCATGATAACAGGTAACCCCGCAAACGCGGGGTTTTTTATATTTCAGGTAAAGCATTGACGTTCGTTTTGACGTCCTTTTATAACAGCAAACGTATAGAAGCTAAAGGTTTCTGTAAATGTATCCATAAGGTCACTGCACAGAAAAAGGAAGCCTTGCTGCTGTCATCGACGCAAGACTTCCCTATGTTAGCTTCTAGCATTGCTTCCTCTATACCAGATCAATCAGCTCATTCATGATACAGTGACGGATATTCAGTGTTTTGCTTTCCGTCTGAAACTGTACCTGCATCATACCTTCACTGATTTTCATAATGCGGCCTTCTCCAAGCGTGGCATGGGTAATTCGCATACCGCGTCGTAAGCCGCCCTCCCGTAGCTTTTTCGGCTGTGCAGCAGGCCGCTGTGCCGCCACCTTTGTTTCTTCTTCCTTTGGAGCATGCAGCTCATATATGAATGGAGATATTTCCAGACGAGTTACATCACAGCGCTTGCTTGTAAAAAACTCCAGCTGATGCTTTGCTCTGGTGATACCTGTAAAAAACAAACGGCGTTCCAGTTGAAGCTCTTCCTCCTGCAGACCGGCTTTTGGAAAGGTCGATCCCAGACAATCCAGCAGCGCAACACGGCTGAATTCCAGACCTCTGGCAGATGCTACACTGCGAATTTGGATACGGCTGATTGGCTCACACAGGAATTCCCCCATTTCCCGCAGACGATTCAGAAACTGTGCCGGATCGCTGTAGCGCTCAGCAATAACACGCAAAGCAAGCAGATTGGAATCGTTCATCAGGATATTCGCCTTCAGCAAACGCGCGCGATAGCCCAGCTTATCCAGAATAAAGGTGATCATCGTGTGTGTTTCCAGTGTGGATGCGGTTCGGATATTTTCCATGGAAGCAGCCAGCTTTTTCTTTCCGGCAGCACGATAGCTACTTTCCATCATCGCCTGATAGACATCCACATGCTCATCATCCCGCAGACGCTGTGCAACCTCCAGCAATACCTTTTTTGAAATATCAAAGCCAAGCTTCTCATATACCTCATAAAAGGCACGCATATCCTTTGGATCGATCAAAAGCTCAATGATATTACAAAGATCCTTGACAACCGGCTCCTGCAAAAACTTTTTTACGCTTCCATGCAGGTGAAACGGTACCTGATGCTGCATGAATAGCTCCACAAGAGGCATTGCCATTGCGCCGTCACGATACAGGAAGGCAATGTCACTTTCATCCTCTACCACCATGCGCATCGCATACTCATACATCCGCTCCAGCTGTGCAAAGCCCTTGAATTTCACCTCACAGGTTTCCTCACTGCTGCAGCTCATCGCTGCTTCATCCTTATAGAAAAATTCGTTTGCCAGAGCGTTGATGGTCTGATTATTGCGCCAGTTTCCCTCCAGCTGCTCTATGCGCGCCTGCGCATATGCTTCCGCAAAGCTATCCAGTGCCTGTGGATACGCCGCCTTATCATAATCCAGACACTGATCGCGATCTGCCAGCATCATCATCTGACAATCCGATGAAAACAACAGCTTAATGATGACATGAGCAACGAAGGACAGCTCCTGTGCATCATCGATATGCACATACTGATACCGGGAGGCAAAGGTCTGCAAAACAGCCGGTGTACTCATTAGAATACGGGCGCATTCACACAGAATATCATCCTGATCATAAATATTGCGCTCACTCTTAAACTTATCATATGCCTTTAAAAAAGCCGGAAAATCAATCCCCTCAACGCTGATAGAGGAAATTTCGCGCTCACTCATCATCATCGTACGGCAGGTGCTGATCTGCCGCATCAAACGGCGCAGCTGCACACCGCTTAGCTCCAATGCAAACATATCCTTGATCAGACGGCGAACCACCTTCTCCATATCTCGATATGCCTTACAGGATTCCCGCTGTATCGTTTTATCATGAAAGCGGATAATTCGATAAGCGAAGCTGTGCATATCCACAAAGGAAGGCATTCGTTCATCATCACAGTATATATAGCGGTAATCCTTCGCCATTCTCTTGGCGATGGCAGGATCATGCACAATATTCAAAATAGCCGACGGCTCAACCTCTTTAGCCTTCATCAGATACGCATTACGGGCTAATAAAAGGAATGTTTTACCACTCCCTGTTTTTCCATTGATCAGAAGAGGATGCTGCAGTTCACAACACAGCTCCTGCTTTTTTTCATCCAGTTCTACGTTATATTCCTTCAGTAATTCATTCATATCCATACATTCACCACTCACTTCTCAACGATTCATAATTATACCTTAAATTCTCCCCAAATACTAACCTTTTTAAAACTTTTTCCTACTTTATTTCCATTTATTACCTTGTAACCTCTTACACTTCAAAGTGAGCAGAAACCCCTGTTTTATGCAAGGGAAATCCACGCTTTTTTCCAATCCCTCACTCAGCGTCTGGGAAAGGGATCGTAGGAATAGCCCAGATAATTCAGTATTCCGATATAGATGGAGAACGCGAACAGGTACTGGTCATTCAGCAGCTTTTCGGCATCCTGCAGATTGGAAAGATACGCCAGCTCCACCAGAATTGCCGGCATGTTTGTCCGTCGCAATACATAGAGGGATGGATTGGTCCGTACTTGATTGTAGCGTGTACCTACCAGATCGACTATAGATTCCAAAACATCCACTCCCAGATTGTATGCTGTGGAATTCTCCCGGTATACATACCCCTCCGAGCCGTTGATTGCAGGATTTGGATTAGAGTTGACATGGATACTGACAAAATAATCCGCCGGCCATGCATTTGCCTCATCTACTCTTGCACGCAGACTGCTCGCCTGATCATAGCCAAGCACCGTATCCGGAAACGGTCTGGATACCTTTACCTCAAAGCGCTGATCTGCATAGAGAAAGCCTGCCAGATAGATTCCCACCCAATAGGTGACCTCCGATTCCACAACCCCGTTACCGCTTGCCCCCGCATTGATGTTCCCCGGGTTATGTCCCTGATCCACATAGATTCTTACCGCCATGAAACTACCTCCTTTTTGGACATACTATGTAAAAAAGCGTACAGGGTTCCTCACAGGTAAGTATTTTTCCTTCTTTTGTTTAGGAAAATTTAATAAAAAAGCGGTTGGCTTTTACAAAATATACAGTATAATAAACCTTGATACGAAAGGAAGGTACTTCATCGTGGTATTAAACTTTATTCGAGGCTTCTGTATGGCGCTGGCAGATAGTGTTCCCGGGGTTTCCGGAGGAACGATTGCATTTCTGCTCGGCTTTTATGATAAATTCATCGGTTCACTGGATGCGCTGATGAGCGGGAATATGCAGCAGAAAAAAGAGGCAGTCATCTTTCTGCTGAAGCTGGGAATCGGCTGGATCGTCGGCTTCCTTATGGCGGTATCTGTGCTCGCCAGCATCTTTCATACACAGATTTATGCCATATCCTCTCTGTTTATGGGATTTATTCTATTTGCGATTCCAATCGTGATACGGGAAGAAAAGGAAAACATGAGGCTCAATGTACCAAGCATTATAGCGCTTTTTGTCGGTATCGCCGTCGTTGCATTGATCACCTATTTCAATCCGGTCGCAGGCAGCGGCTCCAGTGTCAATCTGGCAAAGCTGGATATCGGTTTAATCGTCTACGTCTTTATTTCTGCGATGTTTGCGATTTCCGCAATGGTTCTGCCGGGGATCAGCGGTTCCACACTGCTGCTGATTTTTGGGCTGTATGTTCCGATTATCTCTGCAATCAAAGCCTTGATGGGATTTGATTTCTCCTATGTGCCGATTTTGTTTGTCTTCGGGTTGGGAATCATAACCGGCGTGATTACCGTTGTGCGGCTGATTAAGTTTGCGCTGGAAAAGCACCGCAGTATCATGGTCTTTCTGATTATCGGAATGATGCTCGGCTCCTTCTATGCAATTATCATGGGACCGCAGACACTGGAAACTCCACAGGCTCCCCTCAGCCTTGAAACCTTTGAAATTCTCTGGTTCATCATCGGCGGTGCCATCATCTTCGGACTTCAGAAAATGAAGGATTTCAGTGAGAAATAAGCTTCTACAGGACAGCTGCTGCTGTTCTTTTTTTTATATTGCCACGGTATTTTTCAGACAAGTCCTATCGTTTGTGCTATCATAACAGTATATGGAAAAGAGTGATACGATGGAGATAACACATATTCGTAAATCCTTTGGAAGCAATGTGGTTTTACAGGATGTTTCGCTTCCGCTGATACCGGGAAAATGCATTGCAATCTGCGGGCACAACGGCTGCGGAAAAAGCACCCTTTTGAATGCTGTGGCAGGCTTTTTACGAATCGACAGCGGAGAGCTGCAGCTTCATAATGCTGTTTTGCAATATATACCGGATCATTTTTTCACGACCCGCATGAATGCCCGTGATTTTCTGATGCATATGGGTGCCATACAGGGAATGGATGCAGATACAGCACGAGCTGTCATTTGGGAATATACGCATAAATTTTTTATGGATGACCTGTTGAAAACTCCGATGCAGTATCTGTCAAAGGGAAGCCTGCAAAAGGTGGCAGTGATACAGGCACTGCTGCAGACACCTGATATTCTGTTGATGGATGAGCCGCTTAACGGACAGGATGCCGCCTCCCAAAGGGTCTTCATCGAGCTGATGGAGGAGCTGAAGGAAAAAGACGTATGCATCCTTATGGCCGTGCATGAGCAGCGCCTGATTAAGGAGGCTGCGGATATCGTATATGAGCTGCAGGATGGTGTATTGCGGCCGATCGCTTCACTGCCTGTCATGGAACAGGTATATGTGCATTTCAGCAGACAGCAGGAGGAAAAGAAGCTTGTCTGTGCAAAAGAGGAAAGCGATGCCTGTATTCAGCAGTATCTGATGCAGGGCTGGCATCTGGAGGAGCTTCATCATGAAAACAATCTTTGAGCTCAACCGTTACTACATACGCAGAACCCTGACCTCAACCAGACTGGTTATGCCGCTGGTGGTTACCGTTGTCTTCTGCGGCATCTTTTATAATGAGAATGGAATCAATCCCTACAGCAGCTTTGCGGCAACCATCATGCTGTCCTTCGCCATCGTGGGCTGGAGCGTGCATGTGCTGCAGAAGCAGGAGGCGCTGGAGGAACAGATTTTGATTCTGCAATGCAGGGGAAATGCACTGCTGTATTACGGCAGCCGCCTGTTCTTCTTTTTCCTGTGCGATTTGTTTATCAGCTTCTTCATTCTCCTTATTCCCTGTCTGTTTTATCTGGTCAATGGGCCATCCTTTACACTGTATCCCATCCATGCGGATATGCTGATTGGGTATTTTGCCCTGCATGTCAGTGCCGGCCTATGCGGTGGTATGATGATTTCACTTCTGCACCCGCGCATTGTTTCCAACCAGAAGCTGGCACTGCCCCTTGCCTGTATGCTCATCATAGCCGCTATGACGTTTTCTGCGCTGCTGCAGGATATGCAGCTGCCCAAAATATTTGCCTGTGTATTTCCACCGGTTTCCGATATCAGTATCCAAAGCGCAAAATGGACACAGCTGCCCATGAGGGAAACAGGCCTATACACCTTGCAGATGCTGCTTTATGCCGCAGTTTATGCAAGCGTGCAGGTACGCATATTGATGAAGCGAAAATTCGGATGATCCCTTGCTGTGTGCCCAGATCATATCAAAGCTGATTCAAAAAGAGGAAGGCTCACTTGCAGACCTTCCTTTCTTCTCGCATATCAGCATTACTACTTCATAAAATATTTCAATCGCCGCTTCAAGCCCTCCAGCTCCTCTTCTGTTTTCAAAATACAGAATATCCGCTCGGGATGCTCCCTGCTTTCCACGATGGAAATCATATCCCCTCTTTGCAGGGTATTCCCTGCGTCTTCAAAGAAACGCTCCAAACGCTCTCTTGTATTCTCGTAAAGCTCCGTATAATACAAGACAGAGGGAGAGGTTCTCGGACAGCCGAACACTCGCTGCATGGCCTCATAGGTTGTCAGCCAGACATTCCCGCTCTTTTTAATTTCATGCGGCTCAAACCGTCCGCGCTCGACTGCCTTACGAATGGTTTTTCCATCCGCCAATCCCCATTTATCCGCTGCCTCTGTAAATGTCAGCACCTCATCCAGATTGATCATACATTCCCTCCCTGATCGTACAGAATATCCGTTCTGCTTGTTTCTACTTTGATTTCCTGTCTTGTCACACTCTTTTCCTATTATACGATAATTCCATGGGATTGTATATGTTTCCTGAATCCGCTTTCCTTTTTGCTATTCCTGTGATACAATGATGTCGCTAAATAGCGACACGAAGGAGGAGCTTATGTTACGAATGGTTATCTGTTGCGGTGGGGGCATGTCTTCCAGCGTTATCTCTGTACAAGTTAAAAAAGCAATACAGGAGAAGGGCTGGGAGGATGAAATATCGGTTGCCTTCATGCCCCTTGTATTTCTTGAAAAGCATCAGGAGGAATTTGATATTGCAATGCTCTGTCCGCATACGATGTATTATGCACAGCAAATGACAGACAAGAACAAAATCCAGCTTCCCCTGTATGTAATCCCTGCACGCCTATATGGTTCGATGAATTTGGAATACCTGCGTGAGGATGCAGAGGATATTCTGGAAATCTATGCCAAAACAAAAGAGAATCCACTGCATTTTCCCGGAGAGAAATTTCTGGAGGTCAAACGAAACACCTCCCATCGCCGCTGGATCAAAAAGCATCCGCAGGCTGTGCAGGACTGACTCTGTGCACGGACCGAAACACAAAAAGCATGGTAGTGTCCACCATGCGATCGGCGCGTGCTGCCATGATTTTCTGAAATCAGAAGCTTTCAGCTGCGTTGCAAGCTGCAGCAAAAGAGCTTCTTTTTTTCTCACATATGCTGCTTTATTTCTTTATCTAAGCCTGCTTCGGCAAAACGCATCGGCTTCTAGTCGTTTACGATACTTTTCTGCTTATACAGGGTGATGATGATTTCAAACAGCAGCGCTGTCGTAAAGATTGCCAGTACACACAGCCCCACGGTACCATAGCCGCCGCTTCTTTGATAGGAATTCAAAATGGAGCCAATCGTCCCCGGAACACCAACCGCAGGACCGATGATTACCGCAGCTGCGAAATTCATTTCACTGCGCATGGCAATCCAGGATAAAAGCTTTGTAAAGGATACCGGGATGACAGCACTCCATACGATCTGCCACCAGCTTCCTCCACTTGCCTTCATCGCCTCCATCGCACCCGGATCAACCTCCTCAAAGGCTTCGGAATACGATTTGATGAAATAGGCAACACTGTGAAAGCTCATCCCTACAATGGCAGTGGTAGCGGTTAATCCGAAGCCGGATATAAAGATCAGCACCCAGATAATTGTCGGTACGGCACGAATCAGCCCTGCAAAGCCGCGTACCGTACTGCAAATCCATGGATGCGAAAGATTACGGGCTGCCAAAAGTCCCAGCAGGAGTCCGATACATGCCCCGATAATCGTCGTGACAAAGGCAAGGGCTATTGTATTGATCAGACTGGTGAATACCTCCATCGCCGTTTTTTGTGTAACGGCAGTGAAGTCCAGAAAGCTGCTTAGATACGTAGCAAGCAGCTGTGGCCGTACCTGATCCCATCGATAGGGGCAGATGAGCAGGACAAAATAGAGAAAGACAAACGCAAAGACAAGCACCACACTCCAGGACAACAGGCGTGAGGTATCCTTTCTGCGCAGGATATAGCGCCCCTTTTTCTTTTTTTTCAGTGCCGGTGCCCCAGGGGAGGTCAGTGTATATGTTTCCATTAGATAATCCTCTTTCTAATCTGTGCAGATATTTGATCCGTGATAATCACCGTGATAATAATCAGCAGAATGCAGGATGCCATCAGCTGATACCCCGTATAGCCGATATACAGTCCTCCCTGATAAATACTCATCAGATACCCAATCCCGCCCCCGGCAAGCATGCCGACTACCGTAGCACTTCGGATATTGTTTTCCGCCGCATACAGTGTCCAGGAAATCAGAGATGGCATGGTTTCCGGAATAACAGCATGTACGACAATCTGCCAGTAGCCAGCACCGGTTGCCTCCAGAGCCTTGATGCAGCTGGCATTTGTTTCGTCAATGGAATCCGCAAAGGAGCGGGTCAAAAAGCCATAGGAGATAATGCATAAGACGAGGAAGCCGAGAAAATCACCGTACCACAGCAGTGGAAGCAACAGAACCGCCCAGACAGCCTCCGGAATATTTCTGGTCAAGGACGCAAGAGCGCGAACCATATATTTCAGCACCCGATAGCGGGAGGTTTTGCTGGAGATGGCCAGCGAGGAGAAGAAGGCAAGAAGCATGCCGACAAACGCTCCGGCAATGGATATCACGATGGTGATCCAAAGCTGATACAGCTGTTCACGCAGCTGTGAAAAGTCCATCGGAAGATACGTTTTTGTAAAGCGCACAACGGATACCTGAAAGTTTGAAAGAATGAGACCCCAGTCAATTTCCAGACGCCAGGTACACAGTGCCAGCAGAATAATGATAACAGCAGCATATACGCCCAGAGACCATCTTTTTTTCGTAAAATAGCTCATGCCTTCACCTCCTCCACCTTACTAATCAGCTCCTTCATAGGGACGCCGTAAATCTTTTCAATTACATCACTTCCCAGCTCCTGCGGTTTTCCATTGAAAACGATGCTACCCTGATGCATACCGATAATGCGGTCCGAATAGTGCAGCGCAACATCCACCTGATGCAGATTCACAATGCAGGGAATTCGCATGCTTGTGGTAATCGCCTTTAAATGCTCCATAATCACCTTGCTGGACTGCGGGTCCAAAGAAGCGATTGGTTCATCGCATAGCATAATTTTCGGATTCTGAATCAAAGCCCGTGCAATTCCGACACGCTGCTTCTGTCCACCGGAAAGATCACAGCATTTATCATACAGCTTATCTCCCAGCCCCAGCATTTCCAAAAGCTTTGCGGCCTGTTCGATATCCTTTTGCGAATACATCCCCAGCGTACTTTTCCATGTCGGATAATAGCCAAGTCTTCCATGAAGTACATTCTCCAGAACATTCAAACGATACACCAGATTGTAATGCTGAAATATCATACCGATATTACGGCGGATATCCTTGATCTGCCGTTTATTTGCACTCGTTACCTCATAATTGAGAAACTGAATACTGCCCTCACTCACATCGATCATCCGATTGATACAGCGCAGCAATGTACTTTTCCCTGAACCGCTTGGTCCAATGATCGAAATCAGCTCTCCCTCATGCACTTCAAAGCTGGCATGACGCAGGGCCTGAACCGCATTGTCTTCATATGTCTTTGAAACGTTTTGAACACGTAATATATCACTCATTCACAATACCACCTTTTCTTTTTTATACCACATGGTTATTGTACTCTGGGTTTAACCGGTGTGTGTTAAGTGGCTGTTAAGCCTTCGTAATCCTTTCTTTAACGAAGAAAGGCACCGGTTTGCTTTCTGACATTGCCGGTTGTATGGATCGCCCCGTCTGTTAAGCACGGCGTTAAACAGCTGCGAGTGTCTATGAAAAAGAGAATCCAGCCGCTATCGTTGTATACAAGAGCATTGGATTCCCTTTTTTCAATTTGATTTCGTATTCCCGTAAGCCGCATACCTTTTGTATACGCCTACTGATCCTGATACATATCCAGAATAAACTGATAGCGGGAAATGTCGGTTTTGAAGAATTTGAAGGTCGCAGGATCCTCCTCTGCCTCAAAGAAGAAGCCCTTTTCCTGATCGAAGAAATCCTTGTTTTTTGCGTTATCCGCTGTCAGGTTCACAAAGTGATCCGTCAGCTTACTGATTTCCTCTTCATTCAGTGCCGCGGTATTTACCCAGAGCGGTCCGTTTGGAACGAAGGTCGTATCCAGTATTTCCAGCTGCTCCTTGAAGCTGTCGCCATACGTACAGCAGAAAGCCCCTGCATATACCTTGTCATTTACCAGCAGCTGCACTGCACCCTGATGATCTCCTCCGTTTTGTACCTCAGAGAAAATACCTCCCTCGGCCTCATTTTTAATATTGATCTGTTCCTTTTTGGTCACGGTTTTATCACCATCCGGTCCAAACAGCTTCCAGAACGCCGTTGTCGGTACCAGACATCCGGAGGTAGAGGTCGGAGATACAAATCCGAAGGATTTTCCCTTCAGTGACTTCAGCTTTTCATCCCGACTCATTCCCTGAAAATCAGCCGCATGCTTTTTATTCGTCGCAATATAGGCATTATAACCGCTCTTTTCCGGATCACCGTTGGGTCCATAGGACAGTATCGGCTGAATCTTATCATCCTTCATATAGGAAGCCGCAAATGTTGCGCCGCTCTCCCATGCAATCTGTGCAGTCCCAGATACCATTGCCTCCATAACTGCATTGTAATTGTCCAGCTTTGCGATTTTCACATTGTAGCTATCACCCAGAGCCACCTGTACCTCTTCCTTCAGCATATGGAAAGCCTCACTGCTGCGTTCTGCATTTTCATCCTCATTCGGCAAAAAGGCGATTGTAATATCCTTTTTCTCCCCGCTACCGCTGTTATCCTTTCCAGAGCTGCAGCCAGCCAGCATACTGCAGGATAAGAGCGCTGCCATGCATAGATTCACCATCTTTTTCATCACTGATTCTTCTCCTTTTATCATTGTTCATGCTTTCTCAGCACATGCATATGATAAAGCTTTTTGGCAGGGAATTTGTGAATGCCGGGTAAACAAATTGTTATATTTCAAACAATCAAAGGCGGAAAATGAACTTATCTCCCCGATAGATAATGGTCGAAAGCTCCAATATTTCATTTGTTTTACGATCTCTGCTTACGCCCTTCAGCATGAGACAGGGGACGATTCCGCTGACCTTCATGTAGAGGCGCTCCTCTGTATTCAGTGTGGAAATGGTTAGCTGCGTATCCTCCGCGGCGATATCCTGAATGCCTCTGCCTTGGAAATATGCATACAAGCTCGGATTTTTCTGAAGACATTCCCTGATGTTGGGAAAGCTATGTTCCCGCACATAGGAAATATGCATTGCCGCAGGCATATGATCCAGATATCTAAGCCGCTTCACACAGAGAACAGGCTCTTTCTGCGCCACCGATAGGCGCTCATGAATATCCTTGTGCCAGGCAATGCGCTCGCAGCTTACCAGGCGTGTAGAAAAACGGCCTGCCAATGGACTCATCTTCATGGAAAAGCTGTCTGTGGAGGACAGTACAAGCTCCACCTTTTCCAGATATCCCGCATAGTAATTGCCCTTGCCCTGCTGGGAGTATACATAGCCCATTTCCTTCAATCGGTCATAGGCCTTTCGTACTTCTATCCTTGTCAGATCAAAACGCTGTGCCAGCTCATGCTCGCTTGGAAGACGCTCATCCTTTTTATATGTCTGCTTCTGCATGTTCTCTAGAAGGTAATCCACCACCGGTTCCCAGCTTGTCATCATAACTTCACCTCCCTGATAGTTTATCATGGCATCATTGAAAACAGCATCGTTTTACAAAATCTTAACCCGATACAAACAGAAGAAAAACAAAATGCTTTGCGTGGTGAACCACAGACTTCTCACTTCCTATATCAAACCGGAATATCTGCGCTATGCTTTGATTATACAGGCAGAAAAAAAGAGGCACTCTTTCTATATCGTAGAAAGAAAAGCCTCATTCTTATAGCCACAGCACAGCGCTGCTCAATATCCCTGATTTTTCAGAATCTGGTCAATCTGTTCTTTTTTATCGATTGAAAAAATCAGTGTACCGGAATGAATTCCCAGCTCATAATACAGCTGCAGATACCCATCCTGTTCCTTCTGCGTGATGAGCTTCCCCGGCTGCAAAGGAATTCTTCTTCCCTCTACATACAGGTGATCCTGTGTGATACCGCTTCTTCTCATTCCATACAGAATACCAAGTGCCATCATAATGATCGCATACAGCAGCCGCTTCTCATTGAATAGATTTAAACTGCCAAGTATTAGAAAGGCGGCACAGAACATATAATTTGATTTCTTATAAACAGCATACACTGTTTCTTCCTGATGCATACGGTACAATAAGCGCAATGCCCATAGCAGCATCAAAAGCACCATTGCCACAAAGGCATACATGATATATTCCAAGTACATCGCCTCTAATCTTTTTGCTTTGCCATTTTTATGATATTTTTAAGCTTCACGGAATTGCCGTAGGACAGTGTACCCCTGCGGTACAATCGAGCTCCGAGCAAGCCCATTGCAATCGTAGTAGCCGCAAGCAGAGCCAGAGATATTACGATTTCCATTGTGGATACACTTCCCATTGCCACATTGATAAACATGCACATCCAGGAAGAGAACGGCACATAGCACATGATTTTGGCAAGCAGTGTATCCGGATTCTGCAGGGTGATAAAGCTGATGATGAAGACTGCGATGATCAGCAGCTGGATTGGCATGGTGGCACCGTTGACCTCCTCCACCTTGGAGCACAGGGCTCCGATGGCACCGAACAGGAAGCTGAACAGCAGATATCCCAGAATTCCAAACAGGGCAAAGGTAATCAGCACCAGTCCGGGAATATCCAAAAATTTATCTAGCATATGATCCCATACATCCGCATTCAGCTGATAGGCGATCAGGAAGGAGCCAAGCATAATGGCTGTCTGTATGACACCGGCAATCGCGCCCGCAATGACCTTTCCGAAAATCAAAGCATTCGGCGAACAGCTCGTTGTCAGTATTTCAATCGCACGATTGCTTTTTTCACTGGCCACGCCGACACCGATCTGATTGCCGTAAATCAAAATCATCATGTACAGCACCAGAATCAGCACATAGGTATAGAAATAATTATTCATACCATCCGTTCCCAATACCGTCGTATCCGAGGATATCTCTGTCTGGTAAATCGCCTGTACCTTACCTGCATCATACTTCAGCTTTGCCAGCTCACTTGCCTGATACTGCTGCTGAAGCAGCGTTGCGAAGCGTGAAGAATTCGCATCATTCAAAGAGGAATTGTTCACATAATATTGGAAGCTGGTTGGCGTTTTCACCTCAAAGCCGGCATCTGCCTCACTTTTTTTCACCTTTTCCTCTACCTCGGATAAGGAGTTGGCATAGGAAATCCGAAATTCCGGAAAATTCTTTTCTGCCAGCTCCCGGTTTTTCAAAATTCCGCTTCCATCATAAATCAGCATTGTTTTATCCTTTTCTGATGCCGGATCATCCGTTTTCTTATCATCCGAGAAAACACGCGGTATGGACAGCAGGACGAAAGCCGCAGCAGCCACCAGCACGGTTGATATCAGAAATGATTTTTTGCGTATCATCGTCTGTAGTTCAAATTTCAGAACCAGTAAGAATTCTCTCATTCCTCATCACCTGCCTTTGAAACAAATATATCCGTTAGGGATGCCTCATACAGCTGGAATGCCTCAAGGTCAACCTCCAGCTCCAGCAGCTTCATCAACACGTCCCGCTTATTCACATGCGGCTGTAGCTCGATGATAAAGCCGTTTTCGACTTCCTCATAAATATGCAGCAGCTCCTGACACTGTGTTTCCAGCAGCTCCAAAAGCTCCTGCTTTTCGGGATACAATGCACGAATCACGATACGATTTCTTCCGTATTCCTTTTTGATCTGCTTCAGATTCCCCTGCAGCACCACATCTCCATGATGCAGAATAACGATGTCCTCGCAGAATTCCTCCACATAATTCATCTGATGAGAGGAGAAAATAACAAGCTTTCCATCCTGAATCTGTTCCTGTACGACTTCCTTCAGCGTCTGGGAGTTGACCGGGTCCAACCCGGAAAACGGCTCATCCAGAATCACGATATCCGGATCGCACATGAGTGTCTGTGCCAGCTGTACCTTCTGTTGATTCCCCTTGCTTAAGGTATCCAGAATACGGTTTTCATATTCCTCGATACCAAGGCGCTTCAGCCACTTCTTCAGATTGGCCTTTGCCTCCCCGTGCGACATGCCGCGCAGTGTTGCCAGATAAATCAGCTGCTCGGATACCTTTTTCTTCGGATACAGACCACGCTCCTCCGGCAGATAGCCGATATTGTAATCCTTTGCATGAAAGGTTTTGCCGTTCATGCTCATATTTCCCTGATCTGCCTTGAACACATCCATCAGAATACGGATCGTCGTAGATTTACCGGCACCGTTACGTCCCAGCAGTCCCAACGCCTTACCGCTGGAAATGGAAAAGGATATTCCATGCAGGACTTCTCTTCCATCAAAGCTCTTATGCAGATCATGCACTTGCAGTTCCATACTGTTTCCCTCCTTAATCTATTTGCATTATAGTACAGATTCCCATTCAATGCAATATATATTTTGCATTTGTAAAATATATTTTTCATATCTCCTTGATTTTCTATCTTGATTTTCCTATAATAATATACGTAGAAGAAGGAACAGGTGAGTGCAGCTATGAAAAATCTAAAAATCAAAATGGCACGCATGGAGCTGAATATGTCCCAGGAGGAGCTTGCCAGCAAGGTGGGCGCAACACGGCAGACCATCGGACTGATTGAGGCAGGACGCTACAATCCATCCATTAAGCTGTGCATCAAAATCTGCATTGCACTGCATAAGCATCTGGATGATCTGTTCTGGGAGGATGACTATGACAAGGAGGAATTATAGGATGAAGACTTCACTGCTTCGCGACATCATCCGTTATGCGAAAACCAAAGGAAAGGCCCCGCTGGATGAACGGCAGATGGATACCCTGAAGGATTTGTATATGGAGCTGGCAAAATCCGTAATCCTCGCATTTATGGTATTTATGATCGTTTACGGCTATAAAGAGCTTTATCAGAAGGAAAGCACCTTCAATTATATGAGCCTCGCAATGAGTCTGCTTGGAGCTATCACCTATTATTATCTGCTGCGCTCCTGTTACCAGCAGGTAATCGGCATAGATGTTAATTTTGAAATCCTCGTCATTCCGGCACTTGGCTTCACCCCCTCGCTGCTCATGAACGCCCTGCATGTATGCGGGTTGCTGTTTGACGCAGACGCACTCTTTTTCCGCATTACGACAGTTTTATGGCCCTTGTATTTCATTTTATTTTATCTGGGGGCAAACAGGGTCTATCAAAAGGGCAGGCAGGCCATGGAACAGGAGATATACCAGGGGGAAATCCATTTTCGTTCCCGCAAGCAGATCGTTAATTTTATCATTATTGCAATTATCATCATATCCATATTGCCGATTTCCTTTGACGCGCTGTTTCAAATTTGCATCGTCGCAGGGACACTCTTGATTCTGTTTATGATCTGCTATTATGGTTTTTATACACCGCACAATGCATATATTCTGAATGAAAGCGGATTGATCTATCATAAATCGCTGTGGAATGGAAGGGGCGGATTTCTGCGCTATGATGAGATTGAAAGCGTCAAGCAGCAGGATACCTTCAACGTCGGGTATGCAAAGGATAAGGTTTGTATTCACTGCCATGACGGTCGTGACATTCTGCTGTTTCCAGAAAATGCATACCGCTTCTGTGTAGAGCTTGAAAATAATCTGTACTAGCATGTCATTCACAGATATGACGATAACCCCATCACAGAAAAAAAACAGAAAACTATTGTGCTTTATGCATATCCCTGCTTGGGATATGTAAAACAGCATTGGCATTTCTGTTTTTTTATTTCTTTTTTCGATGACCGTGATAGCTTCGCTCTATCTCACGTATCACACTGTCCTTTTCCCTGCTTCCCAGCACGCGAAAGACCGGTTGACTATCCGCATCTTCCTGAGATACGGTATACGCTTCATCTGCACTGCTGATCAGTGCAGCATCCCTTTGATGGCAGGCAAACACGCAGAGTCGTTTATAGCCTCCCTCCTTCTGTATGGTGCGAACAGCTGCGAGCTTTGTGGCACTCACACTGTAAATATCCAATACCTTATATCCTTGATGCTCCTCACTGGTGCGGATATGAAGTTGTAGATCAGCCGCATCATCTTGTCGCTGGAGCCGCGAATACAGCTGCCGGATACGCGGTGTAGTATCCATGATCGTTATACATACACAGGCATGTGCCTGTGCTTTATGTTCATACACGTAGCTCTTATAAGGCAATTTGCGCATTTCATGATAATATTCCTCCTCCAAAGGATTGCGGAAATCACTGTAATACACATGCAGGATATGATGCAGGATGACATGCTGGAAGCAATTCATTCCTTCCTCGTCCAACAGCTGCAGCAGGTGTGCCACCTGTTCCTTTTTCATGCAGCGACTGTGGGAATAGGTCTGCGTACGGCAATCATACAAAGCAGCTCCGTTCATGACAGCAACCGGAAGCGTCAATGGAATACCCTCCAGGATCGGCAGCAGCGTTGCCGGGGTGCGGGACGTCGCCAGAGTGATGGCAGCCCCCTGCTCCAGCAGCTGACGCAGCTTCACCTTCGTATAGGGAGAAAGCTGTTCATTTTCCTGCAGCAGCGTGTGATCCAGTGTAGATACATACAGCGTCTCCTTCTGCAAATGCACCGGAAGATGGATGCAGTTGATACCATAGGCAACCGCAATACCAATCAGGGTATCGATCATACGGTTAATCGCAAACAGGTAGGGATTCACATCCGCAGCGTGCGATACGGTAACACTCATGAACACCACGCAGGAGATATACGAGGCTGAGGTTTTCTTCAGCAGCACAGTAATATAGATTACCGGGATGATCATAAAGGATATGAGAGCATATTGCATAAGCTGCGTATTCCCCGGCAGGATATGCTTTTCAAACAGCAGCACGAGCATTCCGCAAAAGCCGCCAATCAGGGTTCCGACAACACGGTTGGCCGCTACACGCTGTGTATTGGATGTATCCTGCTGCATGCATAACACAGCCGCAATGCAGGAATAAAATACTACCCCCTCTTCATTTCGCAGCAGATAAATAAGAAAGCATAAAAATACTGCCAGTGATGATTTCAGGATTCGTTTACCAATTCTAGGCATGATACCATTCCTCCAATGGTTATAATTATAGCGCCGTTTTTACAAATGTAAATAGCAGACAGCAAAGGGAACAGAAAACATATTGTAGAGCTGTTCCCCTTTATCGAGGAGAACGCAATTCTTAGAACATGTCTCATGGAGAGCAACCTGTCCTATGCTGGCAGCTCCACCACGCTTTATAAAGAACAATCTCATGCTTTGCGCAGGAAGGCTCACTGCACAAAAGCGTGAAGGACACGACAGCTTTTCTCACATAGCCCTTTTCAGACTGCCATGTCTGCATTTGGCAAATATAAAAATGCCGGCTTCCCATCGGTCTCTCCAGATACGTCTCAGGGTATCCGAACCTGCCATTTTCCCAGAGATTGCTATCAGCATAGCTTCTATGCCCAGCTTCCAAGCACTCCTTTTGTACGCTGGCATTGCCTATGTATTACAGGGAACTGCATTCGGAATACATGATTAAACGTTGGATATATTTATAAATTCCAGCTTTGCGTAAAACAGCTGCGCTCCTTTTCATTCTGTGCTATGAAACAGGTCTCATGAAAAGACAGTGACCACACGGCCACTGCCTTAGAGCTTCAAACACATATTTATAATTAGCGGTGTCTCAGCATTCTGCCAAGCTGAATAAGCGCTGTTGGTATCAGGGCAAGAGCATAAATCGTAAACAGCTGCATCATGGTTATCGTCGTTACCGAGAATAAGGAGTGCAGCGGCTGCCACAGCAGAATCGCATTCAGGAAGCAGAAGCCGATTACAAAGGCCAGAATGGAGTATTTATTCGTAAACAGTCCGATGCGATACAGAGAACGCTGAGAACGGCAGTTAAAGCCATGGAACAATCTGGACAGGCACAGTGTTGAGAAAGCCATTGTCGTAGCGATTGCCCAGCTTTCCTTCAAGCCCAGAAAATATGCACTCATCGTAACGATAGCAATCAAAATTCCCTGAATTCCCAGCTGCTTCATCGTTGCCGGTGTCAGAATACCAACGGATGGATCACGTGGTTTTTCTTTCAGAATATCCTTGGTGCTTCGCTCCATACCAATGGCGATAGCAGGCAGGGAGTCTGTGACCAGATTGATAAACAGCAGATGCACAGGCAAAAACGGCACCTGCAGGGATAACAGCGAAGCTGCCAGGACACAGATAATTCCGGATAAGTTACCGGACAGCAGATAAATAATTGCATTCTTGATATTGGCATAAATGTTTCTACCGGTCGCAACAGCCTTGACGATGGTCGCAAAGTTATCATCCGTCAAGATCATGCTGGCGGCATCCTTGCTGACCTCGGTACCGGTGATTCCCATAGCGATACCGATATCTGCTTGTTTTAAAGCTGGAGCATCATTGACGCCGTCTCCGGTCATTGCTGCAATCTTTCCTTTTTTCTGCCATGCGTTGACGATACGAATCTTATGCTCCGGAGCAACACGGGCATAGACACGGATATGCTCCAGACGATTCATCAGCTCTTCTTCACTCATGGCATTCAGCTCCGTACCATCCACACACTGATCCCCGTTTTTATAGATGCCAAGTGCCTTGGCAATACTGCGGGCAGTTACCTTGTGATCGCCGGTAATCATCACCGGGATGATGCCGGCACGCTGACAGTTTTCCACAGCTGCTTTGCTTTCCTCGCGCGGCGGATCCATTAGAGAAATCAGACCGAGGAATACCAGCTGCGCCTCATCCTCCACCTCGATGTGATCCTTGTCAACGATGCGTGTCGCAAAGCCCAGCACACGAAGACCGTTATCCGCAAAGGTATGATTCATGTTGAGGATACGTTCACGATCCTCCTCTGTGATTTCACGGATTCCCTGTTCTGTCTGCATATGTGTCGCCTTTTTCAGAATTTCATCACAGGCTCCCTTCAGCATCAGTCTGTTTTCTCCATCGATCACATGAAGGGTTGACATCAGCTTCCGTTCGGAATCAAACGGGTTCTCATCGATACGGGGATATTTTTCTCTTGTTTTCAATTCATCGATACGATACAGCTCCAGCAAATCAACCAAAGCAAGCTCAGTAGGGTCACCGATCCGCTGCTCCTCGTTAGTCGTAGCATCACAGCATAACGCAAAGCCCAGCAGCAGCAGACGATCCAGCGGTGAGGCTTCCTTTAAATTGCTGGCATGCAGCAGCTCATGATTTCGATACACCTGCTGCGCTGTCATCTTATTCTGTGTTAAGGTTCCTGTCTTATCGGAACAGATAACAGACACACAGCCCAGACTTTCTACAGAATTGATGTTCTTGATAATTGCATTTTCCTTTGCCATCTGGCTCGTTCCCATCGCAAGCACGATGGTCACTATGCTCGCCAGTGCTTCCGGGATTGCGGCAACAGCCAGCGCTACAGCAAACATCAATGCATCCATGATTGCATTTCCCTGCCATACATTTAAAGCGAATACAAGAATGCAGATAGCGATAATTGCAATGCTCAGCTTTTTACTGAAATCATCCAGTGTCTTCTGCAGCGGTGTCTTACGATCCTGCGCTGTATTCATCAATGTTGCAATTTTACCGATTTCCGACTTCATGCCAACTGCTGTGACAACGACACGGGCACGTCCATAGGTTACCAGTCCACTGGAGAATACCATGTTTTTCTGATCTCCAAGACCGCATTCCCCTGATATGGTATCAACTGCCTTATGCACACTCTCAACCTCACCGGTCAGTGCACTTTCATTGACCTGCAGAGAATGATTTTCAATGATACGCCCATCTGCTCCTACAACATCTCCGGCTTCCAGAAACAGGATATCTCCCACTGTCAATTCCTGACTGGAAACCTCCATCAGGGTACCATCTCGCAGGACGCGGCTATGTGGTGTAGAGAGCTGCTTTAAGGCATCCAGTGATTTCTGTGCCTTGATGCTCTGTACCGTCCCCAATATGGCATTCATGGTAATGACTGCCAGAATAACAATCGTGCTTTCCAATTCTCCGCTGACCATGGAAATGATAGCTGCGGCAATCAGTATGATAACCAGCAGGTCCTTAAACTGAGAAAGGAAGACGATAAACGGATGCACCGGCTTTACTTCCTCCAGCTCATTTCTTCCATAGGTGTTTTGACGCTCTGCGACTTCCTCGCTGCGCAGACCTGTTTCTACTGCCCCCAGCTCTTCCATTACCTGGGCGACGTCTTTCTCATACATCTGTTTCAATCTCAAGACCTCTACTTTCCTGTTTATGATTCTTTTCTATAGTCTTGACATTTTTTCAAAATAAAAACGAGACTATAGAAAATTTCTATAAGTCTCGTCAATCGCTGAATGCAGGCCAGAAGAGATACACTCTTCGGGTTTGTTGACCGGCTTCACACAGAAGCTCTGTGCTGACTACTCCCTTATTGACTTACAGTTTATCATGAAACAGGAGTCTTTGTAAACCGTGTGACGGAAATTTACAGAATGTTTACAATTCTTTTGAAAAATCATATGCGAAGGAATCAGAATGTTGTATTATATATATAACATTTTAAAATAATATGAGGGTGATCGCATGAAAGAGGAAATCCAAAAAACATTTGATGATTATTTACAACGACTGAAGCAGGATGAAAGCATCTGTGAGAATTTCAAAAAGCTGGTGCTGGAACAGCTGGGACTGGGAACAGAGCTGGATCCTATCCTGTTTCGCTTTCTGGAAATTGCAAAGGAGCAGAAGTATCCCTATGCCGTTCCTCTGGGCTATGCGATGCTGTTTTATGCAACCTACTCCAAAAATATCGATCTGGCGATTACCTATAACGAGAAGGCCCGAGAGCTGTTTATGAAAATGCCGGATTACAAGGAGCGCGACGGTATCCTGACGGTTGCCAACAATGCTGTTCTGGCCAATATTCTAAAGGAGGATTACGGAGCCGCCTATCAGGAAATCGCCGCCGCCATGCCCATAGCGGAAAAGGGCGGACGCATTTCCTATTATTCAGCCTTTCTGAATAACGGCGCCATCATCCTGCGCGAATTCGGTCTTTATAAAAAAGCCATCCAACAGGTTGAAGAAACACTGGAAAAACGTGACTTCATTGGAAGCAGTAATTTCATCGTCACGATTTATCTGCTTTCCAATCTATATCTGAGTGCAAAGGAAACAGATAAGATGCGCAGACTGCTGCAGACCTATATGCCTGAGCTGAAAAAAAGCGAATATTACGATTCCGACATCTATAACAAGCAGTTTATGGAAGCTGCCATACTCGATGATCGCCGTGAAGAAGCCCAGCAGTGGTATGAACGCCTGATTCACACCTATGATTTTTCTAAAAATGATCAGCTGGATAACAATGAGGTCCACTTGTCCTTGGCACGTTATCACCTGTATCAAAAGGATTATCAGAAGGCAAAGGAATATTATCTGCATCTGCTTAGTCATATGGATGGGGTACTTGGATACAAGCGGCAGATACTGGAAGAAACCGCGCTCGTTTTTGAGGGACTAAAGGAATATGAAAAAGCATATGAATATCAAAAGAAAGCACATGAGCTGATGATCGCCTATACTGCATTTATCGATGATATGTATCGACAGGAAATCGAGGATGTCTGGGAAAAGAACCGTATGCTTTCCTATGAGGTTCTCTATGATCGATTGCTGGATATGACTGAATTCGGTAAAACGGTAACCTCCTGCCTGAGCTGGAAGCAGCTCGTTGCGGTGATTGAACAGCATGCCGCCCGTATCTTCTCCTTTGATGATTGGGATATTCTGCTGTATGAGGAGCCCAAGAAACGGTTTCGCTCCTTTTCTAACGTCTATTATCCTCTAGCCCAGCATCCTATTCTTGAAGCCTGCACACACGAATATACATCACGCAAGCTGCCAAATCTAGCCGCAGATAAAGAGAGTGCCATCAGTCTTGGGGCCCTGTATGAAGCACATACCCGCTCCATGCTGCTGCAGCCGATTACCTATCAGGGAAGTATGCTGGCCCTGTTCTGCATGAAATCAGATCAGACAGAGAATTTCAGCCGTACAGACCAACGCTTATTACAGGTATTCGCAGATTACATCGCCATTGCGCTGCATAACGTTCGACAGTTTGAGGATGCATTGGAAAAGTCCAGCTATGATTATCTCACCGGCATCTATAATCGCAGCGCCTTGATGCAATTAGGGGATGCTATGCTGGAAGATGCAAAAAAGTCTGACCGTTCCATCGGCGTACTGATGATGGATATCGACGATTTTAAACAGATCAACGACACCTTCGGACATATGCAGGGGGATGCCGTGATCAAACAGGTAACCGCACTGATGAAGCAAATGCAGCGCCATGGGATCATTGCACGCTTTGGTGGAGAGGAATTTATCCTTCTGATTGATTCATTGAGCAAGCAAGCGCTATATGAACTGGCTGAGGACATCCGGTATGCGTGTGAGTCCTGTAGCATTCCCACAGACACCGGCAGCATACACTTCACCATCAGCATCGGCTGCTGCTATCAGATGCAGCCCCATGCCACCTTGAAGGAGCTGTTCAATGAAGCGGATCAGCGTCTGTATATCGCAAAGCGAAACGGAAAGAACTGCGTGCAGATGTAAACAGACGGATTGTGCATGCAGGATCAGATATGGCTTTATTATCAGGGACAACCTTCAGACATAGCGCACAGCTGAAAATCAAACAGGAAAAGGCAGGAAACGGATACAGCATCCAAAACCTGCCTTATTCAGTATAAATCCATTATGACAGGACGCACGAAAAAAAAGCTTTGCTGTCTTTGTCTGCTTTGGATATTCAGGCAACAATACTCACGGAATAGCTCGTGAAATATTATTGCATACAAGATTTGTACAAATAGCAGTACTTCAAATCAAGCAGGAGGAAGACAGGCACGCCGCTGTAAACAGCGATGTCTCTTTATATCATAGGATTCTCTGCTATGCTTGTCAGGAATGCTCCTATATACTCATAAATTCGCTATACCTCATATAGGATGATATTTCCAACAAAGATGAACTCTACCATACAGGAACGGTTTAAAGAAAAAAGGAGGCGCCTTCAAAAAGTTTCTTTCTTACTTTAGGGTATATGAAAAAGGGAGACTTCAACTTCTATTGATAAAACCAATCGTATTGAATCTCCCTGTTTTATGTTTACCCACAATCGAGAAAGAACCTTCAAAAAGACTCAGCGCTCCCCTTCCTATTCATATTTCTACATACTTTCCAGACATTTGGACAGCGTTGGAATAATCTGTTTCTTTCGTGAAATGACACCATCCACAAAATACAGCTCATCCATGATATCCTCCTTGAACGCTTCATCCACAAGATAGCTCAGAGAACCGATAAACACCAGATTGCTTCCGCTGCCGTCAGCTGCTGTAAAGCACATCATAAGCAGATCAAATTTATTGATTTCATTTATTTTCGCCATATAGGTGCGGATTTCATCCTGAACATCAACGATTTCCTGCTCATCCGCAATATTGATCTGACCAATGGCAATTCGCTTACCATCGATGTTATACTCCTTAAAGTCATTGTACAGGATTTCCGACATGCTTCTACCCTTGATTGTCGCCACAGCTCCGAACATTTCCTTTGCCATGGCATCCAAATCAATACCGGCTATCGCTGCCAGCTCTTTTGCCAGCTCCTTGTCCACCGGTGTGGTCGTCGGCGAATTGAAATTCATCGTATCACTGATGATCGCACAGCACATAATCGCTGCTGTTTTAACCTCAGGTACCATATTGGACTCCTTGTACATACGGGCAATGATAGAAACCGTACTGCCGATGATTTCATTGCGAAAGCGAATCGGCGTGGTCGTCTCCACATCCCCGATGCGATGATGATCCACAACCTCCAGAATTTCTGCTTCCTTCAAATCATCGATACTCTGGGAAAGCTCGTTATGATCGACAAGTATAAATTTCTTCTTCTGATAGTTCAACAGATGATAGCGGGAAATCGATCCAAGCACCACGCCCTGATTGTTGACGACCGGATAGGAGCGGAATCTGGATTTTGACATCTGTTTGTATACATCGTCAATATAAGCGTGATTATTAAAGCTGATGATTTTACGCTTCATGATGAGATTCACACTCGGTGAGCGATACATGCTGCGGGCTACCTGAAACATATTCAGCGGTGTTTTGATAATCGTGCAGTTTGCTTCCTTTGCCATACGGATAATTCCCTGGGAAATGATATCTACATCCACCAGAATCATACAGCCGGCTCCATCACTCAAAGCGCGCTTTTGAAGCTTCAAATCATCATTTACAACGACAATGCTATCCCGATAGCTGATATCACTGTACTCTGCATTCCGACTGCATAAGATATGAATTCTACCATTTGTGCGATACGCTTCACATTCATACAGAAACTCCCCCTGCAAAACCTTGCGGATATTCTCGCAGGATGTGTTTTTCATAAGAGAAATCGGCTTTTCTCCCTTATCACTCATCAGAATATTTGTCATATCCGACAGGGAAACAACACCGATCAGCTTCTGCGCTTCATCTACAACGAACAACGCGCTGGTGGAACGCATCCCCATGCGGTCCCACGCTTCCTTTATCGTATCATCCTTTTTCAGCAGCAGCGGTTCATCAAACGGTACATCATACAGCTTGACTCTGGCATTTTGAATATACACCGGCTCCGGCACCTGAAACTTTTTTAAAACAAAATCCGTTTCCGGATTCAATTCTCCTAAGCGGCAGGCAATGGCATTGATTCCCAGCTTCTGCTTTAGCTGTGCATATGCGATTGCCGATACAATGGAATCCGTATCCGGATTCTTGTGCCCGATAATATGAACAACGTCTTTCATTACAGCTTCACTCCCCTGTTTTCTTATGTTCATTGTACCTTATTTAGCCCCTTTTTTCTAGTGGTAGCGCTATCTTTTATGGCCCTGTGATAGTTTTTGACAAATCCGCTGCGTATACCATATTGAAGGAAAGTGTGTTATACTGTATAAAACAATCGAAAAGAGGCGATATGATGTCTACCCTTAAACGAGCAATCCTGTTTCTATTTCCTTATTTGATCCTTGCGGTATGCATACTGGAGGAACACTGGAGAATACAGGCTGCATCACTCATGCAGTATGATACGTATACAGATATGCTTACTCTGACAGCTGTCATCTGTACGATATTTATATTCTTTTATATTCGCAATATGATGGAGAAATTTGACGGAATCGTATTGCTTTTGAATACAATTGCAGTTATTGTCTATACCCTTTTGATCTGGCTGCCAGATGTATTTGCAGCACTCAGTCCGATTGCCTACAGTGTATTTCAAAATGAGCAGCTATTTCTCACAATCACCTATGGACTGCTTCTGATTGGTGAAGGCTATCAGATCTATTTCTTTATGAAGGAGAAAGAGGCTGCATAGGAAATACAGCAGATACTTTCAAAAATCATCGCAATAAAAAAGCCACAGCTGGGCCAATGGCATCAACCTAAGGAAATTTGGTTGATGCTATTTTTTATTCCTATCA
>ERZ781275.766-NODE-766-length-30687-cov-3.226691_pt1 | contig 30687 bp, 34 predicted proteins | sample MGYA00375853_ERZ781275 | MGnify/ENA primary metagenome ERZ781275 (study PRJEB29790, sample SAMN03653691) | human gut metagenome | host: Homo sapiens | place: USA: Dallas, Texas | collected 2012-07-23 | study: EMG produced TPA metagenomics assembly of the Gut...
GGAATGGGGAGCACCGATAGCGGTTGTTTATTCCTATATTGAAGCGCAGGATACAGAAATTATAATGAAGAGGTTAAACAGAAGAAAGCTTTTAAAGACTTTTCTGTCTGTTGCCTTACTGCTGCTCACTGCAACACTTGCAATCTATACGTATTTTCTAAACAAATCCTATCAGGCGGTTCGTGATACCATCCCCAATGAAATAAAGGAAACTTTGATTATTGAGGAATAACCTAATACAGGATATTTCGGCAATTATAGGAGCAACGACTTCGCTGCTCTTTTTTAATTTCATTGGATAAGCAGATTCTATTAGATTTAAAATATTACATAATATACATTATGCGAAGTAAATTGTAAATACATATGCATTCAAAATCAATCATATCACGAGTACTTTATAAAGCATTTGGCAGTTTGTATACCACTTTGGGCAACTTATCGGCATATCGTTGCATTTATATTGCGCGCCCTTTATACTGATAGCAACAGGAGGAATACAGAATGAAGCTTACCATACTTCAGGATGACGCAATAGCAGAAGATGAAATCATCATCAAAACAGCAGCATGTCATCCACGCTTAGAAGGATTGATCGATTTGATAAAGCAATACAGCATCACCTTAAAGGCTTATCACAGCAATCGGGAATATTATCTTCCCATAGAGATGATTTACTATGTTGAATCCGTAGATGGAATCACGTATCTGATAACGGAGAAGAATTCCCTGTCATGCAAAATGTCTCTTCGTGAAATTGAGGATATTGTACAGCATACCTCGTTCTGCAGGATAAGCAAGCATATGATTGTAAATACAGCGCATTTGAAGGCTGTACAATCATATGCAAACCATCGGCTGCTGCTGTTGCTGAAGAATGATGATAAAGTACTCGTAAATAGAAATTACGTAGAGCACCTGAAAAAACAGATAAAAAAATTATAGGAGGATGAATATGAAAACCTTTTTAAAAAATTATGTACCCTATGGATGCATGTGCTTCACTGCAATCTTACTGATCAATGCATGCGCTGCTGTATTTCACAATACACCACTCATTCTGGATGCTACCAGTCTGCTTAAGGATTTTGGAATATGTATGCTTCTTATCCTTGCCGATTACTTCATCAATGAATATATGGAGTTCAAAACATATCGAAGCTTCGTCATAACAGAATTTGTCATACTCACAGGACTTTATCTAGTCTTGAGCAATGCCGGACATCTGCATACTCTCCATGTGCAAGCGATTGCTTCTCAAATTTTGAATATGGCTCTGCTTCTGGGCGCAATACGTCTGTATGTTTCCTATAGCTTCCGAAAAGAAATCGATGATTTGAATGCGCATCTGAAATAAGCAGTGATGTCCAGTTCTTTATATTTTAAATTTCAAACGCCTAACCACCAATACCCTTACGCGTATCCCTATAACCTTATAGCTAGACGGCCAGTAGTGCTAAGAAAATAATAAAAAGTGTCTGTAGATTCCTTATTACGCAGGGATACAGGCACTTTTAACTAACGAATACCTAAATGATATGTTCTGTAGTACGATTTCTTCTTGGATGAAAGCCTACTGTGCTTCGGTAAGGTTTTTCATTTGTGTGAGAAAATCCTTCTGGTTATCCGCTTCACTTTTTGTTGGGTCCTGAGCTTCATATAAAATACACGGCAGCTCATGGCAGTGTCCGCAATGCTTCAGCTTTTTGCGTTGCTTGCAGCATTCATAAATATCACAGGCATCCATTTCATCCACATATTGCAGCCAGTATGGCTTCCCTTTCAAAGCCTTACACCCCAAGCAGGTGTTTGGATAGTGTTCACAAGCATCACACTGTACACCACATACACTCATATTCCTTGTTTTAACCGCCTCCATTGCAATTCCTCCTTTCACAATCTATGGTTTCTCCTCTACCCTAACCATATCATAGAAAGATACATATTGCCATTCTTTTCGCTATTGCTCTGCTTTCTTTGCACTGACCTCTGCATAACACAATGTAATAGATGTCTCTGCGGGAACAATTTTCTTATATAAGTTACCCTCCTCATCTCTATAATCCATGATTTTTGTCGATGAGGTATCAAAAAATTCACTTGCTACCCGCTCACCTCTACGATTGATGAAGCTTTGCCATAATACCACATGCGAATCCTTTTGGGTGAGCTTGATCTCTGTTATGAAATCCTCCTGCGGCATATAAAGGACTGTATAATCTGCTTTCTTTTCAATCGTCAATGCTTCTGAGAAGGCATGAATTTTATAGTTCTTTTTCATATCCTGAAAATCTGCAGGGTTCACTTTCTCCTTCCGAAGGTTGATGGAATCTCCTGTGTCTACACCATTGCGATCGAAGGAATAATACCGGATATCACCAATATAGCGTGGAGTATCGTTTGTATGATAGAACTCCCCCTTTGTATGCAGGACAGAATCCTTCAAATCTGCCGCAAACTGCTTCTGAATATCGGTGTATATGGTATCCAGGCGATTGCTGTAGGATATATTCTCTGCCTGAAGATAATGCTTCGCTCCTTGTTCTGATTTGAAGTTCAACAGGATAAAATCAATATTCTTCAGCTGCGGGAGCTCTTGGAGCATCTTCAGCTTCTTTTCCTTTATTGTATACAGCTGTGCCCTGACTTGAACATTTGTCAGAAATGCATCCAGCTTCCCTTCCTCATACAATTTCTCCTTGGGAATCATATTATCAGCTTCATACCAGCCATCCTCATCCACAAAGGAAAAATCCATTGTATAGATATATAGGTCTGTATCCAGCTTCAGCAGTGCCGCAAGCCTTTGCCTGTATGCCTCCTGTAGATCAGGTATCTGATAGTCATCACTTCCATCCTGGTTTTTTTCATCTGTGAATACCTTTACTGTAAACGTTCTTCCCTGATACATCATTTCAACCTGTGCTGTCCCATCCGTTTTGCGTTTGAAGCTGGGAATCGGTGATGTATCAACATATCCCAGACGGATATTTTTAATCGTGGGCTGGATGCCATACTTATCCTTCATATAAAGAAGAGCATTCACTTTCCCCTGTTGTTCTTCCCTATTCAGCTCCTGTTTCTCCTCCTTGCTGGTACAGGCACTCATACAAAGCAGCATCAGCACAATCAATAAGCATTTCTTCACCATAGACGGACTCTCTTTCTAAGCCTGATTATTATTTTCATTCGCTATTTTCTTAGCTAAATTATACCACATGCTTTTCTCGAAAAACAGCATCGTCATGCATGCTAGATATAAATATGCGCCTGCTTCCAGCTAGGACGTATTGCCAATGCGACGTGCAGCTATATTTGTTGATTCCTTACGATGCGTTATGCGCAAATGTCCGCTCCTGTGCCTCAGTCATGAAAAGTCTGTCATACGCCTTCTCTTGTATTGCAAAGCTTGAAAGTATTCAGATGCAAACTAAAGTACAAAAAAAGAACCCCAGGGGATTCTTTCAATCATCATCTCTTCTGCCTAGCACCATGAGTAGAATACGTAAGATTTGTGCCAGTGTAGAGAGCACTGCTGCCACATAGGTGAACGCTGCTGCACGAAGCATTCCTTTCACGTCGTAGCGCTCATGTTCACTGATCATGCCATACATGGCAAGCTGCTTCACTGCGCGGCTGCTGGCATTGAATTCCACCGGCAGTGTCACAATCTGAAACAGCAGGATGACACAAATCATGGCGATACCGGCATAAAGAATAACCGGTGTGGAGGCGAAAAGAAATAAGCCGAGCACTAGCACAACCCAGCCAAGCTGAGAAGCGATGTTTGCCATCGGCAGCAGACGGTTGCGCAAACCGATTGCTCCATAATGCTCCTTGTGCTGAATGGCATGCCCTACCTCGTGTGCAGCGACGCTGAGGGAGGCGATGGAGGCATTATAGAAGATATCGGGAGACAGACGCACAACATGATGAACGGGATCGTAATGATCAGAGAGCATGCCGCCCTTAGCTACCTCAACACGGATGCTTTGAAGATTGTTCATATCCAGAATTCTGCGGGCTACAGCCTCACCACTCAGCCCGTGTTCGTTTGGAATTTCTTTATATTTGTGATATGCAGCCTGTACGCGGGACTGGGCAATCATCACAACTGCAAACGCCAGAATATACAGAAAATACTGAGACATATATGAGTTATTAAACATTGGTATCCTTCCTTTTCTATATGTATGTGTTAGTTATTATATCACAACTGCATATGAATTATCAGCAAGTTTGCATAAAGTTGCAGGAAATCTGCTTCGTTTATACGTTGTCTTTGAGAAAATGAAAAAAAGGATATCTGTATAAATGATCCCAGATATCCGTTTTGAGCCTACTATTTTACTGCTTCCTTCAATGCTTTTGCAGCTTTGAATTTTGGCGCCTTTGAAGCGGCGATTTCAAGAGGTTCCTTAGTGGCAGGGTTGATTCCCATACGTGCAGGACGTTCGCTGATTTCAAATTTTCCAAAACCAGAGATATCAACTTTTCCGCCTTCAGATAAAGTCTTTGCAATTTCATCGAAAACAGTTTCTACTGCTACAGTTGCATCTTTCTTTGTCATTTCCAATTTCTCAGCAACGACTTCTACTAAAGCTTTTTTATTTAAAATTTCACTCATGTTCATTACCTCCAACATAGCTATATGATACCATCTGGAAGCTTATATTTCAACATTTTTCTCAAAAAAAGATGGTTTTAAACACCCATTGTTTCTGCGGTTTTCAAATGCCGATATTTCTAGAGAACAATGGCAATCACGTTGCCTTTCCCCTTATTTACAAGTTTTGTAAGAATGTCCTGCAGCCTGGCTCTGGCTGCTTCCGGTATCATAGAAAGCTTGGCATTGAGGCCGTCCCGGATCAGATCCGACAGCTTGCGCCCGAAGATATCGCTGTCCCAGATGCTCTGATCATCATTTCCATCATCCCGCAGCAGATAACGAATCAGCTCTTCACTTTGTTCCTTGCTGCCGATAATCGGCTCAAAGGTGCTTTCCACATCCACCTTGATCATATGAATGCTTGGAGCGATTGCCTTCAGCTTCACTCCATAGCGGCTTCCCTGCTTTACAACCTCCGGCTTGCTGAGCTGAATATCCTGCAAAGAGGCACTCGCAAAGCCGTATCCGGTCTGCTTGACCATTTTCAATGCGCTTTCTACAGCATCATATTCCCGCTTCGCCTTGCTGTAATCCTGCATCAGAGAAATCAGCTCCGCCTTATCCTTGATCTCGTGGCCGATAATTTCCTTCAGAATTTCATTATACAGCCCCGGCTTCACTGTGATGTCTACATTGACAATTCCCTGTCCTGTATCAATGGTGGCAAGATTGCTGCCGTCGATATATTCATTTTCATTTAACACATCGGTGATATTTTCCACCTCGCGAAGACGGTCCACACTGGACATGCTTTCCTGAATCGTATCATGGAAGCTTTTCTTCAGCCAGTGATCATCACTTAATACCGCAATCCACTGTGGCATATTGATATTGATTTCCGATACCGGGAATTCATACAGTGCTTCTCGAAGGATATCATGAACATCCTCCTCACTCATATGATTTACTGCGATTGCAAGCACCGGCACCTCATATTTTTCCTTAAGCTTGTCAACGACAGCTTTGCAGGCCGGGGAATGCACGTCCGCACTGTTGACAATGACGATAAACGGTTTGCCAATCGCCTTGAGCTCATCAATGACCTCTGCTTCGGCTTCAATATAGGCTTCTCGTGACAAATCGGAAATCGTACCATCCGTCGTCACGACAATGCCAATCGTGGAATGATCCTGAATAACCTTCTGTGTACCAGTCTTGGCAGCTTCATTGAATGGTACCGGTTCATCATTCCAAGGGGTGCGTACCATGCGGATTCCATCCTCATCCTTATAGCCCTTTGCTTCCGGAATGACATAGCCTACACAGTCCACCAAACGGACATTCACGGTAAACCCGTCATCAAATTCGATTGTTGCGGCATTATTCGGCACAAATTTCGGTTCGGTGGTCATAATCGTTTTACCGACTCCTGCCTGTGGCAGTTCGTCAATCATGCGTGATTTTTCAAATTCATCACTGACATATGGAATTACTGCTCTTTCCATAAACTCCTTGATGAAGGTTGATTTGCCGACGCGTACAGGACCCACGATCCCTAAGTATATATCGCCACCGCATCTTTGTGCTATATTCTTTAAAATCTCTGTGGTATTCATTGTTTGTCCTCCCTTAGTCATTCTAAACTTATGATGAATGGAAGCACTTTATGCCTAAACAGACAAAAGAAGAAAAAGAAAAACAGACGGATTTCATCTGTTTCTCAGTAATTGCTCAACAACGCCTTCCAGGACATCATTGCAGGTGCCGCAGACGGTTCCTGCTCCGGTAGCATCCTGCACCTCCTGAAAGCTGGAAGCTCCTGCCTCAATCGCTGTTTTGATATCACGAACAGAGACACTCATACAGGTACATACGATATCTTCATCATGCATATAGCTTACACCTCACTGTCAGTTAGGATACCCGTTTCTGTCAATACCATACAGCATTCCCTGAAAAAGGTACTTCAAAAAAAAAGGAAGAGCCGAAGCCATCGATTTCGGCAGTCCTCCTGTTAGGTAAATGCTTGCTGATTATGTATTTTGTATTTACTCGGCAGTACCCACATCACTCAGTGTCAGACCCTTGTTTTGTTCCAGTGCCCACTTGATGCCCCAGTTGTTCATGAAGATAATCAGATTTCTACCCTTTAAATCACGTACACGCTTGGAATCACTGGTAAGATTCAGCGTATTTGGATCCAATGCCTGATCATCGATCCAGCGAACGCACTGGAAGGGCAGGATTTCAAGCTTGATATCCACATTGTATTCACTTTTCAAGCGCTGTTCCAGCACCTCAAACTGCAGCACGCCGACACCGCCGACGATGATTTCCTCCATTCCGATATTGATTTCCTGAAATACCTGAATGGCACCTTCCTGTGCAATCTGCGTAATTCCCTTTGTAAATTGCTTTCTCTTCATAGTATCCTTTTGCGTAACACGGGCAAAATGCTCCGGAGCAAAGGTAGGTATCTTTTTGAATTCAAACTTCATCGAGGGATCACACAGCGTATCTCCTATGGAGAAAATTCCCGGATCGAATACACCGATCACGTCTCCAGCATATGCCTCTTCGACAATTTCGCGATCCTGTGCCATAAACTGCTGTGGCTGTGAAAGCTTAATTTTACGGTTTTGCTGCATATGCATAACCTCCATTCCCTTTTCAAAGCGTCCGGAACAGATACGCATAAAAGCAATACGGTCACGATGTGCCTTGTTCATGTTTGCCTGAATCTTAAAGACAAAGGCAGAAAAGCGCTCATCCATCGGATCAATTTCGCCCTGTGAGGACTCTCTTGGCAGCGGAGAGGTTGTCATATCCAGAAAATGAGAAAGGAATGGTTCCACACCGAAGTTCGTCAGTGCACTACCGAAGAATACCGGCGTCAGCTCACCCCTTGAAATGAGCTCCTGATCAAATTCGGTGCTGGCGATATCCAACAGCTCACTATCCTCACGCAGCTGTTCAAAGAAATGGTCACCCAGTATCGAACGAAAGGTTTCATCCTCCAGCGTACCTTCGCTTACCTCAGCAGCCTTCTGTCCGTGATCGCCTCCATGAAAGGCGATGATCCGATGATGATCACGTTCATAAACGCCCTTGAATTCTTTTCCGGAACCGATTGGCCAGTTCATAGCATAGGTTGCGATTCCCAGCTCGCTTTCGATATGCTCCAGCAGCTCAAACGGGTTCATAGCAGCACGATCCATTTTGTTGATAAAGGTAAATACCGGAATCTTGCGCAGCAGACATACCTTGAACAGCTTTTTCGTCTGTGCCTCAACACCCTTGGAAGCATCGATCACCATGACGGCAGAATCTGCGGCCATCAGGGTACGATAGGTATCCTCCGAGAAATCCTGGTGACCCGGGGTATCCAGAATATTGATACAGAAATCATTATATTCAAACTGCAGCACAGAGCTTGTGACGGAAATTCCTCTTTGTTTTTCGATTTCCATCCAGTCGCTGACCGCATGCTTGTTTGCTTTTTTTCCCTTTACACTTCCGGCAGAAAGTATCGCCCCGCCATACAGCAGCAGCTTCTCCGTCAGCGTTGTTTTTCCGGCATCCGGGTGTGATATGATGGCGAAGGTTCTCCGCCTTTGTATTTCATTGACATAATTCGTCATACAGCTTCCTCCTATAGTTCTATGTGAAACGATTTTCTCGTATCCTTTTTCGCATAAAGCAGTTCTCATCTACATGATGATTCCTCCAGTACAGGTAGATGACTAGCGTTTTTTATTATAGCATATTCCCACGCTTAAAATCCATAAAACACAAAAAAATGACGCCTTTTCAGCATCATTATTTCATTTCATGTTTTAAATCCCGCAGCATCAAATCCCTTGCGGACTGCTGTGGTTTCTTGTCCTCGTACAATACCCGGTAAATCTCTTCAACAATCGGCATATCGATCTGCTTTTGCTTTGCTACCTCGTGTACTACCTTGGCCGTGCGTACACCCTCCACGGTCTTGGTATTGTTCTCCCAGAAATAGCGGGCGCTGTTATGCGTTCCGATTTCATAGCCTGCCTGAAAATTACGGGAATGCACACTGGTGCAGGTCACAATCAAATCACCGATACCGGTCAATCCCATAAAGGTTTCCGCTTTGCCGCCCAATGCGACGCCATAGCGAATCATTTCCGCAAGCCCACGCGTAATCAGGGCAGCCTTGGTATTATCCCCATAGCCAACGCCGCTCAACACACCGCTGGCAACCGCGATGGCATTTTTCAATGCAACCCCGATTTCACTTCCAACCTCATCATCCCCACGATAAACACGCAGATATTCATTGGAAAACAGCTCCTGTACAGTACAGGCATCCTCTTCACTTAAGGATACTGCACAGATCGTTGTCAGCATGCGCAGGACAACCTCCTCTGCATGACTGGGGCCAATCAGCGACACAACGCTTTTCAGCTTATCCTTTGGCATAAAGCGACGGATGACATTGGACATGCGTTCATTTGTCTGCGGATGAAATCCCTTGGATGTATTCACGATGATTACCGGTTTTTCAACAAGCGCTCCGATTTTTATACACAGCTCTTCGACAGCGATGGTTGGAACGGATAAAACAAGAAGATCCGCATCGCGAACAACATTGAAATCACATGTCGCCTCCAGCTTTTCATGCAGCGTCACATCCGGGAAAAAGCGGGAGTTTTGATGCCGCAGATTGATATCGTCTATCTCTTTGGGATTCTTCCCCCACAGGATAACCTCTTTTGCATTGTCGACGAGCACCTGTGCAAGCGCCGTTCCCCAGCTTCCACTTCCAATCACAACTGTCTTCAACATGATCACCTGTTTCTTTCTCTGGCAAGTATTCTTAGTGTGGTACCGCTAAAGCCGAATGCCTCCCGCAATCTGTTTTCCAAATAACGCTTATAGCTGAAATGCAGCAGCTCCGGATCGTTGACAAACAGAACAAAGGTCGGCGGAGCTACAGATACCTGAGATGCATAGTAAATCTTCAGCCGCTGTCCCTTGTGGGTTGGCGGCGGTGTCATCAGTTGCGCATCCATAATGACCTCATTCAGTACATTGGTTTGAATTCGCAGAACGGAATAATCATGAACCTCATCAATGACTGGCAGAATCGTGTGGATCCGCTGCTTTTTCAATGCGGAAACAAACAGGATCGGTGCATAGGATAAATACAGAAACTGTGCACGAATTTCCTTTTCGATCGTATGCATGGTCTGCTCGTCCTTCTCTACAGCATCCCATTTGTTGTATACGATGATAACACCCTTACCTGCCTCATGGGCATATCCGGCAACGTGCTTATCCTGATCACGGATACCTTTTTCCCCATCGATGACAACAAGTACGACATCACTACGCTCAATGGCGCTCATGGCACGCAAAACAGAATATTTTTCAATGTTTTCATATACCTTGCCGCGCTTTCGGATTCCGGCAGTGTCAATTACAACATATTCCTTGCCTTCCCGTTTGAACGGTGTATCAATGGCATCTCTGGTGGTACCCTCGATATTGGAAACAATAACACGCTCCTGATTTAAAATTGCATTGACAAGGGAGCTTTTTCCTACGTTTGGACGACCGATAACACAGAATTTTGTCATGCCGTCATATTCGTTTTTCTCTTTTTCCGGTAACGCATGGATAACCGCATCCAGCACATCACCGATCCCGATACCATGTGCACCGGATACCGCCAGCGGATCTCCAAGTCCCAGACTGTAAAACTCATAGATCGCATCATTCTGTGCAAAATCATCCACCTTGTTGACAGCCAGAATGACCGGTTTTTTTGTTCTGTGCAGCAGTCTTGCGACATATTCATCATCATGTGTCAGACCGTCCTTGCCACTTACAACAAATACAATGCAGTCAGCCTCATCGATAGCGATTTCCACCTGCATGTTGATTTCCGTCTGGAAATCCTGGTCTGCCAGCTGAATACCTCCGGTGTCGATCACCCGGAATTCTCTGGTCAGCCATTCCGCTTTTCCATAGATACGATCCCGGGTTACTCCCGGTGTATCCTCTACAATGCTTTTACGTTCACCGATAATTCGGTTAAAAATCGTTGATTTACCGACATTCGGACGACCAACGATGGCTACAATTCCATTTATCATATATTGACTTCAGCTTGCGCTGAATTCACCTCCTATCATGAAAGGGTAGGAATATTCCTGCGTATTTCTTTGACAACCTCATCAATCGTCATATTTGACGTATCAATTTCGATTGCATCCTCCGCCTTACGCAGTGGCGAGGATTTGCGGTTCATGTCCTGATAATCACGCTGTTCAATATCACGGTAGATTTCGTCATAATCCGCCTCTACATGCTTTTCCAGATATTCCTTATATCTGCGATCCGCCCTTGCCTTGACACTGGCAACCATGTAGACCTTCAGTTCTGCATCCGGCAAAACAACCGTGCCGATATCACGGCCATCCATGATGAAGCCTTTTTCACGCGCAATCTGCTGCTGGAGCTCCACCAGGCGCTCTCTTACCTTAGGATGCGCAGAAATACTGCTGGTAAGCATGGATATTTCATTTACACGAATCTGTTTGGATACATCCTCGTCATTGATATAGACATTCCCTGCCGGATCAAAGCTGATCTTCATTTCATCCAGCATGGCTGCCAGAGCAGCTTCATCGTTTGGGTCGATACCGCGCCGCCTAGAAGCAAGCGCCGCACAGCGATACATCGCACCGGTATCCAGATGCGAATAGCCCAGCTCCTTTGCCAGAATTTTGGCAATGGTGCTTTTACCGGCCGCACTCGGTCCGTCAATAGCGATATTTATTTTCATCTCTAAATTCCTCCAGCCTTCCATAATGAGTAAGCGATAAAGCCGATGATGACCAGCAGTACCAGTATCAGAAAGCACAATACAAAATTCAACAGCTTGTTGGTCTTCTCCACACCATCGGAAAGATCGGTCAGCTCATCCTCATATTCATCCATTTGTACACGCAGCTGCTGTGTTTCCTCCAGCAGCTTTTTATGCAGCACCGCCTGTTGCGGCGCATCCTTTTTCACCGGCGCCTCTTCTTCATCCTCAACCGCATCCTCCATCATGATTGGCTGAATGATTTTTTTAGCAGGACGCTGGGGCTTTTGCTCCGGCTGTGAGATATATTCCTCGACAGCTTCCTCAGCAGCTGGCTGTGGCTGAAAGGATTCCACAACAGGGGCTTCCTCCACCACTGGTTCCTCATATACAGCACCCTCCGCCTGAGCATGATCAGCAGGTGTTTCCTTTTGCTCCTTTGCAAAGCGCATATCTGAATCAAAGGAAGGAGCTTCCTCTTCCTTTAACAGATTTTGTACCTGCAGGGCAATATCATCCCGGCTCAATATGGTTTTCTTCGTCTCCTCCGGCTGTGGCTCCTCTTGAATTTCCTGTATGTAATGGGATCTTTTTGCACGGTTTGCCGCATTCAGCTGATACAGAATATCAGCCTGTGTATTATCGCTTTCTCTGGTACCCTTGCGAATATTGTATTCTCTTACTTCCTTAATGAAATCATCCAGATATTCATTGGTAAAGGTATCATCTACCGGCGGCTGCTCCAGCGGCTCCTGTTCTTTCTTTTCCCGAACCGGAGTATATTCCTCATCCTCTTTGATATCCACCTTCTTGAAGATGGATGAATCGAATTTCTTTAGGGTTTCCTCCTGCTCCAGCGCAGCGTTTTCCTCTGTGTGCAGAGTTTTATCTATATTATTATCAGTTTCAATGGATTTTCTCAATTCCGCATATTTTTTTACTCTTGATAGCTTTTCCATCCGATTACCTCCCAATCTAACAATCATTATAACAAAAATAAAGGTTCTTGGATACGTATAATCCTTAAGAAATCATACTTTTTGAAAACGATTTGCAAAAGAAAAGCTGCATGGGCAGCTTTTTAGTCTTTTGCTCTTCCGGAATATTTTCCATCGGACGTGTTTACCAGCACCATTTCATCCTGATTGATGAACAGCGGCACCTTGATTTCCAGCCCGGATTCCAGTGTGGCGTTCTTGCTTGCGGAAGTAGCTGTATCACCCTTGACAGCAGGCTCGCATTCCACAATCTGCAGCGCTACCTTATCCGGCAGGATAACACCGAGAATTTCACTTTCAAACATGGAAATATTAACGTTGTCATTCGGCTTCATGAAGTTCATTTCCCATTTCAGACGATCCTTTGGAATCTCAATCTGCTCATAGGTTTCATTATCCATGAATACCAGTGCATCATCTGTATCATACAGATACTGCATTTCTTTCTTCTCAATGTGCGCAGGTGTGATCTTGTCTCCACCGCCCCATGATAATTCTACATTGGATCCCGTTCTCAGGTTTCTGACTTTCGCCTTTACCACCATAGCGGAACGAGCTGTTTTATTCTGACTCTGTTCCAGCACAACGAAGATTTCTCCATCCTGCTGAATCGTCATACCAGGTTTTAAATCATTGGAACTGATCATAATACATTCACCTTTCCTTTATATTTTCTTATGTCCTATTCTATTTTATAGGATTTGGCGCATTTGTCAAATTTTTTATGAAAAAAGTCTGATTTTTTCACATCAGACTTTTAAATCGGATACTGTCCGCATACAGCATAAAGGATAAAAATGTTGTAAGATACAAATACCAGAAGGTTGTAAAATCAAACAGCTCCTGACGCCATTCAAAATAGCCAAAAAACAGCAGGACAATGACCAGTGTCAGCAAAAAGTCCTTTCCTTCCAGCGCCTTGCAGTTTGCCTCGCGATAAAACAGCCTGCCAAACAGCAGCAGCACAGCATACAGCGGAACCAGCATATAGGCTGTTTCATTCATAATCAGCAGTAGATTTCCAAGCCCTGCAAATGCCAGAAACAGCAGGGTGCTCAATCCGATTGTCAGCATGGTAACCACCTCTCTTTTAGTGTGGTTCACCCTGCTGTAAATATACAACGTCCTGTATGGTGCCATCTGTTTGGTCAAAGTATACCTGCATATGAACGGTATGATTTTTTTGCGTATAGGACACGGCAATATATGCCTCCTCTCTTGTGAAATGAAAATATGTGTTTTGAAACAGCACCTCCCATTCCTTCGGCGGCTCTTCCTTCTGCTGGTCATCTAGTGGCTCCTTTGTTTCCCTATCCCTTTGCTCCGTTTCTATAGCAGTGTCCGCATCCTGCTTATGAGCCTCCTGCAAATACTTGCAGCAGCTGTGAATTGCAAAAAGATCATAGGACTCCCGTAGTCCACGTACAGCCGCATAGGCTGCTGCACGCTGTACAAGCAGGGTGGCAAAGCAGAGAAAAATCAATAGCAGCAGCATAGCATACAGGCTGATGAAGCCCTGCTTATTCACATGTAAGCAGCGCTTCTTCACGTTTATCTTTTCGTACCCATGTGACATAATAGCATTCCCTTCTCTTTTGAAACTGCAGCGCATCCACATCCTGCAGAAAGATTTCATAGCCGCTTCTACGAACCAGACGTCTGCGGTCATATTCCAGCGTCTGCTTCTTTTTCTGATAGGTAAAGGAAAGTGTCTGCTCCTGCAGGGACAGCTCACTGCTTTGTGCAAGCAGGAAGCGAAGCTGATAGATTGCAAGACGGTCTTCAGTGTAGTAGACAGGCCTTTGCAGCCTTTGCAAAGTTGATACCAGCGGCATCAGCAAGCTACAGGAAACAGCAACACAGCTGAAGGCCACCAGCATCTCCACCAACGTGAAGCCGCTGTTATTTCTGATAGACTTCCTGCACCGCATGATTGTCATACCCCTTCCCCTTCTCATTCATCGTATGTGTAATCCCTGCGCACTGCAGGCAAAGCAGTGCCAGAATGCCCAGTATCAGTAAAAGAAACAACGCCTCCATCAGGACAAACCCACGCTTATCGGACATCCATACGCCCGCTTCCCAGCTGAGCCACCAGCTGAATGGAGGAGGCTGCACTGCGGCAGTTCAATGTGAAGGCCTTTGAGATAGTCCCCTGTGGCGTATAGTGAAAGCTCATTGGTGAACAGCTGGTAGAGGTCTGCAGGGAATACACCTCGCGATCACGATATACCTTACTGCCCTGTATCTTTATAGGGATACGTTTGTGCTCCTTTACCGCCTGTGCCTGCGCCTTCGTACAGATTTCGCGAATCTGCTGCACATCCATACGCAGCAGGATGCGCTGCTGCCGTTTTACCAGCGGTGTCACAAGCAGCAGTACAGAGAGCAAAAGCAGGACAATCATCATCTCCACCAGTGTGAATCCGCTATCGCACTGCGGCCTGTCCATTGCTGATTTCAATGGTATCTCCATTCGGACAGCGACGCTGTGTATCCTTCAGATACCCCTTGCTGATTAGATCGGACATGCTTTTGGGCGGGCTGAGATTCTCTACCTCATACAGGAGAATCTGTGCATTGGCAACCTCAATCAGTGCCTCACAGCCCTTGCTGCGTATGATTTTTTCCTTCTGCTGTATATTGGGCAGCGTCAGCAGAAACACGAGTGCGATAATGGATAATACAATCATCATTTCCAGAATCGTAAAGCCTTTGTTATTGTTCATAATTACGTTTCCTTTCCAATTTCTACATCTGTTCCAGCATCGACAGCGGAATCAGCATGATCTGGTAAACAAGTAAAACCACGATACCTACAAAGCCGTATGCGACACACTGTACAAGGATTGCCGTGCGCTTTAGCAGACGCTCCCATGTGCGTTCCTGCTGCCGCAGCCCACTTTGCAGCATATTGCACAAAGAGCCGGTAGAGCTGCCGATGCGAAACGACTGCTTAAAGATATCGTTCAGCAGCACTTCACGCTCGATGACACAATGGATATCCTCACCATGTTGCAGGCCGTTCATCAAATGCTTATGTAATTCACAGAACAGTGACCCCTTCCGTATCTGCTCCAGATACTGCAGGGCGGTTCGCGTTGGTATCCCCTGCTGCAGCAGCTCAATCATGTAACCGCTAAACAGATAGGATTCCACATGGGATGCCAGTTTGCATAGGCGCGGGCTTCTTAAAACCAATGCATTACGTATGGCAGGTTTCTTTCTCAGATACAGCATACCTGCCAGCGCACACAGCGTGCATATACCGATAAGCCGGCAGCCTCCCTGCAAAAGACTCACCCCTAGCATCAGCCCTTGAAAATTCTCCCCCTGATCAAAGCTTTGCAGCATTTGCGGAATGATGGCAGAGCTGAATACCAGTAGCATCACATAGGCAAACACAAAGATGGAAAGCGGATAAGCGGTTTTCTTTAAAAGGCCGGACAGCAAATTTCGTTCAAAGTCATACAGATGCAGGGAGCTGTCGATTGCTTTACTTAGGGAGGTGATTTTCAAAAAGAAGGATAGATGCTCAAAAAAGCGCCCTGTTCCCTGTGTAATCAGAATTTCCTCCATGCTGTGCCCCAGCTCCAGCTCCTCTTTGATCGCTGTGGTATCCTTTCCCAGCAGCTGCAATGCCTCCAGATAGGGATAGCCGTTCTGCAGCAGATCATGCAGATAGCGCCATTCCTCATTGCGCATGTGGAAGGTCGATGACGGCTTCCTCCTGTGCAACAATTCCTTTTGAAACAGCAAGCTGAATCTCCTGAAAGATGTCACGATGCTGCTGTGGCAGCTGTTCCTCATGGAAGTAAGCATCCAGTTCATTTTGTTCCAGTATTTCATAAATACACACCCTTTCCTGCGTTCCTTTTCTCTTGTACAGACGCTGCGCACAAACTGCGCTCAGTGTATGATACAACTCCTCCCTGCGCAAGCCGAATTCAAGCAGACGCTTGATTGCCTCACTGCAGCATTTCGCATGAATCGTTGTAAAAATCAGATGTCCGCTCAATGCACAACGAAGCAGCATTCGCGCTGTGGTTGGATCGCGTATTTCTCCGATCATGATGACATCCGGATCATGGCGCAAAAGCTCCTTGATTCCTTCCTCATAGGTAAAGCCTCCTGCCTCATTGATCTGCAGCTGTAAATAGCTGTCATCAAAAATTTCAATTGGATCCTCCAGCGATACGACATGCAGTCTGTTTTCTTTGGCAATCCGTTTTAGTATCGCATGCAGGGTCGTCGTTTTCCCGCTGCCGGTGGGACCACTCAGCACGATAAGTCCGCTTCTTGTCTTTGTCCAATTCAGAAAGCTGGCCATCTGTTTTCTATCCATACTCAGCTCCTCCAAGGATATCTCCTCATGATTGTTCAGCACACGCAGTACTGCTGTCTGTTTTTCAAGTGTCGGCAGCAGGGAGAAGCGGAAATACAGAAGCTCCTGACGAAACTCATACTGAAAATTCCCGCTTTGCGGCTGCAGGGTATTTCCTAAGTCCAAATTACTGATATACTTCAGATAACAGAATAAGCCCTCATCAAATGCAGCGTTCTGAATGGTTTCCAGACCATTCCAGCCGCGTACCTGCACATGCAGTCTGTGCTGCATCAATGTGAAATGTACATCGGTGGCTCGCTTGCGCTCCACCATATGCAGCAGCTGTTCAAATTTTTCTTTCATACTCTCACCTTCTTTCTATTTACATACTTCTATACGTTTCAAATTTGCAAAACTCCTAAATTTTCCTGAAAAAAGGTAAAAAAAAACGAGAATTATCCCGTTTTCTTACAAATGTATCATTTTAATTTCTTTTTCATGGTTTTTACCGCTGTCATGTAGCCGTGCTTTTCATAAAGTCTCTGCGCACTGCGATTTTCCTGCAATACGTTTAGCTCCACATATTCCAGCTGACGTTCTCTGGCCCAGTGCTCCACCTCCTGCAGCAGGCGATTGCCGATGCCAAGCCCTCTGGCTTCCCGGCTCACCACCAAATCCATCAGTGTGGCATATGCATGCGGAATCACAAAGGAATCCGCCGGTGTCAGCTGCTTCATTACCAGTGCCAGACCGAAAATACAGGAATTTTCCACTGCCAGCAGGATGTCACAATCCTCCAGCCGGATCATCGTTTTTAAGAACTCTTCGTCCTGCACGCCACGACAGTAGCTAAAGGGCTGCAGTCTTGCCATGTCTGCATATAAAACCTCATACAGCCTCAAAATATCCCGTATATGAGACTGCGTCGCCGTAATGATCGTCATAATCAGAACCGCAGATATGGGTTATAGCGAAATTCCATATCCAGCGTCGTATCCGGACCGTGTCCCGGATACACCTTCAGATTTGAAGGCAGTGTTTCCCGGATCATCCGAAGCGTCTGCATCATTTTGGTATTGCTTCCGGTCGGCAAATCCGTACGTCCGATGCTGCCCTGAAAGATGACATCTCCACAGATCAGATTATCATCCCACAGCAGCATGGTACTTCCCTCACTATGTCCGGGAGCGTCAATTGCCTGAAGCGTAAAGGCTCCGATGCTGTTTTTCCCCGGCTTCAGCTTAGTTACCGGACTGTTCACAACAACAGGAGCCTGATAGGAGAAGTTCAGCATTGGGTCCTGCAGCATCGCCATATCCAGCTCATTGATATAAACAGGACAGTGATATTTCTTAACAAGTGCATCCACACCGGCAATATGATCAAAGTGTCCATGTGTCAGCACAATCGCATCCACAACACCATTTTGTGAATCAATCGTTTCCTGCAGCTTGTGAGATTTGCTTCCGGGATCAACAATCAGTACATGATTCTCTTCCCATAACAGGTAGGTATTCACCTGCACCATACCTAAAACAAAAGTATCCATCTTTTTCATGTCAGCCACCGAATAAAAAAGACCGTAGTCGGCCCTTCTTATTTTTTCTCCTTATGTAAAGTTTTCTTGTTACAACGTGGGCAATATTTCTGAATTTGCATACGTTCTGGATTTTTACGTTTATTACGTGTCCCGATGTAGTTTTCTTCGCCACATTCTGAACATTTGAACGTGATTCTATCTCTCATGTTGTCCCTCCTCGTACTTGCTTGAAAATTATATCATACTCTTTACAAAAAAGCTAATACTTTTTGAAAAACTCTTTTAAAACTTCCGGCATGATATTGTAGGCGCACAGGTTTCCGGCAACGCTTTGATCATTTGTTGCAGATTCCGGTACGGAACAGGCAAATGCCACCTTGGCTTCCTTATCATATGGCGCATAGCCGACAAGAGAAGCATTGGTATAATTTCCTACCTCGGCAGTACCGGTTTTTGCAGCTACCTGTACATCCAATGACTTGATAGGATCGATTGCATGCTCTCCTGCAACCACCTCGCGAAAGCTCATCTGGATTGTTTCCAAATCCTCCTTGCTTCCCGGTAATGCTGACAACACCTGCGTTTTATTTTCGTATACTGTATAATCTGTATTTACTTCTGTTGCCGTATTAACCAGCTTCGGCTGTACCTTTTTACCGCCATTGGCGATGGTTGCCGCATACTGCACAAGCTGAATCGGCGTATAGTTATCATACTGCCCGATGGAATAATCTAGTAATAATCCAGGATTCATAGTATTCCCTGTAAAGCCTTGTGCTTCATTTGGGACATCCAGTCCTGTTTTTGTACCAAGACCAAACATGGAATAATAATTCCGCATTAGCTTGAAGGTTTCCTGCGCCATCTCATTTGTGATGCCCAACGGCTGATTATATACATAATTACCACCAGCTAATTTTATAACAGACTTAAACATATAAACGTTACTAGATACCGCTAGTGCTCGAATAGAATTCACAGTACCATATGTGTTGAACGATCGCTTAAATGGTGTTCCCGCTATTTTCATTTGCTCATCCTGCTCGGTACTATAGCGCGTCTGAATTCCCTGATCCAGCATCATATACACCGTAGCACCCTTCACAACGGAACCGGACGCAAAGGCATCCAAATACGCTCCACTCGAATAATTCTGTATTTTCCCATCCTCATCCAGATATTTACCGCTCATCGCATAAATCTCACCGGTCTGTGGATTCATGAGGACAACAATCGCTTTTTTGAATTTTTCACGACCGGCTGTACCTGCATATTTCTTTAATGTATCCTCCAGAATGTCATCAACCTTTTTCTGTAGCTCCACATCGATGGTAAGATGCAAATCATAACCGTTCTTGCCACTACTTGTCTCATTCATAATGGCTGTACCATCGGAATCATACGATATCTCACTGACTCTCGGTGTACCGCTCAGTAAATCTTCATACTGCTTTTCCAGACCGCTTTGCCCGACACGATCCGTCAGCGAATACCCCATCGCTTCATAATAGGAGCGAAGCTCGGAGGGTACACCCTGCTTAGAGGTCGTAATACTTCCCAGCACATCACGTAGCGTATCCTTATATGGATATTCCCGCTTCCAGGAGCCGAGATTAACATCAAAGCCCCGGTATTTATCTTTGTTTTCCATCAGCTTTGCGACACTATCACTGTCCACATCCTCCAGAATCACCTTATTCTGATTGTTGGGCAGCTTGCGCATAGACAGATATACAGAAAATGCATCCTTCGTATCATCATCCGCCAGCTCATCCACCATTTTCATCGTGATCCGGCTTCTGATTTTCTTTTCCTGCTCCTCTGCTGTCAGTGTTTTCTTCTCCTGTTCAGACAACAGATTCTGACCGGAGTCCTTATTTCCTTTTTCATCCTTATGTAAAAACATATACAAATCCTGATAATCCGAATTTGTCATACCCTTGTGATCCACCTTAAAATCCTTGGCAAAGGTCTGAGCCAGCTTCCACTGCTCCTCGCTTGTTGTATCCTTTGGAGGAAAGTAGACAATATTATGTGAGGAAACGGTCTTTGCAATGACCTTTCCGTTTCGATCCACCATCTCCCCGCGCGCCGTACTGTCCGTCTGCTTTTGCGATGAGTAATTTTCCAGCTTCGCTGCATAGTCCTCCTGATTTCTTATCTGCAGGAAGACCAGCCGTACAGAAACAACGGCAAAAATCAGACAAATGATAATACCGAAAATAAAGATGCGCCTGTTTACGATTTTAAAATAATCGTTCTGCGTCTTCAGAACATCAGAGCTTCTGCTTAATTTTTTTTGATCAAGATCTCGAAAAGGGTTTCGTATCATGCGCACACCTCCTGCCCATTAGTATACCATAAACAAAATAGTGATTCCATACATTTGAAAATTTGTAAGATTTTCGTAATGGGGCAGTGGATTGCTTTTCGCAAGCGACTTCTGCTATAATGAAGGCATGAGGTGAAACGACATGAAAAGAACGGAAACAAGAAGCATTCAGGTACGTAATATAACAATCGGCGGACAGAATAAAGTCCTTATTCAGTCCATGTGCAATACAAGAACAAGTGACATAGAAGCCACCGTGGCACAGATTTTACAGCTGGAACAGGTTGGCTGTGAGCTGGTGCGCATGGCTATCATTGATGAAGCGGATGCAGCTGCCATCACAGAAATCAGAAAGCGTACACATATCCCGCTTGTTGCGGATATCCATTATGACTATCGACTGGCCATCGCTGCGGTAAAGGCCGGTATTGATAAGATACGTCTGAATCCGGGAAATATCGGCAGTAAAGAAAATGTGAAAGCTGTCGTGGCGGTATGCAAGGAACACCATATACCGATTCGCATTGGCATTAACAGCGGTTCTCTGGAAAAGGATATTCATGAAAAGTATGGCAGACCTACCGCTGAGGGCATGATGGAAAGCGCACAGCGCCATGTGCAGATTTTAGAGGAGCTGGACTTCCATGACATCTGCCTGTCTTTTAAATCCAGTGATCCACTGCTTTGTATCGATGCCTATCGCATGGCATCCACTGCCTTCCCCTATCCGCTGCATCTTGGCGTAACGGAGGCGGGTACCTTCATCGGCAGTGCAATCAAAAGCAGCATGGCACTGGGAACATTATTAAATGAGGGCATCGGTGATACGATTCGCATCAGTGTGAATGGGGATCCGGTGAATGAAATAACGATCGTCAAGCAGCTGTTGAAATGCTGCGGTTTATTGAAAAACACGCCGAATTTGATTGCCTGCCCGACCTGCGGCAGAACAGCATGGGATATGCAGCCGGTTGTAAATGAAATGGAAGCCTTCCTGCAGACCATAAACTGTGATGTAAATGTGGCGATTATGGGCTGTGCAGTAAATGGACCCGGAGAAGCGAAGCATGCGGATATCGCGATTGCCGGCGGCCGCAACGAGGGCTTGCTCATCAAAAAGGGAGAGATTATTGAAAAGCTGCCGCAGGAACAGATGGTAGCACGGCTGAAGGAAGAAATTTTAGCGTTTGAAAAAGAACACAGCTGATGAGATTTTTAGACGCAATGCATGGCATTATCCATCGGACCTTGTAGAGAAAGTAAAAGAATTCAGGGTTACCAATCATAACCGGTAACTTCTGAATTCTTTTTTATGTCATCCATAACAGACAATGCCCCAGTTTCTTTTCTTTTCATATAAAGAAAATTCCTTTTATAGATATTTGTATTTGAAAAGCAGGAAGCCTTAAAGTGTGTTGAAAAGGATGTACTGCCCTTGCTGTTTACTTTTGTTCTGCTTCCATTCCATGCTTTAACAATCAATCAATTACAGATAATAGCCCATTTCTATACGGACATTTTTTCTTTGTATATCCTGATTGCTCCCAACACTCAAATCACAGCCCAGAAACACAAAGCCGCTGCGCAGATAGCATTGTATTGCAGGATCATTACAGGACTGCGTTTCCAACAGAACGCAGCGGATGTCGCGCTGTCTTGCTACTTGTATGGCATGCTCCAGCAAACGGGTAGCACAGCCTCTTCCCCGATCGGCGGGCTCTACAAACAAGTTGGAAATGCGCAGTCTCTGCGACCAATCCTCCATGCAGATTTCCAACAGCCCGACAATCTGTCCATCCACACATTCGCCATACAGCTCCGGCTTAGTTAGCCATTCACTGCCCCATATATCATCAAAGCCGCAGGACAACGGCTTTGGTAAAGCCGTGCGCTGAAACATTACGCCAAAGCATGCTGCGTTCTGATTGACAACTGCTTCATAAACATACGATGTCGTGTATCGAACCTTTAAGGCTTTTCCACGATATGCGGCAATATCCAATTCACATATTTCCATATCAGATGCCCGCTTTGATTTTCTCCATAATCTGTTCATCAAACACACCGCTTCTCAGCATGGCGATTTCTTGACGATATGGCGGATGATCCTCGACATATGGTGTTTCCAAAATCTTTACAACATCCTTTACACGTTCATTATGTACAATGGCATTCAGCTTTTCAAAACCGATTTCGCCAAAGCCGATATTCGCATGCCGGTCCTTACGAGCTCCCTGTACATTTTTGGAATCATTGATATGCATACAGGCCAGACGTTCCAGACCGATGACAGCGTCAAATTCATCCAGCACTTTATCAAAGTCGGACAGATCATAGCCAGCATCATGAATATGACAGGTATCCAGACAGACGCGCAGACGATCACCGTATTTTGCATGATCCATCAGATAACGGATATGCGCAAAGCTATAACCGATTTCACTGCCCTTGCCAGCCATCGTTTCAATGGAAATCTGAACATCCTGTACATCCTGCATTGCCAGATTCAATCCCTCAACGATCTTCTTGAGACCTTCTTCTTCTCCGGCCTTTACATGACTTCCGGGATGCAGCACCAGAACCGTTGCATGCAGCGCCTGTACGCGCGCTATTTCCTTTTGTAAAAACTCCACGCCCAGCGCAAAGGTTTCCTCACGGATACAATTTGCCAGGTTGATGATATAGGGAGCATGCACTATCATACTGCTTTCGTCAATACCATGCTCCTTCATCAGTCTGTGCGCTTCCTCTATTTTCAGTTCCTGCATTGCTTTGCGTCGTGTATTCTGCGGTGCACCGGTATATAGCATAAACGCATTGGCGCCATAACTGATCGCCTCTTTTACCGATCCCAGCACATAGTCCGGCGCAGACATGGAGACATGACAGCCTAGCTTCATTCCTGCCCACCCCGTTTCTCCATGACCTTTTGCTTTGCGCGTTCCTTTTTCTGTCGCTGGATATCCTCCTGAATCATCTGACGGCGTGCCTTACGCTTCAGCTTTTCTACTTCCTGTTTCCGTTTCACCTTATAGCCCGGCTTCACCTTTTTCTTCTTTTTGGAAACGATTTTAGAAATTTCCTTTTCCAGCGGATCATCCTTTTTGACCTTTTTGCGATGCAGCGGCTCCAGCTCACTCCAGGTACCGTTTTTCAGGTTGCGATGCTTAAAGCCGATTCCCTTAACCTCCAGAGAGCGAATCATGGCATCATCCTGCTTTTTATATAAAGCATAGCAAATACCATCCCGACCGGCACGACCGGTACGTCCGCTTCGATGAATATAGTAATCCAGCTCCTTTGGAAAGCCCAGAGAAACGACATGGGAAATTCCTTCAATATCAATACCGCGCGCAGCGATATCCGTCGCTACCACATAGGATTTCTGTATATTTACCAAATCCTTCATCGCCTTTGTACGCTCTCGCGGTGTCAAATCCCCGTGCAGCTCGATAATACCGTACCCGGCATCCCGCATCATGCCGGCAACACTTGCGGCCTGCGTTCTCGTGTTTGCGAAAATCAGACATACATAGGGTGTAAAGGTCGCTAACAGCTCCATCAGCTTTTCTTCATAGCTCTTTTCCTGACACGGTATCAGCACGTGCTCGATTTTCGGATGAAAATCGCTCTGCTCCTGAATATGCACCGTACTTGGATTATCCATATATTTCTTTAAAAACTGCTGTAATGCAACCGGAATCGTCGCAGAAAAGCTCATCATTTGTAAATTCTTTTTCATTTTTCCGGCAATCGCATCCACATCCTCCAGAAAACCAAACTCCAGTGTCATATCCGCTTCATCGACAACCATGATATCAGCGGTATCCACACGCAGGGTCTGTTCCTGTAAAAACAGGTCCTTGATACGCCCTGGTGTTCCTACAACAATATGCGGCTGTACCTTCAGCTGTTCGTTCATTCTGGATTTTTCCATTCCGCCGGTAATCAGACGGATGCGAAGCTTAGGGTCTGCTTCACTCATCTTTTCACAGCGGTTATAAATCTGTAAGGCAAGCTCTCTGGTCGGCGCCGTGATAACTGCCTGAATCACAGACTGACTGCTGTCCACCCTCTCCATAATCGGAATCAGAAAGGAATGTGTTTTTCCGGTACCGGTATCGGAAATACCAATGATGTTTCTTCCCTTGCATGCCAGCGGGATCACCGCCTGCTGGATCGGTGTAGGCTCTTTGAAGCCTTCCAGGTTTATAAATGTTTTCGTGGCCTCACGAAAGTTGTAATCCGTATATTTGCTCATAAATACCTCCTTATACAAATAAGCAGCTTCTTTATTATACAGGAAATCTGAAAGTTGTAAAACAATTTCTTTTTTCTGTAACACGTGCGCTCTTTTTCTGTTACCTAGTGTATCGTATACGCTTATTATGGCATATTCTGCGGCAAAATTCTATGCATGTACCGGGCTTTTCCTGTATAATGATATCTGAGGTGAAGTACATGGAAGTTATAAAGGTCGTACCACGTGGATATTGCAAGGGTGTTATCAATGCCATTCTTATCGCGAAGAAAACAGCACAGGAGCATCCGGATACCCCGATTTATGTTCTGGGAATGCTCGTGCATAATTCCTATGTTATGCAGGCACTGAAGGAATTGCATATTTATCCCGTTGATGATAAAAATAAAACCAGACTGGAGCTGCTTGATGAAATTGAAGAAGGAATCGTCATATTTACCGCACACGGTATCTCCCCGGCAGTAAAGGAAAAGGCACTTCGCAAGGGACTTCAATGTGTTGATGCGAGCTGTCCGGATGTGGTCAAAACACAGGATATTGTTATGGAGCAGCTGAAAAACGGCTGTGATGTCCTGTATATCGGAAAGCCGCGTCATCCAGAGGCAGAGGCCGTTTTATCGCTTAGTGAGAAGGTGCACCTGATCAGTACGCAACAGGATCTGGACGCTCTGCCTCCCTTGGCACATGTGTTTGTCACCAATCAGACGACCATGTCCATTTTTGATATTGAAGCACTGTTTGAGGCAATTCGTGAACGGTATCCGAAGGCTGTATTTTGTGAAGAAATCTGTAACGCAACCCGTATACGCCAGCAGGCTGTTGCCGATTTGAAGGATAAGCAAATCGATGTATTATATGTGGTTGGTGACAGGTATTCCAACAACTCCAACCGTCTCGCGCAGATTGCCCGTGATCAGGGTATTCATCAGGTATATCTGATTGATGATGTAAAGGATGTTCAGGATGAGCAGCTATGCAATGCAAAGCGTGTGGCGGTAACCTCTGGTGCTAGTACGCCAACGTATCTGACAGCACAGGTTATCGCTTATCTGGAGGATTATGCGCCGGGGAAATGTAAGCCGCAGATAAGACTGTCTGAAATATTGTCATAAAACAGAACTGGATAGTAAGTAAATAGCACGAAAAAAGGTAGACGATTGCGGATGTCTGCCTTTTTTTCCTGCTTGCGTTTCCTACCGTAACGCCGGTTCCTGTTGTTTGATGATAATGCTGTCTTACTTTGCCGTACGCATATGCTATCATCTGATTATTCACGATACATCACATAGACAAGGACACCCCTTCATACCAGCCGCTATCTGTTTTTTTGAAAGTAAACTGCAAGCGTATCCTTCAGCTCATGATACCAAAGCTGCAGCGGATGTGTCAGAATATGAACCCGCATCATGTCCTCGAATGTGGATTGATCAACCAGCATGGCATCGATGGTCTCCTTTTCCTGCAGCTGCAGCTTGTCCAGCTCTACCGGATACTGCAGCAGGTAATGGTCGTAAATCCCCTGCCCCTTTACCTTGTTATGCAATTTTTGCAGCTGTTCCACTCTGCAGGAGATGCCGGTCTCCTCATACAGCTCCCGCTTTGCCCCCTCCTGCGAGCTTTCTCCATGCAATACAGAGCCGCCTGTAACCTCCCAGAGCAAACCGCCAGGCTTGCAGGCATCCCGCTTTGTCAACAGCAGTTTGCCGTCATAGGTGAATGTCCAAATGAAAACAACGATATGATAACAGCCTTCCGGTATTGGTTTTCCCCGCATCTGCAGCTTATTCATCGGCTGCCGTTGAGCGTCATACAGATCCCAAAGTTCCATATACTCACTTCTTTCCAGTAAATATTATATCAGAAACCACCGCATCCAAACAATCCCTATTCCTAGCAGCTTTGATTGCCATGTATTACATACTGCCCCGATAGCACCTGCAACAAATAAAAAGGAGCCGGTGTTTAATCCAGCTCCTTCAGCTTTTTTTCAATTTTTTTGATTTTCTCAACAGCAACAGCATATCCATCATGATGCGGCTGTGTGTGCTGCACAATCTTTTTCTGTTTTTCCAGAATATATGTCCAATATTCTTTAAACAATGGATGCTGATCCAGATACACGCCGAATAGATACTGGTCTTCCCGCATAGCAGAAGGCTCTTTATGTATAGAAAGCATCTGATAATAGTGATGATCCTTTACGAGCTGCTCCGCATCGATTGTGAAACCGTTTTGATGCAGCCAGCGGCGCATATCTTCGACATGTGTATTGCATTGCAGAATTATCTGCTTATAATGTTTCAGCTGCTTGTCACCTTTCATAAGAATACTGCAAATGGTGTCATATCCCATACCGGCAATTACGACAACCTCCACATCATCCTCTAGCCCCTGCAGACCGTCACACAGCTTTGTGGTGATAGAATTCTGCAGACCGTACTGTCTGATTGCTTCCTGTGCCCGTGACAGCGGTCCCTTTCGCACATCGCACGCATACACATGTGCACATTTTCCCGCCTGTATAAGAGCGATAGGAAGCAGTCCATGATCACAGCCGATATCCGCAGCAACGCCACAGGGCTGTACCATATCAAAAATCGTATGTAATCGTGTACTCAGCTTCATTATGGCTTATCGACGAAATCCTTCAGACGCTTGGAGCGTGTAGGATGCTTCAGCTTACGCAGTGCCTTTGCCTCAATCTGACGGATTCGTTCACGGGTAACGTTGAATTCCTTTCCAACCTCCTCCAGTGTACGGGTTCTTCCATCATATAAACCGAAACGCAGACGCAATACCTTTTCCTCACGCTCGGTCAGACCCTGCAGCACCGTGTTGATTTCATCTTTCAGCAGCTGATTATTGGCATATTCATCCGGTGATAAAGCTTCCTTGTCCTCGATGAAATCACCCAGATGAGAATCGTCCTCTTCACCGATCGGTGTTTCCAGAGATACCGGTTCCAGTGCGATCTTCTGAATTTCACGCACTTTTTCCGGAGAGATGTTTTCCATCTTTGCTGCGATTTCCTCTGCAGAGGGATCCCTTCCCAGATCCTGCACCAGCTGACGCTGAATACGTGTCAGCTTGTTGATTGTTTCTACCATATGTACCGGAATACGGATCGTTCTTGCCTGATCTGCAATGGCACGTGTGATGGCCTGACGAATCCACCACGTCGCATAGGTTGAAAACTTAAAGCCCTTGGTATAATCGAATTTCTCAACCGCCTTAACCAGACCCATGTTTCCTTCCTGAATCAGGTCCAGAAACAGCATACCGCGGCCAACATATTTTTTTGCAATGGATACAACCAGACGCAGGTTGGCGGAAATCAGCTTTTTCTTTGCCTCTTCATCACCTGCCTGAATGCGCCGCGCAATTTCCGGCTCCTCTTTCGGATCCAGAAGCTCAACGCGTCCGATTTCCTTTAAATACATTTTCACCGGATCATTGATTTTTGTGTGGGAAGAGTTAGCAAAAGACTGCTCCAGATTTTCGATATCGGCAGCCAGCGTATCCTCTTCATCGGTATCGTCATCCAGAAAATCAATATCATCGTCATCCTCGGTTGCGACCAAAGCATCATCGTCCATCAGATCGACATCATCATCTTCATTTTTTACTTCAATATCATTGTCGGAAAACCACTGGAACAGATCATCAAAATCTGTATCTGTCATTGCCAGATGCTCCACGGCATCCATAACATCCTTCTGATAGAGGACATCATTCTGTTTGTATTCGTCCAGGAATTCCTGCTTGATATCATCCAGTGTCTTGTATTCCTGCAAAACAGCTTTTTTCTTGGTGTTCTTCATATCCTTACTTCCTTCCCGCGCTGCGCCATTCCTCACGCTCCTTGATCAGCTGATTTTTCTCCACGGCAAGCTTAGCCTTTTCCATGGGATCATTCACAGATCGTATTTTTTTATTCAACAGCTGTATCTTATCATCCAGAAAGCAGGATTTTTCCTTGGCGATTGCTTCCTGCAGTACAGCCATATCCACATCCTCACGGGCAAGCTCCCAGTTTGCGATTTCCAGAAGAAGTGCTTTCACATCCTCCTCCCGAATCACATCCAGCAGCTCCGCTACAGCAAGGGTGGTGTGTGTTCGATAATAATCAATGATGTACATCGCAAGCTTGTTGCCGGTATCATCCTTTAAAAATCCCAGCTCCTCCTTGAAGAGATTGCTGGCAGCAATTCCATTCAGCATCTGCGAGAGAATTTCATGCTCCGCATGACTTCTTCCGCTTTTTGGAAAGGTCAAAAAGCTCTGTCGCGGGGGCTGCGGCTGATGGATCGCCTTGCGTTCCTCTTTGGGCTGCTCCACCTGCATATCAAATTCAGTCAGCTCCCGCAAACGAATGAAATAGCTCTGTTTCTCAAAATCATCCTGCAATGCCTGAATTTCCAATGCCATTTCCTGAGCGAATTCCTTTTTCTGGGAATAGTTTTCCAGATTGTATCGCCCAAGCAAATAAGCAAAGAGAAAATCAATCCAGGATACCGTTTTATCGAGCAGTGTGCGTAGCTCATCCTTCCCGTATACATCGATGACCTCATCCGGATCCAGACCGTATTTGTTGTCTACGATTTCAAAGGGCAGCTGTGCCTCTCTGGCCATTTTTCCGAATTTATAGGTGGCGTTGCGGCCGGCCTTATCTCCGTCATAGCAGACGACGATCGGTACATGCAAAAGCTGTAAAAGCCGCAGCTGTTCCTTGGTCATCGCCGTTCCCAACGTTGCCACTGCATTGTGCAGCTCCACCTTTTCCAGAGCAAGCACATCCATGGCGCCTTCCACCAGATAGGCTTTTTTTGCTTTTCTGGCCTCCGGCTTGGCTCTATGATAGTTGAAAATCAGATTTCCTTTCTTGTAGATATCCGTTTCCGTAGTGTTGATATACTTTGCTTCTTCGTTTTCCGCAACCCGCCGGGCTGTAAAGCCGACCGGTTCTCCGAATTCATCATGAATTGGAATCATGATACGATGCGAAAATACATCCTTCATACCTATGGAGGTAACACGTACAAGACCTGCGGACACAAGATCATCATCCGCATGCTTTTTGGCATGCAGGAATCGATATAGGGCGTCGTCCATCGGATTGTACCCGATTTCAAAGCGCTTGATAATTTCTTCCGTAATATTGCGCCTCATCAAATATTCCTTGACATTTTTCGCATCCAGCGTATCCAGCTGATAATGGGTGAATTCAATAGCCTCCCGGCATGCCTTATGCAGTGCCTGCAGGTGCGGATCCTTTACCCGGGGGGTGACATCAAGAGTATGCTCCAAAGTCACACCGGCATACTCGGCAACCTTGTAAACCGCCTCGATAAAGGATATTTTTTCATAATTCTGTACAAACGTGAATACATTGCCGCCTGCTCCGCACACAAAGCATTTGTAAATCTGTTTATCGGCAGCTATGGACATTGACGGATCATGATCATCATGAAACGGGCAGACGCATTTATAGCTCTTTCCCTTTCTTGTCAGCGGCACATAGCGCCCAATCACATCTACGATATCAGCTTTTGCACGAATCTGGCTGATTTCCTGTTCACTCAAGCGTGCCAAGAACATCACTCCCCGCTATTTTACAGCTTAATTCGCTCTTCGATATACGCGCTCAAATCCTTCAGACTCACGCGCTCCTGTTCCATGCTGTCGCGGTGGCGTACGGTGACGCAGTTGTCGTTCTCTGTTTCAAAATCCACAGTGATACAAAACGGTGTTCCTACGGCATCCTGACGACGGT
>ERZ781275.780-NODE-780-length-30314-cov-3.594765_pt1 | contig 30314 bp, 28 predicted proteins | sample MGYA00375853_ERZ781275 | MGnify/ENA primary metagenome ERZ781275 (study PRJEB29790, sample SAMN03653691) | human gut metagenome | host: Homo sapiens | place: USA: Dallas, Texas | collected 2012-07-23 | study: EMG produced TPA metagenomics assembly of the Gut...
TCATGGTTGCCCGCGCAGATGACCACCCGGGTGGTGGTGAGGCGTGAGAACTTTTCTGCCACCCGCTCAATTTCCATAATGTCCACTTCATCGGAGTCGAAAAGATCCCCGGCGATCAGCAGCAGGTCGATCTGGTTCTTTTCTGCGGTGTTGAGTATTTTTTCAAAGGTCTCCCAGAGGTCCAGCCGTTTATTCTTCCCGTATATGTCTCCACGCCGGTTAAAATGGAACTGGCGGCCCATGTGCAAATCACCTGTATGTATGAAAGATACCTTCATCTAAGTTGCCTCCAATGCGAATATTTGTTCTTAAATTATATCATGATACAAGGCAATTGAAAACGAAAAAGTTCAAAATTGCCCAGGTTTCCGATGTTATTCTTTACTATTATAAAATAAAGCGGCTTTAAAGGCAAATTTCAACGCTATTTCCTTAGACTGGCCTTTGGCGCAACCGTCACTTTATTTTATATTTAAAAAAGTCTCCCGGTCGGGGAGACTCAGAAAAGGCTGTTGATGCTCAAAGCAACATGGCTGACGGCCGCTGCGCTCTGACCGTGACACGCCGTTTAGTCATACAGGGTTCCCAGCATCATTGCCAGGGCCATGGAATTGACCTTCGCGTCGGCGGAGTCGGCTCTTGAGGTGAGCACTGCAGGCTTGGATGTTCCCATGATGACCGCGCCGCTCTGGGCGCCGGCCATGTAGGTCATGGTTTTCCAGAAAATATTGCCTGCCTGCAGATTCGGCATGAGCAGGATATCCGCGTGTCCGGCCACCGGGCTGATAACGCCCTTATGTTTGACAGAATGCTCGGAGATAGAAAGGTCCATGGACAGGGGGCCGTCGATCACACAGCCTTTAATCTGGCCGCGCTCATTCATTTTTGACAGGATGGCCGCATCGATGCCGTCAGGCATATTATCGTTGACGGTTTCTACTGCGCTCACGCAGGATACCTTGGGGTGGCGGCAGCCCAGTGCGTTTGCCAGCCGGGTAGCATTGCCGATCATCTCGATTTTATCCTTCAGGCTCGGCTCCACGATCATGCCGCAGTCTGTTGCCAGAATCATCCGGTCCAGGTGCGGCGCTTCAAAGGCGGTTACCGCGTTTAAGAGCTTGCCGGTCCGCAGCCCGTGGTCACGGTTCAAAATCGCCTGCAAATAGGTTTTGGTCTGAAGAAGCCCCTTCATCAAAATATCGGCCTCACCGTCTCTTACCCTGGCCACTGCCAGCGCCGCGGCGCGCTTTTCATCCTTTTCGTCCACAATGGTGTTTTCACTGAGGTCACAGCCAACCTCCTTGGCATATTGCTTGATCTTATCGGCGTCGCCCACCAGAATCGCCCGGCCAAAGCCGTGGTCATTCATGATCTTTATGGTCTCCAGAACCACCTTATCCCCTGCGGCTGCAACTGAAACCACCTTTTTACGCACTCTGGCCATCTCAGTCAGCCGATCTTTTATTTCATCAAAACGGTACATTGTAAAACCTCGCTTTCATTCGATATGTAATGTCTTTCGATGTAAAAATTGAAGAGTCATGTTATAATGTAATCTATACCCAATTTTAAGCGAAAAAGTAAAAAAGACGCAAAAAAAATAAAACGAAGGAGCGAAAAATGCAATACCGACCATTTAAAGAACTCAAACTCTCCCAGCTGGGCTTTGGCACCATGCGTTTTCCCATTAAATACAACAATGAAAAGCTCATTGACGAAAAGGCAGCCGGCCAATGCCTTCAGACCGCCATCGACGCCGGCGTCAATTATTTTGACACCGCCTGGCCCTATCACAAGCAGGCCAGCGAGCCCTTTCTGGGGAAATTCCTGGCTGAGACCGGGCAGCGGGACAAAGTACAGCTTGCCACCAAGCTCCCCTGCTGGCAGTGCCACGACCCGGCCGATGCCGACCGATACCTGGATGAGCAGCTAAAGCGCCTTCAAACCAGCCACATTGATTTTTATCTGCTCCACGCGCTGGATGGCTATCGCTTCAAAAAGCTTCTTGAGCTCGGTATTATCGATTTTATGAACCGGGCCAAAACCTCTGGAAAGGTGCGCTATCTCGGGTTCTCCTTCCACGACCTGGGCGCAGAATTCGAACCAATTCTAGACGCTTACCCCTTTGATTTTGTCCAGATTCAGCTCAATTACATGGACGAAAACTTTCAGGCGGGACTCGCTGGCCTGAAGGCCGCCCATGAGCGCGGCATGGGGGTCATGATCATGGAACCCCTGCGCGGCGGCCAGCTGGCTGCAAAGCCAGAGGGCGATCTGGAAAGGCTCTGGCAGGGCTTTGACACCATCCTCACCCCGCCGGAGCTTGGGTTTAAATATTTATACAATATGCCGGAGGTCACCTGTGTGCTCAGCGGAATGTCGGACCTCCGCCAGGTACAGGAAAACATCGCCACCGCCGGAAAATACACCACTGGCTGCCTGACAGAGGACGAAAAGGAGATGATCCAAAAGCTCCGAAGCTTTTACAGAAGCCGAATGAGGGCAGACTGCACGGGCTGCCGCTACTGTAACGGCTGCCCGCAGATCATCCCGATCCCCTCCATTTTCAAATATTATAATGAAGCCTTTATGTACGGCGACGTGGCCGCCTGCCGGAAGAAATACCGGACCAATATCAAGAACAAGTTCAAGGCCGACCAGTGCACAGGCTGCGGCCAGTGTGAGGAGCACTGCCCCCAGAACCTTGAAATCCGGGCACTGCTTACGAAAGCCCATGCCTTTTTGATGGATGAGGGTTAAAATGGGATTTTTATTGCTGCTTCCCTTTCTCTTTATCCGGTTTGGGCTTTTGGCCCTGCTGGGTAAAGGCGCTGTGGCCCGGGCCGCCTATTTTGCGCCGCTCATAGGCAAGGAAAAAGCAGCCTATTGGATTTACCAGGCCTCTAACGCCGCCATTTTTCTTTACCTGTTCTTTCTGAAAATCACAGCGGCGCCGGTACCACTGTTTTACACCGGCGCTGTTGTCTATGCCACGGGTCTTATCCTGCTCGCTGTGTCCGTCATCAATTTTGCGTCCCCGTCGGAAAGCGGTATCAATCAGAATGGCCTTTACCGGCTGTCCCGCAACCCCATGTATGTGGCGTATTTCATTTTCTTTCTTGGCTGCGCGCTGCTCACCCAGTCCTGGCTACTGCTTGGCTTTGTCCTTATTTTCGAGGCTTCTTCCCATTTCATTATCCGTTCAGAGGAGCGCTGGTGTCTCGCGCAGTTTGGAGACGCGTACCGCCAGTATATGAAAAAAGTCCGGCGTTATCTGTAAAAAACCAACCCGTATCGCAGCGATACGGGTTGGTTTTTCTGAGGACGTAACTTTTGGTTGTGTCTTTGTTTTTTTATAAATGATAATCTGTATTTTGAAACAGTATCGTCTGCCAGTCCTGCCGGTCCTTTAAAACACGCAGAATAATAATCCATTCTCTATATCAACTGTAAAAAAGATATTGTAAGATTTAAAAGGCTTTAAGCGAATTTCATGCCTACGGTACTCAAAACTTACACTGCTATAACCAAAAGGAAAGGTTTTTAACGATTCTACAGATTTGTCATAATCTTTTAAAAAATCAATGACCGCCTTTTTACTTTTAAAAGCCTCCATCATATACATCACAAAATTTTCAACATCTCTGCCTGCCTCAATGGTTTCCACAATTTTACAGGTCGTGGCGCTCAATTTGCTTTCGGATCTGCTACATCAGTTCTTCGTACGGCATGGTGCGGCCATTTTCAGGATCATCGAGGCCTTTATCCAGCGCCTTAATAATTTTCTTTTCATTTTTCTTCCACTGTTTGCCAGTATCTTCAGATAACGATGTTGTTTCAGCTATTTCCCTTGCTTTTTTATTGATTTGACAGACGAAAATCATCTTATATCTTCTCGTAAGCCTTTAAACAAAAACAGTGAAATCCTTGTAGAATGGGGTCTTTGCCGCTTCTGTTATTGTTGACAAAAAGCGACTGGCTCTGCTGCTTCCATTGTATTATGTTTTCATTTTATTCGTCTGAGCAAACTCAAAACTTCCTTTTCATTTAACAAATCATAGTCACCCATAACCCCTGATCGGTGATATACGATTCCATCTTTTTCGTTTCGCTCCAGGTAACTGATAAACTTTTGAATGCCATCTTCTTTGATACACTGAATAAATGCCCGCATTTTGATTTTGTCAGGTGCAAGCATATCTTTATCGCAAGGAGAATCCGAACATTCCCAACAGCCTTTTATACCTTTTGCCGTGCAGCAATTATACTGATAACATCCTTGTGGAGATAATCTCTTCCCGCAACTATTTTCCGATTTACAACTGCACTTTCCGTCAGGAAAGCAAAAGCTGCACACTAAACCACAATATGCTATTGAATTTTCATTCATTGAAATAATCCCTCCTGTTCTTCAAAAAACGTTACCTCTCTGATACTCAAATTGTATCATATTCCACATTGCTTTTCTACATTATGTAAGCATCGTATGAGCACCTATTCAGAAAATTGGTAGAGGGCTTGGGAAGCTTCTCAACAAACATTTTTACGGAAAAGGGAAGCCTCTTTTTATGCTTCCACTTTCTTTTCTCAGACTCAAAAATCAAAATGGATGCCGCCGTTTTTTCCAACAAGGCGTTTGTATTCTTCAACGCCCCAATCGGAGCTCGGTTTGATTTTTGGCATCTTCACATCTCCATCTATCGTTATAATGCTTTTAGTATATCATAATACCGTCAAACAACATTGTTCTGGCGGTTCAGCTACAAATCCTTATAATCCAACCAACCCGTATCGCGGCGATACGGGTTGGTTTTCCCGGGACGTAAGGTTTCGTGACGCCCTTCAGCGTGTCAAAAAATTCAAGAGACGGAGCCTTTTACCTAAGGAAGAAAAAAGTGTCCTGCGGGCGCTGTCTTTACACCTGTATCTTCTTCAATAAAACGGGCGTCTGGTCTCTCCAGTGTCCGGCTTTTCCTTAAAAACGGCACGATTCCTGGCCGTTTGCCGCAGCGCCGGGGCTTTTTTTATCTGAATAAAAGGCATAGTCTCGGACTGCACCACTTTTCTGACACTCTGAGGACGTAACGTTTGGTTACACCCTTATTTTTTACCGGTCCACCTTTATCTGCTCTCCCATGGCCACCAGGCAGAGAATCCGCTCGGCAACGGGCATACCGGTCAGGTTTGCCAGGGCTTCGGCGTAGAAATTAATCTGAAGACGGTACTGGTCAATGAGCTGTTTCCGGCTGGCTTCACCAAAGTAGCGGTCAGTCTTGTAGTCTAACAAAATCCATTTTCCATTTTCCTCAAAGCAGCAGTCAATCATCCCCTGCACTACCAGCGGGGTATCAGCATGCTGCCAGTCCGGCAGCACCTTTCTGGGGTCATACTGGTAATTGAAGGGCACCTCCCGCCGCACACGCTCTGCGGCCAGCATGCGCCTTCCCAGCTCAGACTGGAAAAACCTGCGGATGACCTCAAGGTCGATGGTCTCAGCCAGCTCTGGCAGTAGGAGTTCTTCGGTGACGAGCCTTTGCCGCTCCTCCGTAAGCAATCCATCAAGGGCCCCGGTATCCGCTGCCACAGCGCGCAGTTTATCAAGGGGCAGGCTCTGCATCATAAAATGCAGGGCGGTTCCCTTTTCTGCGCCGGTAATTTCCCGGGCATCGGCCACCATAAAGGACGGCAGCGCCACACGTTCAGGGATTTCTGGAACGCCCAGGGCCTCGGCCTGGATTCTCAGCCGTTTGACCTCGGTGACGGTCATTTTACCTGGCAGCTCCTGTTGTCCCTCAAAGGGATAGCGGTAGCTCAGGCGGCGGCAGACCTCCTGCCACATGGCCTCTGAGGGCGCCTGGGCCTCCTCCATCAGCTCCTCGACCGTATCCTCTGAGACATGGTGCTTCAGGCTCTGCTCAGCCGTATAAAAATAGACATCGTAGCTTGGCAGACTCAGGTGGCGCCGTTTTTCCTCCCCGGCGATTTCCGGCGCGCTGTTTCTTAAAAGCGCCTGCATGATCCAATCCAAAAGCCCGCCCGCTTTCTTGAGGGGATACAGATCGCCTGGGCCTGACCAGGCGGTCAGCCTGGATTCCAGATTTTTGACCATGCCCACCACCACCAGGCTTTCACGGGCGCGGGTCATGGCGACATAGAGCAGCCGCATTTCCTCGGACAGGGTTTCCATCTCGTTTTTTTCAAGGCAGATGTTCTTGGCCAGTGTGGGCATTTTTGCCCTCAGCTCCAGATTAATGTAATCCGGACAGATGCCCAGATCCTTGTGGAACAGGATATCCCGGTTGCGGGTGCGCTTGTTGAACAGCTTGCCAGTACCAGACAGAAAAACCACTGGAAACTCCAGCCCCTTGCTCTTGTGGATGGTCATGATGCGCACCACATTCTCGCTCTCACTGAGCACACCAGGCGGCGACAAATCGTACTTGTGCTTTTTCATGCGCTCGATAAACCGGATAAAATAGAACAGGCCGCGCAGGGTGGAGCGCTTATAGTCTCCGGCGCGTTTCAGGAGCACCCGCAGATTATTCTGCCGCTGCTCGCCGCCGGGCAGAGCGCCCACAAAATGGTAGTAGCCTGTGTCCAGGTACAGCTTCCATAAAAAATCCTCGATGTCCATGACCCGCGAATCCCACTGCCAGGCGTCAAGCCTTTGGTAGAAGGCTTTCAGCTTGGCAGCCAGCGCGTCCTCGCGCTCATCTTTGTATTTTTCCGCTGCGGCGTAGTAGCTTCCCTCTTTTTGAAACAGGCGGATTTCGGTGCACTCTTCGGTGTCAAAATCGCCGATTGGCGAGGTCATCACGCTGAGCAGGGGCAGGTCCTGATGGTGGTTGTCAATGAGATTCAGAAGGTTCATGATCACACCGATTTCCATGGACTCGTAATACTGCTCGCCGCCGTCAAAATAGGCGGGAATCCCCAGCTCTGAAAAGATTTTGGCGTAGACATCGCCCCGGCCGGCCACTGAACGCATCAGCACGCCGATATCACGGTACTGAAGCAGGCGTTCTTCGCCGGTTTTGGTGTCATAAAAAGGCTTGCCCACCCGGCTCTGTATTTCCCGGGCAATGAACCGCGCCTCCATCTCCACTGCGGGCATCTCGCCCACAATGGGGTCGGTATCCTCATCGGTTTTATTTTCGATGACATGCACCTGGGTTTTGACATAGGGCCCCTCATTATCCAGTCCCTTGTAAAGACGCGCCCGTTCATCATACGCGATCTCGCCCAGCGCTGGGCTCATAATGGCCTCAAACACTGTGTTGACGCCGTCCACCACGCCCTGGCAGCTTCTGAAGTTCTGGCTCAGGGTAATGAGGTCGTTGAGCGCGTCGGTCTCCTGGCTGAAGGCGCGGTATTTTCCGATGAAAATCGTGGGGTCAGCCAGACGGAAGCGGTAAATGCTCTGTTTGACGTCCCCGACCATAAAGTAATTATCGTCCCGGACAATCCGCTTGATGATGGCCTCCTGCATATCGTTGGTATCCTGGTATTCGTCCAGAAATACGTACGCATACTGCTCGCGCACCTCGGCCGCAATGGCTGGATTCTCTAAAATGCGCAGAGTGCTCTGCTCAAGGTCGTTGAAATCCAGCAGGTTTTTTTCCGCCTTTTTAAACTGATACTTTTTCTGGAAATCCCTTGTCAGCCCCACCAGGTCTTCCATGGGGCGTTTCATCTCCGCCAGCTGGGCAAGAGCCTCTGTGAGGTCAAGATTCAGCCGTTTCTGCAGTCCCTGAATAATGCCCTTGGCTTCGTTTCGCAGATCCTTGATGTGGTCGCTGGTCTCGGCGTCGGCTTTTTTATTGCCACTGTAGCGGGCAAAGCGGATACCGGAAAGGGCGTTTCTAAAATCGTCATAACCCTCCTCCAGCGCGTCAATGGCAAGCCCCACCGCAAAGAAATCCTCCTGAAGCTGGGCGGCGGTTTTCTCAAAGCCCTCGGTGTCCCGGCACAGGGCGTATGCGCTCTCCAAAAGCTCATACGCCCCCTCCATATCGGTGCGGATCAGGCTGTCCAGCTCCCGCCCCCAGGGGCTTTGCCAAAAGCCCTCAGCGTCCAGCTCAAAATAGGACAGGGCCCGCGCGCACCACGCCTCAGAATCCGGCTGCGTCACGAGAAAATAGTGGAAATTTTCCACCAGACTCTTGAGCTCCCGGTCGTCCCGGTTGCCGGTAAACATATCCACCAGGCGGCTGAAGGGTGTCTCGCCATCTGCTGGTATCTCCTGGTATTTTTCCTCAAAGAGGTCCTCCAGGGCTTCCTGAACCATGATGGAGAGCTCGGTCTCGTTGCCCAGCTTAAATTCCGGGTCGATGCCGCCCTCCTGAAAGTAGTCCCTGACCAGACGGCTGCAAAAAGCATGAAGGGTGGAGATGGAGGCCGCGCCCAAGCGGCTGATCTGCGCGATGACAAAATCCGAATCCACGTCCTCCTTCTCAAGCTCCGCCATGAGAGCAGCGCTCAGCCGCTCCTTCATTTCCGCTGCCGCGGACCGCGTAAAGGTAAGCACCAGCAGGGCATCCACACTGGTCTTTTCCTCCACCACAATACGGCGAATACGCTCGATGAGCAGCGCTGTTTTGCCCGAGCCGGCCGCCGCGGATACCAGCAGGTTTTTTTTTCTGGTCTCAATGGCTCTCAGCTGATCCTCAGTCCATCTCATTGTCTTTTCCTCCTTCCTTTATTTTCTGGATAAACTCATCCCTCGGAATGCTGGTGCGCAGCACATCATAGGACGCCTTGCCGATGCTCTCATCGAACTGGCAGATACCCTTGTAAGGACAATACTCGCAGCCGGTTTCCTTGCCCTTTTTATAGGGGCGGACCGCAATATCGCCGCCCAGTATTTTTTCGGTCATCTCGATAATCACGCGCTTCACGTAGTCCAGCAGATCCTCAAACTCATCCCGGCTCAGCCTGGAGTTCCGGGATTTCAGGCTGATGACCTCAGAATCCTTATCGGCCTCTGCATCCATGGCCTTGGTGAAACGCGGGTCATCCAGATAGATGCCGTTAAGCTTAAAGGAATCGTTGAGGGCCGCGGTCAGTGTTTCCGGGTCGAGCTTGTTTACCTGGAGCATGGGATCGTCCACATGAAAATAGAAGGTGCCGCCTGGTATCAGGTTATCGCCCTCCAGAACCTCAAGCCCGGCCTCCATGTAGACAGCTAGCTGAAGCGACAGGCCGTAATAAATCTCCGCCAGATTCAGGGTCTTGTTGCCGGATTTATAGTCAATGACCTTCACAAAGGTGTCGCCCTCGCGCTGGTAGACGTCGATGCGGTCAATGACGCCGCGTACCCTAACAGTCTCCTCAAAGCTCGGCAGCTCCAAAATCTGGCTGAACTGCTGCTCACTGTATTTAAAGTCAAATTCACCGCGGCGCATATGGTCCACCAGCACACGGACCGTGCGCTTGCTCACCCGGCGCAGCTTGCGGCCGAGATACTGGTACTGGCCTGTGCTGTTAAACACCTGATGCCTTACCTGCGGCAGGGTTTCATCCAAAATGGCGTCCACCATGGCGTCGGTCTTTTCCTGACTCAGATCCTTGACGGAAACCTGCTCCCGCTCAGCCTCCTTATAGACCGCGTCGATGAGATGATGCAGCACGGTGCCGATGTCCGGCGGCTCGACCTCGTATTCCTGTCTGGGCACGGGCCTCAGGCCATAGGCCACATAGTGGGAGAAGGGACACTTGCGGTAGAGCTCCAGACGTGACACGCTGGCCTGAATGGGCGGCTCAAAAAGACGGATGGCCTGCCCCTGGCTCAGACGGTCATCCACACCATCGTAATCCAGAGCCTCCTGAATCTGCCGGAAGGCTTTGTGATAACGGGCGTCTTCATCATACCATTTACCGACAGCCTGCCAGAGACGCTTGGTCTCCTCTGGCATCACCGTGCCCTTTCCATAGCGCAGCTCCCGCAGATGGTCGATAAGGCTTGAGATGGTGCCTCTCGGGGTCGCCACGGCTTCCCATTCCTTTGAGAGGGTGTTTTCCAGAGCGCTTGTAACGGTCAGCTTTGGAAAAACCGCCTGTATCCTGGGGATGAGCGGCGATACCGGAATGGTGCTGCCCTCGGCGTCCGCCATGGAATAGGACAGGTACAGATAATCGCTGGGCGCGGCGAAAAGGCTGTAGAGCAGAAAATCCTCCTGGGCCCGTCTGAAATCACTGTTGTCCTGGAACACCATCTCCTGTTTTCGCAGCTGACTGCGCTCACGCTCCGACAAAAGGTTGAAGGAGGGGCTGTTGGCCGGGATGACGCCCTCATTCATGCCAAAGACCAGCAGGGCCTTCATCTCAGAATGGCGGCTGCGCATCAGGTCGGTGATGTTGACCACATCCTGGCGGTTTGGGATTACGCCCACGGTGTAGGACTGGAAGCCCCCGCTCAGCACCGAAATGTATTCCTCCAGGGTGGTGCTCTCACCACCCATGGTGCTGTTGATCTGGTCAAACACCTCCATGAGAATGTTCCAGATCTGGTTGTAAAGGCCCATGCTGTCAAAATCGCCCCGCTCCCGCAGCGCTTCGCTCAGACCGTCAATGGTTTCCGGCGCTTTGATATCCTCTAAAAAACGCACCAGACTTCTGGTCTTATCCGCATAGGTTCTTGATTTTCTCAGGCTTTTGCGCAGCGTCATAAAAGGGGCCATGAGCCGCTCACGGCTCGCGTTCAGCGCCTCCAAAGACACCGCCTCATTGGCGCTTGGGCGATCAAAGGGCTTCTCCCAGGCGCTTCCGCGGATGCCATACTCGATCACATAGTTCTCAAGCTCCTGGGCTTCCTCTGGCGTGATGGGCGCAAACCCGGTTTTGACAAAGGTGAAGATATCCTCATAGGCATAGTGGCTCCGGTTTGTCTCAAGGGCTGCCAGCACCGCCTCCAGAAAGTTGTTCTCTGTGACCTTTTTCACATCGTCCATAAAAAAGGGGATGCCATACTCCGAAAAGGCCCGCTTGATGGCGCCTCCGTAGGTCTCCATATCGCCGGCGAGCACCACGATATCCTGATAGCGGAAGTCCCGCTCCCGCACCAGCTCCACGATTTTCTGAGCGCCCTTTTCCACTTCGTTCCAGATGTTTTTACACTGAACCACCGCCAGATCCCCAGGCTCCTTTTTATAAGGCCGGGGCCGCAGTGCAAAGAGATTCTGCTCCAGATAGTCAAGACCTGAAACCGCCGGACGCACTGCTGCCTCCAGATTGACGATCTCCGCCTCAAAACCCAGATCATTGGCCATTTTCTCAATCCGCTTCAGCGTCTCGCCGGGCACATAAAAGGCCGGCGCATCCGGCGCATTCTTATCCGGGTCCAGGGTCAGGGTTATGGTCACACAGTCCGCCTTGGCGGCCAGGGCCTCGATGATCCGGAAATCCTGGTTAGAGAAGGTGTGGAAGCCGTCGATCCAGATCAGGGAGCGCTCCAGATAATCGGACTTTGGAATCTGGGCGCACAGAAGCTTTGCCCGGTCGTCACCGTCAATCCGCTCACCTCCCAGCAGCTTTGTGTAGGCGCCGTAAATTTTCCGGATATCCTTCAGCTTCTGGCTGAGAATCCGCCCTTCACCCACCTCGCTCTCAGCAGTCTCCAGATCCTCTGGCGTGATCTCACTCTGCTTAAGCTCGCTGATAAACGCGCAGATATTTTCCAGAAAGCCCAGCTTTCCCGCGCTTCTGCGGTAAACCGACAGCTCCTTCTGCACCTCACGGATGCTCTTCTGCAAAAGCATCTGCTTGCCGTGCTCGTCCACAAAGGTTTTGGCAATGCCGCCTACCTCACTGAGAACCCGGTATTCCAGACGCTTAAAGCTGAGCACATCCGCGCCCAAAAGCCCCGGAAGGCGGTTATAGGCCATGAGCTCCCGCTCTGCCCCCAGGGTAAACTGCTCCGGCACCACCAGGTACATTTTGCTCCTGCCCCGCTGCAGCCGGGCGCCGATCTCCTCATAAATATAGTCACTTTTATTAATATGCAAACGGCCTTCCCGGCCGACAATCACTCTGATTCGCATGCTGCACCTCCTGCGCAGTTAGTTTTACAAGTGGCTTTATTATACCATTTTAATATTAGGGATGTCCTAAAAAAATCCCGGGAGGTAACTTTTCGTTACGCCCTTATTTCTGAATTTGGATAAAAGAGTTGACATCGTTTAAAAAATCCGATACAATGAGAAAAAGAATCAATTAGGATTGTGCAGATGAGATAAATCCGTATTGCAGCTTTGCTTAAGAAACAGCAGGGTGTGATGCGGATTTTTTGTATTCATTTTATGGAGGAGTTAAAAGTGTTAAACCTGCAAACACCCCTGCCGGTCATTATTCCGGCCATTTCCAATACCGCCGACCTCGTTGCCTTTCTGGACAGCTACGCTGATCCCTGGGTCATGGTAAAACTTGGCGATATCAATACCCTGCCCAATATTGTCCGCCGTGTTCACGAAAAACGAAAAAAAATCATTGTGCATCACGATTCCATAAACGGCCTGAGCACAGACCGCACCAGTGTCCGTTACCTTGCCAATATCGGCGTTGACGCGGTTAACACAACCAGGCTTCACTGCATCAGCACCATACAAAGCGAAAAAATGCTGGCCGTTTTAGGGCTTTTTATCATTGACAGCAGCGCGGTCGCCAGCGCAGTGCGCGCCGTCAATGAAAATAAACCAGACTGCGCTCTGTTAATGCCCTCTTCTCTGCCAGGCCGCATTATCAGACAGATAAAATCAGAGACTGGCTGTCCCTTGTTCGGCGGAGGACTCTGTGCCAGCAGCGAAGAGCTGAACCTGCTCTTAAAGGCTGGCCTGGAAGGCGTTACCACCAGTGAGAAATCACTGTGGCATAATCAACAAAAGGAGGACTGAAAAAATGAATAATCTGGCCCTTATCGGCGGAAACATCATTACCATGGATGAACACCGCCCCTTCTGTGAGGCGGTTCTCATTGAAGATGGTAAGATTGCCGCCGCCGGCTGTTCCGAGGATATCAGGCGTCTGGCCGCAGAGCGGCATATTACCTGTATCGACTTAAAGGGGAAAACCGCAGTCCCCGGTCTCCATGACTGCCATGTACACGTCATGGGCACTGGACTCAACGCCATCGGCATCGACCTTTACGACTGCGCTTCGATCGCAGACGTCCTGGATAAAATTCAGGAGGCCTCACGGGACGGTGCTGCCGGCTGGGTTTACTGCACCCGGCTCGACGAGTCCCGTCTGGCCGAGAAACGGCCGCCGACCGCAGCAGAAATTGACGCGGTTGTCCCAGACCGGGGCGTCTACATTGTGGACCGCGGACTGCACTACACCCTGGTCAATACCCTGGCCTTTAACGAAATCGGTTTTGACGGAACCGAGCACGGCCTGGTAAAAGACCCTTCCGGCCGCGTTACCGGACGTCTGCACGACAAAGCCAACGGCAGAGCTCGCTCCTATTTCTATGAGAAAATGACCGACGCCCAACGGGCGGATATGCTAAACCACACGGCCTCTGAGGCTGTCAAAAAGGGGATCACCACCATTCACGCCATGGAGGGCGGCGATATGTTTTCGGATAAGGATATTCCTGTTTTTCTTGAAAACCAGAGCCGCTTTCCCCTCGATATCCGCATCTACTGGGATACCGAAAACATCCAGAATATTCTGGACCACCACCTGCCTGCTGTCGGAACCGATCTTTTGCTGGATGGCTCCATCGGCTCCCGGACCGCGGCCTTCACGCAGCCTTATACCGACGCGCCGAATACCTGCGGCGAAATTTATTTTACCGAGGACTTTGTGGTCAACCATATCACAAAAGCCCATCAGAACAAGCTTCAGACCGGTTTTCACGCCATTGGCCAGCGCGCTGTGACCTTTGTGCTGGACTGCCTGGAAAAATCACTGGCGCTGTGCCCCTGCACAGACCACCGCTTCCGCATCGAGCATTTTGGATTTCCAGACAAGCGTGATATTGAGCGCGCCGCCCGGCTGGGCGTTGTGATCTCAACTCAGCCCTCCTTTACCTATCTGCGGGGCGGCCCGGGCAGCGTCTATAACCTCCGTCTCGGCGATGAACGGGAGCGCCGGGGCTACCCGCTTTCCACCTTTGTGGCGGCAGGCATTCCCGTTGGCGGCGGCTCCGATTCCGGCGTCACGCCCATGGATCCTGTCTTAGGCCTCCACGCGGCAGTCAACCAGTCTTATCCTGAAAACAGCGTGGATATCCAGAGCGCGCTGCGGATGTTTACCCTTGACGCTGCCTACTGCGCCTTTGAAGAAAATCAAAAGGGCAGCATCACACCCGGAAAACTGGGAGACCTCACTGTTCTGTCGGGTAACCCTTACGCCATAGCCTCAGATAAGCTCAAAGAGCTTGAGGTATGTATGACTATTAAAAACGGAAAAATTGTTTATCAAAAATAAAGGAGACCATGATGAAAAAGTATATTTTAGGCATTGACCAGGGCACCACCGGCACACGCGCCATCATTTTTGACCAGGATGTCAATATTATTTCCTCTGCATACAGCGAGTTTACCCAATATTTCCCACAGCCTGGCTGGGTAGAGCATGACGCCATGGAAATTTATGAGATCACCCTGAAAATGATGCGGCAGGCCATCTCAGAGGCACATCTCAAGCCCGAAAACATCGCGGGCATCGGCATTACCAACCAGCGTGAGACCACTGTATTCTGGGATAAAAACACCGGAATCCCCGCAGACCGCGCCATTGTCTGGCAGGACCGGCGCACCCTTCCGATCTGCGAAGCCCTGATCGAGAAGGATGGGCCGGCCATCGAAGACCGCACTGGTGTTACCATCATCCCCAATGACTCCGCCACCAAAATCCACTGGCAGCTGAAGAATAATCCCGAAATCCGCAGAGGTGTGGACGAAGGCAGGCTTATTTACGGAACCATTGATTCCTGGCTCACCTGGAAGCTGTCTGGCGGCAGGGCTCATGTCACCGACCCGTCAAACAGCGCGGTCACCCTGCTGCAAAACGCAAGAACCCTTGAGTATGATGAAGGTATCCTGAGCGAGCTGGAAATCCCACGGAGCATTCTGCCAGAAATCCGCAGCACCAGCGAAATCTATACCGCCACCGACCCAGCCCTGTTCGGCGGCGTTGAAATCCCCATCGCCGGGCTCATCGGCGACCAGCAGGGCGCAACCCTCGGCCAGGCCTGCTTTGAAAAGGGCATGGCCAAAAACACCTACGGCACCGGCTCCTTTATTCTGATGAATACCGGTGATGAGTACATACCGCCATCGGACGGGATCTTCTCGCCTGTGCTGTGGTCCATTGGCGGAAAGGCTGACTATGGGCTGGAAGGCCTGGTGGATGTCTCCGGCGCTGCCATCCAGTGGCTGCGTGACGGCCTGAACATCATCGAAGAAAGCGGTGAAGCTGAGGCCCTTGCCCGGCAGGTGGCAGACACAGCCGGCGTCTACTTTGTCCCGGCATTTGTGGGCCTGGGCGCCCCCTATTTCGATTCCTACGCCCGGGGCACCATCATCGGCATTTCCCGCGGCACCACCAAGCACCACATCGCCAGAGCCGCTCTGGAATCCATGGCTTTTCAGGTGCGGGACGCCTTTAAGGTCATGGAGCGCAAAGCCGGCATTCCGCTTAAAAAGCTCCGGGCCGACGGCGGCGGCGCCAAGAGCGATTTCATGCTTCAGTTTCAGGCCGACATTCTGGGAATTCCCGTTGAACGGCCAGTCATTACAGAAACCACCTGCCTCGGCGCTGCTTACTCCGCCGGTCTGGCCGTTGGCTATTGGGACTCCATTGAAGAAATTTCCAAATTCTGGAAAATCGACCGCAGCTTTGAGCCCGCCATCTCAGAAGAAGAGCGCGAAGAACGCTGCTTTAACTGGAACCGGGCCATTGAGCGCGCAGGCGGCTGGCTGAAACGCTAAATACTGAAAAATAGCCGGGACGTAACGAAAAATTACGTCCCGGCATTTGTTTTCTCAAAGATAATTTTTGTCTTATCGCCGTCAAAATTCGGTTTAAAAGGGCCAATGACAATGTACTTTACCTTTTCTTCGACAGGGCACTCAATGGTCAGCGCACATTCCTTTTCATCACCGTTGACGAAAAAGGTGCTGTCACTGTAGCCCCGGCCATCCTCGCTAACCGCTGTGATCTCTGCCTGGTCAAGAAAAGCCCTTGCCTGGGCCAGCTCACAGGCCATGGTGATTCTCAGGCAATCATCATAGATGCCGCGGCCGGATTTCTGCCCTTCCACAGCCGTCATATCATTAAACCGGATAGCGCCGCCGGTGCTGAAGGTATAAGTCTCATGAGTGTCGGCAGGAGCGGCGTTAAATTGCTCCGCAGTCCTCTCCAGATCACTCTGCGTTGTATCACCGCCGCAGCCGCCCAGAATCACAATGAAAAGCAGCGCAATGACGGCCAGAAGGCCCTGTTTTTTCCGCATGGTTTTTTCTCCTTCAGCTGTTTTTTTTATTCTATAATAGAAAAACCCCCAAATCAATACAGCTGTTTTGATTTTACCATAATAGCCTTTTATTTACGGTTTTATGCAGAGCGCCGGCTTTTTTCGGGTGTTCAGCACTCAGCACCCGTGGCGCTTCAGCCACTCAAGCTCCACCTCCCGGGCCTCCCGCATGCGGCGCCTTATAGTTCCGTCACTGTAGGGCACCGCGATGACCGCGCCGCCGTGATAGCTGATCTCATGGTCAAAGCGCCCGTTTTCGGGTTCCTTCATTGATTGAAAACCGATTGACAAACAAAGGACCCTCTGTCCGCTCAAAGACCATGAACGACAGACTGGGCCTGATGACAATCGGCAGCATGATTTTAGTCTCATTTTCAGGAACCAGGACCTCCCGCGCCATCCGCCTGCAATGCGGGACACTTACCATCAGGTGGGTCAGGATTGTTTCATAAAAGCTTTCCAGGTGGCCGTCAAAGAGCTGCTGTCCGCCGTCCGTCAAAGTGACGCGCACCCGGCTGGCCGGATAGCCCTCCACCTCCTCATAACAGGCAATCGGTCTTTCCAGAATGGCCGCACGCGCTTCATAGCTTGGTTCTCGCTTCATTTTCTTTACTCCTTTGCATTGTTAAAGTACTAACAGTAAAAAAGAACACGCGATATAATCGCATGTTCTTTTTTATTTTACAGATTAATAAACCCCGTTTTTTTACGAACCTTCATGAGGGTTTTATAGGCGATCTTTGAGGCTCTCTCGGCGTTTTGCTTCATGACGCTTTCCAGGTAGCCCTTATCGGCCAGCAGACGCTTGTACTCCTCCTGGATGGGGCGCAGGGTTTCTGCTACGCTCTCGCCCACAGCAAGCTTAAAATCGCCATAGCCCTTGCCCTCAAACTCCCTCTGGATTGCTTCAAGGCTGCGGCCAGTGGTGCAGTTATAGATTTCCATGAGGTTGGAGACACCGGGCTTATTTTCCCGGTCGTGGCGCACTTCGGTATCGGAATCGGTGACGGCGCGCTTAAACTTGCGGATAACCGTGTCGGGATCGTCTAAGAGCGAGACAAAGCCGTTGATATTCTCATCGGATTTGGACATCTTTCTGCCCGGCTCCTGCAGGCTCATGATACGCGCGCCCGTCTCCCCAAAATAGGGTTCTGGCAGCTTAAAGGTGGGGCTGAACTGCTGGTTGAAACGGAAAGCGATATCTCTTGCCAGCTCGACGTGCTGCTTCTGATCGTTGCCCACAGGGACCAGATCGGACTGGTATAACAAAATGTCGGCCGCCATGAGAACCGGGTAATCGAACAGGCCAACACGGATGTTATTGCCCTGTTTTTTGGATTTATCCTTGTACTGGGTCATACGGCTCAGCTCACCCATGTAGCTGAAGCAGTTGAGTATCCATGTCAGCTCGGTGTGGGCCGGCACATGGGACTGCACGTAAAGGATCGATTTATCCGGATCAATGCCCACAGCCATCAAAATGGCCAGGGATTCATAGGTACGGCGTCTTAAATCCGCCGGAACCTGCGGCACCGTGATGGCGTGCAGGTCAACCACGCAGTACAGGCAGTCGTAAGCCTCCTGCATGGGAACCCAGTTTTTCATGGCGCCAAAATAATTGCCGATGGTAAAGGTTCCTGATGGCTGTATGCCGCTGTATACAATTTTTTTTTCGGATGTTTCCATAGATGCTCCTCCTAATGGATTTAAAAGTTTTATTCGTCAATATCCAGCTGTTCCAGAGTCAGCTCGCTGCAGCCAAGGGCCAGCTGTTCAATCATATTCTCAAAGATCCTATAGTCCTTTTCCCCGCCAGTGGCGCAGATACGGGTCACGCCGTCGTACTTGCTTTCGTTAAAGGCATTGTTCTTCTCCAGATATTCCTTCAGCAGGGTGATCTGCTTGTCGGCCGGATCAATGATGCTGAGGCAGGGGTACATTTCCTCAATGGTTTTGCGGACAATGGGGAAATGGGTGCAGCCCAAAAGCAGGGCGCTGACGCGCTCCCTTTCAAAAATGGGATCGATGGCCTCTTTGATATTCTGGCGCAGCAACGCCAGCTCACCCGGGTGGTTATTAATCACATTGGCAAGGGTACGGGTCCCTTGGGTAATGTAGCGGAGCGCCTGCGTATGGCTGGACAAAATATGCTCATAGGTACCGTTTTTGACGGTGGCGGTGGTGGCAATGAGCCCAACCGCCCCTTCCTTCTGACGTTCGATGGTGGCCAGGCACCCGGCCTCCACAATACTGAATAAAGGCACATTTGCGTCGAGGCTTTCTATGAGTGAAGAAATGGTATTGCAGGCCAAAAGAATGGCCTTAACGCCCATATTCTCCAGAAAACGGATATCACTGTTGCCAAAGGCGATGATTTCCTCATTCTCCCGTTCTCCGTAGGGCATGCGTTTGGCATCGCCCAGATAGACGATGTTTTCTCTGGGCAGCTGCCGCTGCAGCTCCCGGAGGACGGTAAAACCGCCGATTCCTGAGTCGATTAAACCAATCGGACTGCTGTTTCCCATAAGCTTATCCCTTCAATTTAAGTATTAATCACGAAAGATAATGGTGCCATCCTCATGCATTTCATCGACAATGGCCAGTGATTCCAGCCGGATACCGGACGCGCGGATTTCTTTTCCGCCGTTCTGAAAGCCTTTTTCAATGGCGATGCCCACCCCCATCAACTGAGCGCCGGACTGTTTTACAATTTCCTCCAGCGCTTCTACGGCTTTGCCATTGGCCAGGAAGTCATCGATAATCAGAACCTTATCTTCGGGATTTAGATATTTTTTTGAAACCATGATCTGGTAGGTCTGCTGCTTGGTAAAGGAGTAAACCTCACTGGTATAGATATCCTTATCCAGGTTTAAGGATGCGTTTTTTTTGCCAAACACCACCGGGCAGTAGTCAAAATATTTGGCTGCCACTGCAGCAATGGCGATACCAGAGGTTTCGATGGTCAAAATTTTAGTGACTTCGACATTCTCAAACCGGCGCGCGAATTCCTCTCCCATGGCTTCAAAAAGCCGGATATCCAGCTGATGATTGAGAAATGAATCCACCTTCAATATATCTTTTCCAAGCGCATGTCCATCGTTCAAAATTTTATTCTTTAATAATTCCATTTACCCTTTTCTCTTTCTCGATTAACAAATCTTTTTTACATATTTATATATTATATCAATGACATGTACACATTGTCAAAAAAACTCTTATTTCATAAATTTTATGTTTTCAACCAGTTATCAACTATCAACTAAAAAAGCAGCGCATATTTCAGCGCTGCCTATAAATTCTAAATTTTATCTTACTTTTTTTCCTTCGCTGCCAATGCTTCGGCTACGACTTTTTCGGAGATGGTGGCCGGGGCTTCTTCGTAACGGACGTATTCCATTTCAAATTCGCCTCTGGCCTGGGTCATAGAGCGGAGCTCGGTGGCATATTTGAACAATTCTGCCAGCGGTGCTTCCGCGGTGATAACCTGTTTCCCGCCGTCGATGGGTTCCATGCCCATGATACGGCCGCGTTTTTTATTGAGGTCGCCCATGATATCGCCCATGTATTCTTCCGGAACGGTGATGGTCAGCTTGTAGATGGGTTCGAGCAGAACCGGTGAGGCTTCCTTCATCCCCTTGCGGTATGCCAGAGTGGCTGCCATCTTAAAGGACATTTCATCCGAGTCAACCGCATGGTAGGAGCCATCGTACAGGGTGGCCTTTACGCCGGTTACCGGATAGCCGGCCAGCACGCCTTCAACCATACAGTCCTGAAGGCCTTTTTCGACCGCCGGGATAAAGTTTCTCGGCACAGCGCCGCCAACGACCTTGTCGATAAAGACAAAATCATCATTTGGGGTATCGCCCGGTTCAAAGGTGACCCATACGTCACCGAACTGGCCGCTGCCGCCGGACTGTTTCTTATGACGGCCCTGAGCGCTGGCGGATTTACGGATGGTTTCACGGTACGGCACCTTCATGGGTTCAAGGTTTACGCCCACGCCGAATTTCTGCTGTAATTTATTGGAGATAACTTCCAGGTGCATTTCGCCAAGGCCTGAAAGCAATGTCTGCTTGGTTTCGTTATTGCGGTTAAAGCTCATGGTCGGATCTTCCTCGATCAGACGGTGGAGGCCAGTGGACAGCTTGTCGATGTCCGCTTTGGTTTTTGGTTCAATGGCCATTGAGATAACCGGTTTTGGGAATTCGATCTTGTCGTATACGATGGGGTCCTTGGGATCGCACAGGGTATCGCCGGTGACAGTAACCCCCAGCTTGGAGAAAGCACCGATGTCGCCTGCCAGTAAAGCCTCAATTTCGATCTGTTTGTTGCCGCGCAGCACATAGATGTGATTGGTCTTTTCCTTTGCTTCCTTGGTAGCGTTATAGACCTCGGTGGTAGCCTCGAGCACACCGGACATCACCTTAAAGATGGACAGCTTGCCGACAAACGGGTCAACAATGGTCTTAAATACCAGTGCTGAGAAGCTTTCGCTTGCGCCGCAGGCACGTTCGACTTCTTTTCCGTCTCTTGGGTCCTTGCCCATAACGGGCTTGGCATCTTTTGGTGACGGCAGATAGGCAATGATCATATTTTCCAGGGTTTCTACGCCGATATTCTGTACTGCGGAGGTACACAGAACCGGGATCAGGTCGCCGTCCAGCACGCCGGTGCGGATGCCGTGGTGGATTTCATCTTCGGTCAGCTCTTCGCCGTCAAAGTATTTTTCCATCAGCTCTTCACTGGTCTGGGCAACGGATTCCATGATCATTTCACGGAAAGGCTCCAGCTCTTCCTTCATATCTTCCGGTACTTCTACGTCAAAGCAGCGGTTGTCTTTTCTTTGGCTTCCTGTCATATCAACAATGTTGACGACGCCGCGCATGTCCTCACCTTCGCCCATGGGTAATTCAAAAGGAATGACCTTGTTGCCAAAGGCTTCCTTCAGGTTATCCATAACCTTGGCAAAGGTCGCGTTTTCGCGGTCCATTTTGTTGACCACAATGAAAGCGGGTACGTCAACCTTTGACAAAAGCTCAATAGCTTTTTCTGTACCTACCTGTACGCCGGCTAAAGCATCGACTACGATAACAACCGCATCTGCGACTCTCAGTGCTGCGTAGGCGTCCCCGATAAAATCAAAATAACCGGGTACATCGATGATGTTAATCTTGTGTCCACCATATTCTACTGGAATAATGGATGAAGAAATTGAGAACATTCTTCTCTTTTCTTCCGGATCAAAATCGGATAAGGTATTTCCTTCATCAACTCTGCCCATTCGGTCAATGGCACCTGCATTAAATGCCATTGCTTCTGTCAATGTTGTCTTGCCGCTTCCTCCATGTCCTAATAAAAGGATATTTCTGATGTTTTTGGTTGGATACGTTTTCATGCTTCTTCCCCCTTGCTAGATTCTTAAATGATTGCATTTTCTCGAAATCATTATTTTAAAAGGTTATTTTTCCCGAAAATGCGTTTGGTTTGTTGCATGTTACTATTTTATAATATTTTGCAGAAATTATCCACTAAAACTTGTAAAGAATTACAAAAAATTTTTAAAGGGGATCGAAATCCCCTTCTTGCCTTGTTTTTCTTAAGATTACAGGTTGGCTCTCAGCTTCTCCATAACCTTCTTTTCCAGACGGGATACCGTCATCTGTGATTTACCGATAATGGCGGCCACCTCCTTCTGGGTTTTTCCGTTATAATAACGCTCTTCGATGATCATCCGCTCGACTGGGTTCAGGCTTTCCAGGCGCTGGCGGAGGTCCTCGACATTTCCAATGTTTTCGATCCGTTCATCTTCTTCACCGATCAAATCTAAGAGCGTTGCTTCCTGTCCGTCTGCATTGCTTTCAAATTCTGTTGATAAGGATTTTGGATAAAAGACATTATTGCCTTCCATCGCTTCAATCACAGCTTCCTCAGTCACTTCCAGGTAGTCGGCTATCTCAGAGATTGTCGGTGTCTTCATGAGCTTATGCTCCAGGGTTGTCTTCGCCCGGTTAATCTCGCGGTTGAGCTCCTGAATCCTTCTCGGAACCCGGATAATCCACTGTTTGTCACGATAATATTTTTTAATTTCGCCGATGATGGTTGGTGATGCAAAGGTGTCAAATTCAAAGCCCCTGTCAGGGTCGTAGCGTTCGACCGCGTACATCAGGCCCAGACAGGCAACCTGATAAATATCTTCCACATCGTTGCTGCGGTAAGCGTATTTTTTGACCAGTAATTTAGGAATATACAGGAAATTCTCGATGAGGCGATCACGAATTTCCTTATCGCCTGTTTTCTTATATTCGATAAACAGCTTCTTTGATTCCTGTTTTGTCATTTGATTTGGATATTCCATCTTACGTCCTCAGGTATTTCACCATCGTGATACTGGTACCCATTCCTTTATTACTGACGATTTCTACCTCATCCATCAACGATTTAATAATAAACAGGCCAAAGCCGCCGGCCTGGTTGCCGGGCAGTTCCGGCTCACTGATGCTTTCAGGCTCATAGCCCTCACCACTATCTTCAACACGAATGGTAAGCTTGTCCTGATCAAGCTGATAATACAAGTCATAGCACTGCTCGCTGGAGCAGCCATGACGCAGGGCGTTCGTGCAGGCCTCAGAAACGGCGACCTTCAGGTCCTCTACCACATCGATCGAAAAGCCAACGATATTTCCGACCGATGCAACCGTCAAGCGCGCAAGGCTGACAAACTGCGGAAGACTCGGCAGGCTAATGTGAACTGTTTCTCCCTGCAAACTTCTGCATGTACTGCAACTCATTTCACTCATTGCTATTTTTCCTCCACAATACTAAAAATTTGATCGACACCGGTCAGCTGCAGCAGCTTGACAACATTTTTCTGGGGGTTGATCAGCGTCATGTTCAGATCTCTGCTCATGCTGCCCTTTCGCAGCTCAATCAGGATACCGATTCCTGTGCTGTCAATGTAAGACAGGTCTGTTAAATCCAGAAAAATATCTTTTGTATTTGCTTCGATCAATTTTTCGATGGGTTCCTTAAACTGCGTGGCAGTATAGATATCAACTTCTCCTGTAACACGTACACCTTCCCGGCCGTTTTCTAATTCACTTATTTCAAACATTATATCCTCCTCAACGAACATAGTCGAGCTGTTAACCAGCTCCTAATATGCATTCATTCAACATCACTGGGAATATTATACCCAAATTTCTCACTTTTTAAACTCAAAAATCAAAAATAATTCTTTTTTTAAAAGAAAAAGATCAATTTAAAAGCACAGGCTGCAGTACATTGATTCATTTTAACAGAAAAGCCTTAAAGTACCTTCAAGGCAGCAAAAAATACCCGGGACATAACCAGACGTTACGTCCCGGGTATTGGGAAGCGCCTTACGCTTCCGAAAGCCACTTTCCGCTCGATTCATAGAGAGCGTTCACCATTTCGGGCCGGTCGATCCCCGGCAGGTCATCGTAAAACGCCATGCCCGATTTTTCAAAGAAATAGCACAGAGCAGCATAAGACGGCCGATAGCCTTCCGGGTCAAAATCAAGGGGCTGCGGCGTACCAATGCAGTAAGCCGGCTCCACGGTGTCTTTCTCATAAATACCGGTCAACGATAAGATAAGCCAGCAGTCCCTCTCCCTTACCAGCCGGTAATGCAGCCGGGCGTAAGAGGTCAGGTCATACCACTGCCCCTGCAGCTTCTGGCGCATCTGTATACTGGTGATACATTCCGCCACGGCTCTGTCGCCATTGCAGCGGGCTACCAGATGATTGATTTTATGCGGTGCAAAACCTTTCATTTTTTCAGAAGCCTCAATAAAGCCCTGTCCGCTGCCCTTATACCAGGAAATACACACAGCTGATTCGGGGTGGAAGCATTTCTTCATCTCTATCCACAGACTCTGATCCCGACAGAACCGCTCAAAGATAACCAGCTCCTTTACCAAAAACAGATCTTTTTGCAGACTGTCATCCACATCATATAATCTTTTAAACATACATTTTACCTCATTTTGCTTTCTTTTAGTTTTTTGTAGATTAATTCCTAAATAATTCTATTTCCATCCCTGTTTTTATGCTATACTTTTGAGGGAGGGCGATAACTATGGCAATTAAACGAAAAGGAAATCTCACAAAAGAAAAGATTCTGCATTTTGCAAAGGATGCATTTTATCAGAACGGCTATCACGCCACACAGCTAAAATCCATTGCGGCACTGGCGGATCTGAGCCTCGGCAACTTAAACTACTACTTCAAAAAGAAGGACGACCTTGTCGAGGAAATCTATCGGCAATTCTTTACTGATATTTACCATTTTATTAAAAAAAGCGCAGTGATAAACCCGTTGGAACAGTTCTGCCTCTTTCAGTTTATGGTTTATACCATTGTTCTTACCGACGAACACAACAAGCGCTTTTACTGCGAAATCATCCAGGATAAGTCAAATTACCGGGTGATGCACGGGCTCATGCGTGAAAAATACCACGAAATGCTGGATGCCCTTGGCAGCAGCCCCGAGCACCTCGACTTTGAAATCATCCTTCTGGCGGAGTTTGGGACACGGCGCGAAATCTTTTTAAACTTTTTTGCTGGCGACCTGCATCTGACCCTTGATCAGCTTGTCTATTACCTGATCCGGAACACCTGTAAAAACCTGGAGGTTCCCCCCTCCGTTTTTGAAAACCTGATGACCTTTTCCCATCACTTTATAGCCGAAAAAGATTTTTCCCACTTAAAATTCCTTGCATAAACAAAACGCCTGCACTGTTCACAGGCGTTTTTTCATTCACTCCACTGCCCTACATCAGTGACAGAAACAAGACAAATCCTGCCAACAACCCATCCCTTGCTGCATCATCCGGCAAAAAATCAAGCATTGGCTTTAACGCTTCCACGCCGTCCGGATATTTGGTATAGTCCATCTCTTTTATATTTTCTTTATGATCAGCCATTTTTCTCTCCTTTATTGATATTGGTGCACAAACTCACTGACAGCCAGCAGATTTTCACGGTTACAGTCCTTTGGATGTGATGTGAACTTATTGGTACACAGCACCAGACCGCCATCCCTTCCAACTTCATCAATCACGCGTTTAGCGTAATCAATGCATTCCTGTTTTGTTCCTCTGGCGATGAGGGATACCGGCAGACCTCCCCACAGGCACAGGTTTGGGAGGCGTTTCCGCGTCTCAAAAATATCATCCATCTCAACATAAAAGCAAAAATGCCCCTTTGGCAGCTCCTGCAGGTATTCGGCCACATGCTTGAAGGAACCCTCACTCAAAACAAACATTGTATTGTCCGTCTCCACGATTTTATCGGCCAGTTCCTTAAACTGCGGCCAGAAGAATTTTTCAAACTGCTTTGGATTGATCATGTTATCGCTCAGCATGATGGTAAACGCGGTAAAGGCGCTTGTCTTTGTGTCTGCGTGGGTAATGCCGTCAATTAAGTTTTTGACAAAAACATTGTGGTAGACCTCGTTAAAGGCCAGCACTTTTTCAGGTATTTTGCGAAGATCCCTCGACAGGCCCTTCATACCTCTCAAAAAATTATACAGCGCTTCAAAGGCTGGGTAAATCCTGGCGCCGTGTACGCTGTCCAGAATAGGTGGTACGCCGCATTCCTCTGCCAGGCGCTTATTGGTCTTTCCCATGGCCTGATCATAGGCGAGAAATTCTCCGAGAGTCCTCTGAATGGTCTCGAGGGGCATCCCTTCTTTAAAGTAAGTGTACTTTCTCGGAATAATATTTTCCCATAGTGTTTTTAAAGGGTTTTTTACAAATGCATCATAGTCATCCTCAAGAAAATGCGTCTGTTCCTTCAGCATCAGTGTGTTGTTCACATCGTCGATGCCATACTCAAAGTTCCCCAGGCTCCTTGTCATAATCAGAGGATTGCGGTCTCCAATATCCAGCAGCGTGTCAAACTGGTAGCGCTTTTGAAAATCAATGTTAGCGTCTTCAACTTTCTGTTGATCCATCAGGGCATCACTCAGAGTGTATCCAAGATCATAATACCGCCAAAAGGCATCGTTTGTGACAAAAGGAACTCTTTTAGGACGCTTTTTCATCCGTACCGCGTCATCGAATATCTCGATTCTTTCCTGAAAAGCTTTTGTTTGATCCATTTTTTCCACCTTCTCCATTGTATTTTATTTGAATTATATAATCATTTCCTAAAAAAATCAACATCTTTTTAGGAATTTAAGGATTGATTCATATTTTTTAGCCTATATTCCCCGTAAACAAAAAAGAAACTGAAGGCATCAGACCTTCAGTTTCCCAGGGACAGTCTCTTTTAAATTTAAGCCGCCGTACTTTTCAAGTGTGCTGTCCGGCCATTTTTTACAGGGACTGCACATTTTTCTGGGCTCCCCAGAAGTAAATAATACTGATCATAAGATCAACAAGGCAGCCAATGACTACCGTCAGGCCGCCGCTGATGTAAATAATAAGCGAAGCGGCCGCTAAGACGAGCAGCACTACGCCCATAACACGCAGGGCCTTGGCCTTTCCGGCTTTGTCGCAGTTTTTAACTGCCATGATGCCGAAAATAAGGTTAAAAACAGCGGTAACCACCAGGATAACACCCCCTAAGACCGCGGTAGTCCCGGAAGCCGCCAGATTACTGCCGCCTCCTGCGTTGACTCCCAAAGCTGCGATCCCGCCGCCAGCAAAGGCAAAAAAGGCCAGCAGAAGCTGCGCGATACCAAAAATAACTAAAATAATACCTGAAAATTTTAAATATTTTTTTCCTTCCAAAATAACATCTCCTTTGTAATTATAACTTTATTATAGCAATTCAATTCTTTTTACTCAACGTATATGACAGTAATGTTCTTTCCACAATGGTAAAGATAAAATATCTCTTAACCAGCGTGTAAAACCGCCTGTTCTCTACCAAAGTCGTTCTGTTTTTACCGAAATCGTCTCTTTTTACCGAAATGAATCTTATTTTACTGTTATGCGGGTTGAACCCAATTCAGGGCTAACGTATACTTTTTATAGAGAATGGAGTAAATCAAAAGCAAATGAACCGATCTGAAAGCTTTAAAGCACTCCTTGAGGAAACTGAAAATATTTTAGAAAAACGGATGAATCCTCAGGGTGCCCGTAATACCTACCGCACCTATCGGCTCCACTGCGTCAGCTTTATTAAGTGGATTGCTGAAAATTACAATTGTACCACGCTTGCGGAGACGAAAGCGTATGTAACGCCGTGGCTCCAAAGCCGGGCAAAGCTAAGTAAAAACACCCGCATGGTGGACGCCAGCGCGCTGGCAAAGCTCTATGGCCAGGCGCGGCAATGCTTTTTACTGGATTCACCCTATATCCAGAGCCCCAGCCCCAGCACACTGCGCATTTTCTGCATGTCCACCGGGCTGGTCGGTCATGAGCTCGTCCACCTGAAAAAGAACTGTCTGGTGCGTTTTAACCACCAGTACTTTATCCGGCTGGAAATGCCGGGTGAGCTCCGCATGGTGCCAGTTGTCGATAACCGCGAAGCCGTCACCCGCATCATTGAAGGATGCAGCTCTGAGCCACTGTGGACAGCCCTGCCGGACTGCTTTGACTACGAGGCAGCGCGGGACCATTACATTGTGAGGCTTTACAAAAAGCTGGCGCGGCCTGTGCAAAGCCTGGCTGAGAGCGAGCGGTACTGCCTTCACAGCACAGCAGATGTCCTTGACAAACGCGCGCTGTTCGGGGTGGCCCAGTCAACCGGGATTTATGACTACCGGGCTCTGGCCCGAAAAATAGGCTGTCTGCCAGAACTGAACAGAACAAAACCATAAGAGGTATTTATGTACTTATTTTATAATGTCGCCCTTCCCTTTGCCGTCATGGCAGGCCTGGGCTTTAGCGTGTTTAACAAAAAGCTGCGGCTGTCCGACAAAAGAGAAATCCTGCTGACGGCGGCGGCAGTGATCATCAGTGTTATTCTGGACAAAGTGGTTACCATCCTCCATGCGACTGTGCTGCTCTCAGAACCATTTCTGATTGCACTGATTTTTCTTTACTACCATCTGGTTTTTCATCCCTCTGTTTATGAAACGGCCTTTGCCTTTTTCGTACTTGAGAGCTATGTGCATATTGTTTCTTTTTTCAGCAATATCCTGGCAGGCGCACTATCCACATCTCTCACAGCCATCGGCGCCAGCAGCCGCTTTCTCTTATGCTATGTGTTTGTGCTGGCGGTCACCCTGCCGCTTATGGTTTTCTTTGTGAAGCGGTTTATCAAGAGGCTCATTGAGGCCGCCTCCGGCATGCCCGCTGTATTCTGGAATTACCTCTGGGGCGTTCCGTTTGCTTTCTACCTCGTCACAACCATGAAGGTTTTCCAGAGACAGGCCTTTCCGGAAGAGCTCACACAGCTCAGTATTCTGGTTTCCATCGCCTGGGTCATCGGCATCTTTGCAGTCAATATCCTGGTGATCCGGATGGCTCTTGAAATCATCCAGCTGACCAGGGATCATGCGCAGCTTGAGCTGGCGTCCCGCCTTGTGGAAAAGGAAAAAGACCAGTACCGGCGCATTAAAAGGGATATTGAAGCCACCTCTAAGCTCCGCCATGACATGCGCCATCATCTGATGGGACTGGAGGGCTATCTTGAAAAGAACGATACCGACGGGGCGCGGGGATACCTGAGAAAGATTACGAGTGAGGCAGCGCCGGACGAAAAGGTCATCCTCTGTGATAACTGCGCTATCAATGCCATCGCCTGCCATTTTTTTGAGCGTGCAAGGCTGTGCGGCGCTGAGGTCTCCAGCACCCTGCTGATTCCAGACACTCTGCCCGATTCCGAAAACGACCTGTGCGTTATCCTCGGCAACCTGATCGAAAACGCGGTGGAAGCCTGCGAGCGCCAGCAGGACGGCGCGCGTTTTGTCCATGTCACCGCCAGCTTTACCAGCAAAAGAGACTTCTGTATAATGGTCGAAAACAGCTTTGACCACGAAATCCAGTACGATAAAAACGGAAACTGCCTTTCCTCCAAGCGCATCACAAGCGCCGCCCAGGAGGGGGGCATCGGGCTTTTATCCATTGACAGCATTGTAAAAAAATATAACGGCACGCTCCGCAGGGAAATTGAAAAGAACACCTACAAGGTTCTGATTCTGCTGGAACTGGAGTCCGGCCAGCAGCCCTCATACGAGAGCTTATGACATGACAGCTTAACACAAAGAGAGGAGGCGGCAATTTGAATATTGCCATTATCGACGATTTAAAAGAGGACGGTCTGCTTCTCTGCGCTTATCTGAAGCAGTATTGTGACGAAAACAAAACACTCGCAAATATTAAAAATTTTGAAAGAGCCAGTGATTTCCTGGCCTGTTTTATCCCACAGGTCTACGACCTGATCTTTGTGGATATTTATATGGAGGGCATGAATGGCATTGAGCTGGCCCAAAAGATACGGGAAGCCGACAAGGACTGCATCCTGATTTTCTCAACCACCAGCACCGAGCACACCCACGCGCTGGCGGGTTACAAGGTACGCGCAGCCGACTACCTCATCAAGCCCTATGATTATAATACCTTTTTTGAAACCATGCAGCGCTGCGGCGCTTCTATCCTTGAGAAAAACCATTTTATCGAAGTGAAGCAGAGCCGCAGAATCATCAAAATTCTGATCCGCAGCATCCTTTATACGGATTACTCCAATCATTATATCTATATCTATACCAAAACAGGAACCGTCAAAACCTATATGCCCTTTAAGGCCTTTTCTGAAATGCTCCTTCCCTACTCCAACTTTATCTGCTGCTACCGCAACTGCATGGTCAATCTGGATGAGGTCGATTTTATGGAGAACCGGGATTTTATCATGAGCAACGGTG
>ERZ781275.789-NODE-789-length-29982-cov-3.429011_pt1 | contig 29982 bp, 23 predicted proteins | sample MGYA00375853_ERZ781275 | MGnify/ENA primary metagenome ERZ781275 (study PRJEB29790, sample SAMN03653691) | human gut metagenome | host: Homo sapiens | place: USA: Dallas, Texas | collected 2012-07-23 | study: EMG produced TPA metagenomics assembly of the Gut...
CTAAATAATCTGCAATATCCTGGATTGCACCATCAACATAATAATGTGCCAAAATAAGAAGCCATTTCTGCCACACGCAGCCGGATCGTTGGCGTATCATAACCCAGACTTTCAAGGCCAAAAGCCAATTCATGCCAAACTTTATCGGTTACGATCTGGTTGTCGGGATTCTGAAGAACAAAGCCAATCTCAGAACTTTGTGTCCGAATGTCCACGTTAGAAAGCTCCTGATTTTTAAAGCAGATTTCTCCAGATCGTGTTCCATGAGGTGTTAGAACGGTTTTAAAATGCCGTAACAGCGTGCTTTTTCCGCAACCACTTTTCCCGCATAAAACCACAAACTCTCCGTCATTAATCTTAAGGTTGATGTCCTTTAATGCCGGATTCTCCATTTCCGGATAAGTGAACATCATATTCCGAATTTCTACTAGTGCCATTTTTTTTAAGCGGCCGAAGCCACTTACGCCTCCTTCATTTTTATACACGGTGAAATGACTGCTGTCTTAAATCCCGCCTCCCGGGCCATCCTCAGCGTCACCGAATTGTCTGGACAGTTTAAAACCGTCCGTTTCGCAAAGCTTGCCGGTGAAAAGTAAGCAATCTTTGCTCCGGTATTTACCGTTATTATTTTTTTGCAATTTGTAAACGCATTTTTTTCAATGATTGATACTTCAGGCGGTAAACAAAAAGGTTCAAGCTTTTTACATCCGTAAAAGGCATATTCGTTAATCCGCAGAAGTTCCTCTGGCCAGTTAATATTTATAAGATTTTCGCAATTCTGAAAGCATCCCTGTTCAATGAGCCTTATACTGTCTGGTAATACAATCGTTTCTAGATTCTTACAATCCCGAAATGCCCTCGCTGGCAAAAAGGTTATGCCCGCTGGTATCTCAATTCTTTTCAATGCTGAACAATTTGAAAAACAACTATGCCCCAAATACTTTAGACTTTTGGGGAGTATTACCTTTTCTAACATGCTGCAATTGTAAAAGGCACCTGCTCCAATTGATTTGGTTCCTTCAGTGATCGTCATACTGCGCAGATTCCCCTGGTTTGCGTATTGGAAACTTTTCACAAGTTTACCTGTATATTTTATATTTTCATGGATAGATATTGTTGGGATAAACGGATTTTCGACCTGTTTATAATGAGGTATATGATAGGCACACCACTCACCTTCCATTTCTTCTTGATACCCAATGCTTCTTAAAAATTTCCGCATTTCGTTCTGTTCCGGCGGACATAAAAGGATCACTGTCTGCATCAAAAAAGGTTTCAAAACCATTCCCTGATACAGATAGAACCGTTTAACATTGCTGCTTGCAAAAGCTTGATTGTTCAAGTTTACTTTTCCAAGAAACTCTACGCGTGTAAGCGCCTTAGTATCTCTAAAGCTGAAACGGTCAATCAACGTAACATTTTCTGGTATCCTGACCTCTTTTAATGGACATCCCTGAAAAGCGCCTTCATAAACTGCCTTCAAACTCTTTGGAAGCCTAATCTCACGAAGACTTTTACAATCCGCAAAAGCTTTTTGACCAATGCTTTCCACGCCTTCACCAATGACTACCTTCTGAATATTTTCGCGGCCACAGTATGCACGAGCATCAATTTTTGATACACCAAATATAAATACAAGGGTATTTTTAGGGTGACTTTCAACCTCTAGAACCGCAGACTCGGGCTGTTCAAGCCTGTATAGTGCATAATCTTCTTTTTTTTGATATAAACGAAATCCCCTGGCTTCAATCCGAAGCTGGGATTTATGGTTCCAACGACAAACAACCCGTGCGTTTGAAGGGAAGGCAGCTTCACCAAATATGGGAATATCGCCCTGACATACTATTTTTGTTAAATTGATACATCCAGCAAAAGCAAATCGGCCAATTTCAGAAAGCGTTTTGGGTATGACCAGCCTTTTTAGCTGTTCACAATGGAGAAAAGCACCATCTTCAATTTTTTCCAGTCCTTCTGGTAAAAAAAGATCCTTTAGTCCAGCCCCGTCAAAACAATGGCTCCTGATTCGTTTTATCAAATATGGCAACGAAAGCTTTTTCAGGCTTTCACAACGATAAAAAGCAGCTGTGCCAATCTCAATTTCGCCATGAGGCATCTCAATATCCGTGAGTGATCGACAGTTCCAAAAAGCGTTGTCCTCAATACAGCGTATGTGTTTCATCCCAGTAACACTCCTGAGACTCGTGCAATTTTTAAACACAGCATTTGAAAGAATGCTCAGACTTAGTGGTAAATGTATTGTTTCCAAGGCTTTACATCCCTGGAAAGCTTCAGCACCAATGACTTCAACGCCATTGAACATTACCACTTCTTTGAGATTCTCACACCCGTAAAACGCACGCTCATCAATGTACCGTAATGTTTTGGGCAAAATAATTCGGGTAATCTGTTTCATATCCTTGAATGCAGATACCTCTATATCTGTAAAACCATTAGGGATCATGACGTTACCACTCAGCTGCTTATTAATAACATAACTTCGACGCAAAACAGCCTTTAGCGTGCTTCGCCCAAACCCTATAGTTTTATTATAGTCTTTGATCAAATGCAGTTCACCTCCCTTAAACCTTTTAGAAAAAAGTTTCTCTATTCATCGCTTTGTTTGATCTGATCGATTATTGGTTCCTTTCGGGAATCTGTTTTTTGAGCAGGTACCAGTTAAACTCTGCAACTCCGTCTAAAATTACAGGCAGCATACAAAAAACAAAGTAAACAATATATGTTAATAAACTGCTAATAGTTAATGGCTGGAGGCCCGCTATTTTTATTTTCGGGTTATATTGGACAAAAGTATTTCCCGAAGCCATCCCCACGATAATTAAAGCCAATAGTCCCAGCATGACAGAGCCAACAACAGCATCCCGCTTATCAAAACGGTAAATGGAAAAAGCGGTTCTGCCCTTTAACCCGTAGCCTCTGGCCTTCATACTGTCTGCAGTTTCAATGGCATTTTCAAGCGCCCATGTAATCATAATGGAAAGAATGGTAATACCATGCTTTGCCCGCTGGAAAATATTGCCATTACTCAGATCCCGTCCAATACATTTTTGTCCATTGCTGATTACTTTAATCTGAGCGATAAATTTCGGAACAAAGCGAAGAACCATGGATAGAATCAGTGATAATGCTGGAATGATCCGACCAAAAAGATAAATGAACTTATCCGACGTCATGACTTTGTTGTAACAGGAAAACCAGATAAATATTGTGATCAACATGACCCCCATGACAATCCCATATACAATACTTTCTAATGTTACTGGGTTCCCATTATTCAGATAAAACAAAATTGTGACACCATAATGATTAAACATGGGATTGATGAGTATAACAATGATAATAATTGGCACATAGATTAAGGCACTTTTAAATGCTTTTCCCCATCCCTTTAACACACCAGAATAGACAAAAGCTGAAAACAGCGCAATACCCATAAATGCCGGATGGGTCACAAACATGCCAATAACCAGCACCACAACAAAATAGCCAAAATTAATGATCGGATGATAACCGGAAAAAGAATCTTCCATTTCAAATCTCTCCTTAAAAATTGAATTTGGTCGGAACAAAGTTGGTTGACGTTCCCATTTGGCTGGTTTCATCACATCCTTTATCTTTATTTTGTGTAATAATAAAGAACATAGATTTTGGGAATAAAGCGATGCGGAAACTGCCCAAGTTTTGCCCGTACGATTTCACCGCTTCATCCCCATAGAAAAGATAGGGATGACAAGGCACTTAAAAGATAGATGTATGCGAAAGTTCTTCTAAGTGCCTTTTTAAAGACTTTTTAAAAAACCTTTAAAAAAGTGTACTCAGAGATTATAAAACAAGTGATGGAGTGAGCGTTTGGCCCGCTCCATCACACATTTTTTTATCTTACCACATGCTGTTATCACCAACGTCTTTTCCAAGGTCGCAGGTATATACCCAGTTAATGGCATCACCACTTTTAACCGTATACTGGCTGCATCCGTAGTTTGGGAACCAGCCATTAACATTGTACATCCAGCCAGAAAGCTCACCACAATCAAACTCATAAAGTTGGTTGATGCCTTCCACATAAGCCGAGTTATAAGCTGGTGTAAAACTGGATTCCATCTGGATTCCATTGTCGCGGCAGACGCGTTGCAGCACATCGTGTACACTTTCGCCCTCGTTAAACTGAACTGTTGTCGCCGGTAAAATCCATCCATTTGAAGGTACAAACTCTTCTTTTCCACTGGTCAGGTTGCCCCTGTTATTTAAAATAGTTGAACAGCTGATCGATATAGTACAGGTATTGCTGCCGCTACTTCCAGTCTCGCTATTCCCTTCAACCGTTGTTGTGCTGTCACCTGTATTGCCAGAAGCTGTCGGAACAGGAGCGATCGTCTTTCCAGCTACAATGTAGTAATCTCCACCCGTCTCAACAATATTCATGGTCAGCTTCGTGGTCTCAGCAGTGTTGTCAAAAGTGACATTACTCATCTTGGCTGGCTGCCCATTATTCAGCTTGCAAAAAACCGCTGTATCCGCATCCCATTTTTCAGGTAATGTAATGGTCAGCTGCGGCACAGTGATTAGTCCCTTATTCCCCGTTAAGATGATCCCCAGACCGTAAGTCGCACCGCCAGCCGCTGCTTTGACATTGTTCAGCGTCTCGCTTTCTGTAATAAAGTCTACTTTCAGGTTTTGATCTTCAGGGTTATGAATATCTTTTCCGTTATAGGTCCAGGTATACTGATAACCATACATATTGCTACCGTTAAAGGTCACTACTTTGTCCTGTCCCTCAATGGAGCGGAACTGAGCGGCCGTAACAACACCATTTTCCGGCAGAGCATTCGTGTCTGCCAGTTGTACGACTTCTTCATCCGAACTTCCTTCCGTCAAGCCGCTGATTGGATCTTTGCAGCCAGCCAATGTCAGTACAGTCAGCAACAGAAGTGCCAACAGTAAAATTCCTTTTTTAAAACCTCTTTTCAATGTACATCCCTCTTCTTTCTGTTTAGTATCGAATATTAATCGCTAACGCACACCACTTCCACAATAGGCGCACATTCAATGCAAACACGTAAAATCTCTGGGTCCTTTTGTGCTTTTGTAGGTATGCTGTAACCCGCATGGTGAATAACCTTCTCTCCAATCTCATAATAAGGAAGCAAATTTAATTCAATATAACCAATATGATCAAAGATCTTTTCCTTGAAAGCACTCCGTTTCGTAAAACGGTGGCAAGCATGTTTTCGGCCATAACTATTCGATTTTTCTATCCGTTTTATTTCGACCAGCCGGCCTTTAAAGGTTCGATCGTTGCCAAGTCGACGGATTCCCGCTTGTTTTCTTCTTTGGATATCCGCAGCAGCTGCCATAGTTACCCCACTCCTTTTAATGTATATTTTCGTTCTTTTTAATAGTAAAGTCCAAATTTTATTTTGACCCGTTCCAGCTTCTCGATCATCACTGGTCCAAGCAATGCTCCAAAGAAAGCAGTGCCCAACCCATGTACGGCATCATAAGGGGCGCCAGAAATATAGAGTAGCTGCATAGAACTCCAGTCAAGGCCAACACCTGACCCGGAAATACCTGAAGACATGACCAGCGCAGCAATGTTCATGATGCCGCCGTAAATAATAAAAGTAGCTAAAAACCCAAAGACCGCCAGAGTCATCCGGTCAACCGGCAGGCGTTTGCGTTGTAGGAGCACCCCCGCCAGCAAGCCGAGAGCACCAAAACCATAAAGCCACCAGCCCACAAAGGGATCCTGAGCACCGACAAGTATCCAGATACCAAAGCCCAGCGCCAGCGATACCACAATGCAGATTAAGGGTCCCATGACAACTTTAAAATGAAATTCTTTTTTCGAAAACTCCTGATCCTTATTAAAACAAAGTCCTCCAAGAAAGCCAAGAAGTCCCCAGCAGAACATCTGCCAAGGCGTCCAAGGTCCCTGACCGACAAACATGTTAATCACCAGCCTTGCCATGGCACCGGTTAAAAAGCCTTCTTCTGGCCCAAGGCAAATCCCCGCAATGATGACTAGCGCCGTCCCAGCCTGGAATGGCCCCAGCATGAAAAACGCCAAATTTCCGCAAGCTGCAATGGCAGCCATTACCGCGATCACCACAATTTCGCGCGCGTCAGGCCGACGGCCTTCAAACCGCATAACAAATGGAATGGCTGTGTAGAAAATTATCAGCAGGCTGATAAACAGGTATTTCCGGTCATCCAAAAACTGAATGCCAAACCAGATGGTCAGGGGAATCAGTAAAAAGATAATCAAAACAGAGACAACAGTTCTTTTCTTTTTGCCTTTCTGTCCACTTTGCGCGATGATGGTTTTTTCAATCATAGTGTTTTACCAAATTTCGTCCATAGTGCACACCCTCCGATGTAAATAACAGCCATGACAACGGCAGTACTGCCGAGAATCGCTGACGCCTTCTTGAGCTGTTCTTTCCCAGAAGGTGTTTTTGACACACTCCTGCTATATGGAAGCATTGCACCATCAAAATCCCAAGGCTTAAATTCTTCTCCAGCTGCAGCAGCATTAGCTTTCTTTACAGTCGAATTTTTACTTCCAGCGTTTCCTGCCCCTGAACTCTTTCCACCTTGTAAATCCGCGACGCCACCATAACCCGCACTTCTGCCCGTACCATGACCACCGGGTTCCAACTTATCCATATCTGACATGTCGTATAAGCTCGTTTTTCCTTCTGTGAGGCGTTTGTAAGCCACTGTAGCGTACATTCCCTGTTCAGTTCCCATACCATCTACCGTACCAGGTGCTGCCCCACCGTTATCTCCGTTTCCTGGCAATATGTGCATAAAACCGCCGCCGGAAACGAAATGTTTAAACAAAGCCTCCATTGGCCAATGTCCGGTTTTGACAAAGCGCGGATCTTTGGCGCAGTCAATTCCAAGCGCTGAAAGACCAGTCACCACCTGCGCCGTACTTTCACTGGTTTCAGTCGCACCAACGGTTCCATATCCTCCCGTTTCAGATCGCTGTAAACGGCTCAAAACAGACAAAGCGCGGTCAATGGAAGCTGTGACGCGGCTGTCCTTCCCATAGTAAGGGGCCAATGCTTGAATGCCCATGCCGGTCATATCCGAATCCGCTTCATCACCAGACATAGCCCAGCCACCACCGGAAATCTCGCGTTCCAAAAGATAATTAATCAATTTTTCTTCTGTCGTTTGATCCGACACACCCGCTACTGTTGGGATAGAGTATTTCGGGCTGCAATTCAGCGCAATTAACGCCCACATCGGTCCATTTGTTCCTTGTTTTTTAACATTTTTAAAATCAGCTAAATATTCAAACAGATTATAGCCGTCGATATTCTGAGCATCTTTTCCAATAGCCGTCATACTTAAAATTAGTTTAGAATACTCACTGTATTTACTATTCGTCAGCTTGCCATTTTGCGCAGCCAGTTCACCCGCTGCATTATTGTAAAAAGTGTCATAATAACTCTGCGGCACTTCAAGGCCCGAACGCGCAAGGCCGATAACATTCCACTGACTGCTTAAATCCGGGTTAGTATCCACACTCAAAATATAATTCTTCGTTTCTTCCAAAACCGTGTCAACTGATGGATTCAATACGTTAGCAGCGGTCATTACCGTGATGTCACATTTTGCAATGAACCCGGAATTTATTTTTGATGTCGCGACAATACTTGTTGTTCCTTCCTGAATTCCCTTAACAAGACCATTCGCATCAACGGTTGCGATATTAGTATTTAAGCTTTTCCATTCAACGGTTCGGTCATCTGTTGTGTTTTCTGGCAAAAAAGATACCGTTAACTGGTGCGTACCATTCTTGTCGACTAACGCTGAGCTTTCCGTCATTTTGATCCCCGTCAGAGAAATCGGTATATCCGCAACACCAACCGGGCCAAAAGTGCTTAACTGGAAGGTCAGCGTATTGTTATCTGCGTCATAGGTAAACGCTGGTACTTCAATAGAATTACTTCCGCTGCCATTTCCCGTTTGATGGATCACCACTGGATTTTTATAGCTCTGATAATCTGTCGGCGCCGGAATAGTCACCATCACTGCCTGATCAGGTACGTAGCCGATCTCCCTTGTTTTAAGATTGATAAGCGAGATATCATACAGCTGTTTTAATGAAGCCGAGGACGAACCGTAAAAGGTTCGGATACGGTTTTCTAGCACCTGATATTGATTAGCAGAAGCATCCGGCGCTTTGGTTGCAATAAACCAGTCTGTCATAACCGTAACACCATTATCCGTGTTGGCTTCCTCCTGCACAGCCTGTTTTCCTGCTTTCATCTGTTGTAACGTATCTTCCGTAAAGGCAGTCTTTTGGGTCTCTGTCATGGCCTCAAATGCACTAACCGCTTCGATAAAATGCTTTACCACATCGGAATTGATATCTACTGGTTTTTCAGTATCCAATTCTTTAACACTTTCCGTTACTAAAAAGCGCATTTTCTTTTCAGCATTTTCAAGGTAACGCAGGTTGCTGACATATTTTTTTTGATAATCGTTCAGTGTTTCGTAGGCTATCCGTGTGTTTACCACTTCCTGATTATCCAAAAGCGTTAATTTGTCATAGATAGGTAAATCTGCAATTCGCCCCTCCACCTGCATCGCGGCTTTTTTATCCGCTTCAATGATTTCTTCGATTTTGTTTTCACAGGCAATAAGCTTTTCCACACTTTCAGCCGGAACAAGCTTCTGTTGGTTCGGTGTCAAAATCTGTCGATATCCAATTCCAGCCTGTTCGACTGCATCGGCAGCCTCCATCCGAATGGCTTCCGGCTGCGGCAGCTGATCGATCAGCTGAATCACCTCATCAGCTGCATTTTGGTCTGCCTGTAAAATCCCAATTTGCTGCACACAGGCCTCCAGTTTCGCCACAAGTTCCGAATCAACCAGTAGCTTAGCAGATTCCGGTAAGTTTTCATATTCTGACTGAACGGATAAAACCATATTTTTATCCGATAGCACTAAATTTTCCACCGGTGGCAGACTCAGAATATGTTCAGAGACAGCTTCAGCTAATTCAGTGCTGTTGGCCACAGTCACACTGCAGTTTGACTGAAGCCCGCCTGGTGTCGTTGCTGTAATAACTGCTGTCCCTTTATCCAAGGCAGAAACCAGACCATCCGCATCGACGATTGCGACTGATGGATTATCACTGGTAAACACGACACTCTTTTCATCGGTTGTCAATTCTGGCTGATACAGAATATTGATTTGTCCGGATGCGCCTTTTTCCAACATCAGGCTTTGTGGATCGCATTGGATGTCCTTTAAGGGACGCGGTGCAATGGAGACTTTACATTCTGCTGTTAGACCGTTCGTTGTCTTAGCCGTTATAATCACTTCTCCATCCGATACTGGCGTGACAACTCCGTTGTCTACTGTAGCCACCGACTCATCCGATGAAGTCCACAATGTTGTCGAGTCAGCGTCCTCTGGCGAGATACTAGCAACTATTGTATATGGTGGGGTATCGATTTCCATTTTAAGTTCATTAACATCTAATGTAATCGATTCTGGTAAAACAGGCAATTCTTTTTCAAGTGTTGAATATACTGACCAAATCTTACTGCTGGTAGTATCATAATCAGATAAGACCTTTACCGCGTTTTCGAGAGCTGCGTTAAATTCGGACGTGCGAGAATCTTCTGGAATATCGTTAGCCTTTGCCACAAGCCAAGTCAATGATAGTTTGTCCATGTTAGTGTTACGGTTTGTGTCCCCTGTAGTTACCGTATATTGAATTCGGCAAATATCCTCGTCTTTAACCGGATAAAATTCCATCCCAACGCTTGGAAACTTGCCATTCACATAAAAAACCCACCCGGAATTTTGTCCATAGGAAAACTCTTCCAAATTTGGTTCCGTTTCGCTTTTCATATTCTTGGTCACTTCTGGATCAATTCCTTTAAGTCCCAAAATATAATCCGATATGACAGTCTGTCCACTATCCACACCGTTTATTCCAGCAAGATAAAATCCCATATTGGTATTTTCATAATTTAGCTTTCCTTGAAGCTCCGGAATACGTTTCAGGATATCCGCCCAGGTATCACCCTCATAATAGGCTACCCGCCTGGGCTCAATAATATATCCCTGGCCAATGGTGAATTTTTCAACCGAAATTGTTACTGTTCCAACTTGGTTTGCCGCATGTGTTGCGGCCGGACGAGCCAGCATCGTGACCATCGAAAGCAAAAACAATACCGCCACCAACAGTCCGCGGAGGCCTTTTACCGAATGTTTCTTCATCTCCATCTTTCCTACTCCTTTTAAACAGTCTGCTTACTACTTTTAATTTACTTCACGCTTTTTAATATGCGAAAAAGACATCTGTTACTATCCTCCTATGCAGGAGGATAGGGGCTGATGCCTTTAATTTAATTATTTTACAGAGGTCTTGCGACGGCGTACTAATACAATACCAGCCAACCCCATCAGGGCTAACATTGCCATTGCCTGCATTGCGCCAGTCTGAAGTTCACCCTCTGTGTAGGGAAGACCCGTGCTTGGGTTAATGGTACCTGCACCAGCATTTTTAGAATCTGAGGAGGTTGGTTTTTTTGTATCTCCTCCTGCTGGGGATTCAGGTGACTTAACTCCTACAACGGCAAATTCCGAAAAACTGCTAACCGCCAATTTTAAGGTTTTTCCATCATTGACGATTTCAGGCGTTAACCATTCGATACTTCCATCATCCTTGATATGGCAAACACGATAGCTGCTGTAGCCAAGCTGATCCTCAGACAGTGGGATATAAACTGTCACACTGCTCTTAGAATCTGCATTAAAGGCCGCCAGTTTATCGTCAGTCATATCAGGCTTAATAGTCAGCAGTGTTAATATCGTCGTATTGAATCCTTCAAATGCCTGATTTGCTTTTATGGCTTCTTCCACTTTTGTAGTAAGCGCACTATCTTTGGACTGATCCTTTACTGTAATACCTGTACCCGCTGGCAGACCAGTCACTTCAATATTCGTTTTCTTATCAATGGCATAGGTGACTAATGCCTTTTGTGCAGTATCAAGTTTTGTGAAGGCTTCGTCAACCTGAGCTTTCGTTACATCCTTATTGTCAACGATAGATTTCGCAGCATTATAAGCTTCTTCATATACTGAATAAGAATCCTTTGTATAATAATCTGCATTAAGTTTTTCTTTCACAATCTTAATCAATTCGGATTTTTCAGCATCGGTCGCGCGTTTTTGGCTTTCCAAATTTGTTAATGCGGCATTCAGTTGATTGTAAGCTTCGTCAACTTGATCCTTTGTAACATCTTTGTTCTGTGCTACGACTTTAGCGTCTTCGAGCGCTTTTTCCATCTTCTCAAAGGCAGAGGTGATGTAGCTTTCTTTATCAGAAAGCAATCCGTCGCCTTTTGCAATTGCCTGATTTAACTGAGCCTTATCATCCTCAGTCGCTCTGAGAATTAATTTTGCGGCGCCATCTCCCATCTTCTGAATTACTTTATCAACTTCTGTTTTTAAAACCTGTTCATTATCCATTTTTTGTGATAATGCACGTGCTTCTTCGATGGCTGTTTTCAATTCGTTGTAACTGCTTGTTATATAATTGTCTTCTGGATAATCCTTCATATATTGTGCAATCGCATCGTTTAATACATTCTGATCTCCCGCGACATTCATTTTTGCATCTGTGATTGCTTTATCGAGCGATTCAGCGATTGCTTTTACTTCAGCTTCTGTTGCACTCTCATTATTCAAAACCACCTGCGCGTCTTTCATCGCCTTGTCCAAAGCTTCTTCCTGTGCTTTCATATAGCTAACGGATGAATCTTCCAGCATTGCTTTCGCTTCAGAAATTGCGCTTTCTAAGTTTGCTTTATCCGGAATGCTTTCCAGTCCTGTAATGGCATCTTCAAGAGCTTTTGCAGCGTTTGCCACTGTTTGCTCGTTAACTTCTGTTTTTTCCAGATTTGCCGCGGTTTCTAAAACAGACTGTGCGTTGTTTAACGCTTCACTGAAAACCGCAACAGATGCCGGTGTATAAGTTTTTAATTTATCTTCTGTAAATTGAGCGGCTTTTTCGATAGCCTGTACAAGCGCTGTCGTATCCACTGCCTCAACCATTGGCGGTGTCTTCACCGCATCATTCAAATTAACTGTAGCTTCATCGACCTGAGCCTGAGTGGCACCATCATTGTCATAAACCGCCTGCGCCGTGTCAATAACTGCTTTTAACGCTGCTTTTGAATCACTTGTGAATATCCCGTCTGTGTACATTTTGTTGGCATTTTCCAACGCAGTTTCAAGGGCAGTTTTATCGGTCACAATCACAATTTTAACGGTATCGGTTGTGTTAACAGGTGTTATTTCCACACTCTGTCCTACATTCTGCTCATCAGAATATTTTAATTCTGGCACTGTAAAATCGAAATTTGGTGATCCAGCGATGTCCGCCTTAACTTTAAACTTCAATGTGCAAATGGGATTTCCAGCTGTTGTCTGGTTTTTCGCCGAAGCTGCAGCCAGCTTAATGAGGCCTTCCTGGGACATCTTCATACTGCTTAATGCATTCGGAATATTACAGATGCTTTCATCCGCCAAAAATTCCAATTTATCTTTATCAAAGGTAAAATGAAACTGACAGCTTCTAAATTCAAGATCCTCGTCAACCTTACAGGTTACCGTAATAATATCTCCGGCCTTTACTTTTTGATTATCCTTATCGGAAGATAAGGTGACCGTTGAAGTTCTGGCCGCTAACACGCTCGGTGCCACCAGTGCGAACACCAGTGTGAGCACAGTGAGCATGGAAGTTATTTTTTTTAATACTTTATTCTTCATTTTTTACCAACTCTTCCTATTCACTTAATGATTCCAGAATAAGTGAAGCGTCTAAAACTTCAATTACTCCGCTGCCATCCATATCTGCCGCTTTTTTGGCTCGGTCATCTAAAATGACAGTATCGTCCGTCAATGATTCAAGGATCATAGAAGCATCAAAGACTTCAACTTTTCCATTGCCATCAACGTCTCCAGGCAAACCATTAATTTCATATAATTTTGCTTTAACAGCATCCCATTTAGATGTATCTACTGTCTTTTTCTGTGCTTCAGTTAATGCATTATACTGAACTGTAATCGCATCGCTTTTCAGTTGAACAGCATCTACATTTTCTTCGGTAATGCTTGCTTCGTCTGGCAATGCATTAATTAAATCATTAACTTTAATTGTTGAATTCTTGACATCGGACATGTCATAGAAACGCTCATTGGCACCTTCGTAATTACTTTCACCAATCACACGCAATGCACTTTCATAAGCTTGTGGCAATTGGTATCCAGCTACACCAAGTGAACCGCCATAAGCTTCTCCTTGAACGTTAAAATTCGTCCGATTTTCAAAATCAATAAAAATATTGGCAGCATCAATTAAGCTGTAGCCATTGTTGATAAAATCTTTATCCCGGAAAATATCCTTACCTGCTGCTGAAGCACTGATCATAACCTGGGCCAGGCTTGCCGGGTTAAAGACATCTAACGCATAGTATCCTCCAAAGCAGTCCTGACCAGCCTGACAGCTTTTAAAAAGATTATCACCGGCTTCCTTAACCGTAGCATTATCACCATAGTAAGGTGCTATAGCGGTAAACAACATGCAAGCCATATCCGGACCTGTCGTTGGGTTATTTCCCGACCAGTTCTTGTTTGCATTTTCCGCCAATTCGGTTAAGAGTTTGTTTCGCATATCGGTCGTTGCCGCTTTATCTGCACTAAAATCGTAATTTGTACCAAATAGATCCAATCCGATCAAAGCATAAAATTTCGCGGTAAAGTTGTTGCTAGATGCGTCATTTTTGATTTTTTCATAATCATACATAGGCGCAATACAGTCAACTCCGCCAACATTTCTTGGGTCATATCCAATTGCTGTAACCGTACCGGCTACCTTAAAATAGTCGCCGATACTCATGATTCCGCCTGTGACCTCGGGAGCAACCAAGTCACCCCAGTGGTTTGTTTCAAGTGAAGCCATTCGATCAGACAGAGCATTATAAAAGCTTTCGTAATACCCTTCTGGGACATTATAGCCGGTTCTGGCCATGGTCATGATATACCATGCATTATTAATTAAGGTCTGCGGTTTTTCCGCAAATGATGATGCAGGGTTACTCGCAACAAACTTGTCAAGCAGGATTTCAGTTGCGTCTTTTGCCTTGCCAATATTTTCTTTTACCTCAGCTTCCGTTATTTTACCGTCTTTTCCATTTGACTTGAGGATCGCCGCCTGGCTTGGGTTGCTTGCATCCACAAATTTCACTTCATTGACAACAAACCGATAATCCGAATTATCCACATCATACTCAAGGTCAAACCGGTAGTTTTCGTATTTGACGCCAGCATATTCACCATCCGTATAATCGGTGTAGTAAATGCGTGACTTCAAGCTGCCTACCGCAGTAGAAGTAATCGTCCCTTTTAATTGATAGTCCTTAATGTATTGACTGAGATCCTCTCCGTTTGCCCCAACCACAGAAATATCATCGTTGGTGATCGGGTCGGTAATATCCAGTTCCTTAAACAGCGCAACTGGGCCTTTTGTTGCAGTTTTCTTATCCGGAACCGTCTTGGATGGAACTTTACATATGACGTCAACCGCTACAACTTCTGGGTCATCAATCACTGCCGGCAGCTTTTCTTCTGGAATATCCTTCTTGAGCTGCGGGGTTGTTGTGTCTCCATTGGTGGTCCAGATGTTTTCAAAATCATAACCTTCGTAGGTTTTAGCTTTGGTCAGATCATCCGTGCTCGTTACCGGATTAATGACACTACCCAGATCATTGGTCTTTGTATAGTGGCCGTCTGTTTTATCGAAATAGCAGCCGGTCACAAAATCCTTGCTCTTAACCGAGCCTATCCCGTAGATTGAAAAAACTCCAGCGCTTCCATCCGGTTTCGTCACCGAACAGTCACCGAAGGTGGCTGTGGCAAAGCAATTGGTCATTGATCCCTGCATACTGCTTCGATTACTGCTGTTATTCGCGATACCTGTTAAAACCACGCCTGTATATTCACCGCCATTGATCGCTTTTACCGAGTAATTGAAGTCGGTCTGGCAGTTCGCAACCGTTTCCCAGCCGTAGACCCGGTCACCACCTGTTACGTTATTGAGTATGCCAAAAAACCCGACGCTTCGTTGACCATTATAGGCTGTCGGGGCGCTCAAATCCACATCAAAGCTTACATCGCCCTCAGCTGAACAGTAAGCAACGCGTCCAGAGGCATAACTAGAAAAAACACCGTAACTAATGCTTTCCCAATTATTGTGATTATAATAATAAGAATCAAAGCTGTCGTTTGTAAAGTTCAAATCAACCTTCATCCGAAGATTCGTAATGATCCCATTGGTGCCGAGCTTGTCGACGAGACCAACCTTTGTATCGGAAAAGCCTGAGATGGTGTGTCCCTGGCCATTAAAATAGCCTTCAAAGTTTGTGGCCGGCTGATTACCTTCGCCATATTTCTGAATGGTTCCGATGTCAGCTCCGGCAGGAATTTCAATATCGTTATTTAGGAGCACCACGGTCTGCTTTCCACTTTTCTGACCATTTACTTCGGTTTCACGATAATAGGTTTCCCCTGTGTTCAAAGATTCACGGAACGCCTTGAGATCTGCCACTGTGCTGATCACATAGGATTCTTCAGCAGGATTCCAGCTGTTTTCAACTTTCTGCTGAGATTTCAGCACCGGCATAGTGGTATCGCCGTTGGTGGTCCAGACCGAGTCAAAGTCAAAGCCTACATAGGTTTCCGCTTTGGTGAGTGCACTCTTATCCGTGATGGGTTTTACATTTGTCGTTTTAATGGCTGTACCGGAATTTAAATCTTTATCCAGGCGACCTTCCGTTGCATCAACATAGAGGTTACTGACGTAGTCCGCGCTCATGATATTGCCAATGCCGTAGACGCCCGTTCCCTTAACTTCTTCTCCCTCTGAATCGGTCATCTTGGTACGGACAGTACCTGTCGCGTAACAGTTTGCAACCGTGCCAAAAAGTTTTTCACCTTGCAAATGGGCTGGCCCTGTCGTTCGATTGTATGACGAACAGCTTGTTACGCCATAAACATTGATGCCGGACGTGTTTACTATTTTGTTTGTGATTTCAACGTCAACATTCAGATTAGTGTAACAATCCGAGACATTCGCATCATCTTTAGCACGTCCACTCATATAGACCGGCCCAATACCATAGAAACTAACGAGCTTCTCTGGGGCATCCACCCGAATGGTTACATCTCCTTCCGCGGAGCATTTTGATATTCTTCCACTACCGCCTTCACTACTTGCAAAGACACCGTAAAGGCCCGCTCTCAAAATATTGAGGTTCACAGTCATCCGAACGTCCGTGATAAGACCATCCGGGCCCAACTTTGTGACCAGTCCGGCGTTGCCGTCGTTAAAGCCGTCAATGGTATAGCCGTTTCCATTAAACGTCCCGTCAAAAGACTTATCCGCATCGATCGTACCGATATCCGTGCCCTCTGGTATTTCTATTTTACTCTCAAGGGTCACTGTTTTTTCAGCAAAATCATTGCCGCCATTTACAGCCTGACGGAAACTGATAAAATCCGCCAGTGTGCTGATTTTATAACTCTCAGCCTCCGGATTCCAGGTATCGCCTGAAACCGCTGTTTCCTCCATATTTACAGCATCATTATTAACGTTCTCTTCTGCAAATACCGAAAAGGGGGCGAAAAGACTGAAAAGCAGGCACAAAACAACCAGAAACGATGTGCATTTCGTTTGTTTTTTTGTCATTTTCTTTCCTTTCTATCAACTTTTGTAAAAAGCAAAGAAAAGGAGAGTTTTCGCACTCCCCTTTTCATTTTAATTTGATGTTATTCCCTTGGAATCTACTGAACGTTAAATGCTGTCTGGAGTGTTGTTAAGGCAGAGCTGACGTCCGATGCAGAAGCCTTTACGTTTAAGACCGCACTGTCCGCGCCAGCTGCAGCAGCTTTCTGAACGTCTGTTCTCTGGGCTTCAGGGAAATTCGCATTGACATAAGCAATGGTTTCGATTAAGGCTGTTTTGTCAGTCTTAACGCCATTGGTTACCGTTGCTGCGAAAGGTGCGTCTGAATCTGTGTTCCATGTACCATCAGCGTTCATCGGCCATCCTGGGAACCCAATATCCATACCACCATATACAGTAAATGCCAAAGTGATGCAGTCGCCTTCACTGACGGCCTGAGAAATACCTGTGTATGGGCTGGTATTGTTGTAGACAACGTTCCAGCCAGAGTTGTTGTTGTAGTCATATGCTTTTAAGGTACCTGCGGTATATATGCCATTGAAATTGCTTGCAGCTACTTCAGAAGGATAGCCGTGCTGAGTATCGGATGCTAAAGCTTCACTCCGGAAAACGTAACCGGTACCATCTGATCCAATATACGGCGCACCCGTATTGGTATCTTTTACGGAATCAATGTATGGACCCCATGAAGAGGAAATAACATTGACTAAAGAAGCGCCGGAGCTGTCTTTGATCTGTTCCAGGTAATACTGAACATCCTTGCCTGCTTCATAATTTAGCTGAACGGGTTTCTGGATATATTTTCCGTTTAAAGTTGCAGTTTCGACCATTACTGTGACTTTACCTGTGTCTACCGCTGCTGGAGCCGCATCTGCTGGTGCAGCGCATACGCTAGCTGCGCCTGCCAATAACATACAACCTGCTAAACCTAATGACACTAATGTTTTTGATTTTTTCATCTTTCTAATCTCCTTAAATTTTCTTTAATATTTTTGATAACCTTCGAAGCAAAGGAAGCAACGGGAATCATCCAACCGCTCCCTAAGATCACCGCCTGTTAACCAGGCCGTGCCCTTACCGCAGGAACACATTCTCATTCTCGACATTTCTTTTGGCTGACTGATGCAATCAGTAACCACGTTCATATCATCTCTCCCTTCGTTTTAGATTGATCTATATCAAGGGGTTCGGTGTTTCTGGAAGCACCTGTTCCGCCCATTGACCATTGATTAAATATTCATTCTTTTTTTCGTCTAAATAATTATCTTCTTTTAACTGAGCCGCCGTCATTTCGTAGTCGCTGAACGGCACCTGAATCGGCAGGTTTGCATGTTTATTATTGATGAGACCAAATTCCATCGCCTCGGGTTTTAAACCTTTTTGGCTTTTTTGAAGCAGCAGCCTGACAAACGGCGCTACCTGTATTTTCAGCGGGACCAGCTTCTTTAGCTGCTGTTTCACACCTTCTGGAATTTTTGATTTTTTCAGATTTTTCTGTCCAATGAGGACTTCCTGCCAGTTTTTAAGAAGCAAAGCGCTGATACTGCTGATCACCCGGTCATTAAGACCTGCTTCAAAAATATAGATCTTTTCGACCAGCTCATTTTTATTGTTTACAATCCGATATTTAAAGTTTGGGTGAAGCGCTTTATCCTTTTCAATCTCTGCTTTTGCTTTTTCGACATCATTTGCAAAGTAAAGCTTAAATTCCCGCTCCATATCTGCATATACAAATGGATAGTAGCCGGTAAGGCTTCCGCCGCATTCTGGACATTTAAAATTAAATATTTCATTGCTGATAATCTTGTCTTTTATTGATGGATCTATTGTTGCGTTAAATTGTTTTGTTACATCCTGCTCAAAGTGATGGTGACACTTCGGGCAATCTCTTAATTCTTTTCCCATGATAATTGCGACCTTTCAATGGTTTTGAATTTTACACTTTTAAATCAATGTTTTTATTATTTTAATATTTTATACTAAAAAAGGGCTTCTATCATAAAAACTCGAATAAATACCGCCCTAAAGATCATGTTTTCATAACGCTTGATCTTTGAAAGTATTATTTATTCAAATTATTTTGATAGAAGCCCAAGTATGCCTGTAGTGCTTTCTATATTCCGAATAAAACCCAAATGCTCGTTAGATTTTATCGTAAACTGCAATAAACAGGTTCCTGACTTGACGATTATTGGTGGTTTCCAATAACGTCTCACAGTAACGGCTTTGTAAAGGACTTTCACCTTTTTCCCTTTAGCAGAATTATAGCTTTAAGAAAAAAATAATCTTCTTATGTTACGATACCTTAGCTATAATCAGCAATTTATCACAGTGCAAACGAATGGTTTTTATTCATCAAATTTGTCCTTTGATGAATAACTCAAACTTTTATTTTTGTCTGTCATCTCGTTTACAATGCTAATTTTAACACCATCAAGGGAGAAATGCAACCCTTATTTTTGATTTTTTTTTAATGCAGTTGCGAAATACTAGATTTCAAGCCAGTTTGACGCATATATTTTTTTAAATGATCGTCAAAATTTTGGTCAAAGGAGGTTGAAAATATGTATATCTACAAAAGAAAAGATAACCGCTATGAGGGACGTTATGAAAATCCTTTCAGTCGTTCTAAAAGCGGAAAATCTTCAGTTTATGGAAAAACTTATGGCGAAGTACGAAAAAAATTACTCAAAGCTCAGTCTGAAGTTGCTAAATGGGATAGCTCAAACTATCCTATACGGCCCAAAAGTTCCACCACAGCCTTTTTAAGAAGTTGGCTGGAAAACGATATAATGATTGGTGTAAAAGATTCAACGTTTAACACTTATTTAGATTACCTGGAAAAGCATATTTCTCCGTATTTTAAAAAAACTGAATTGCAGGACCTAGATCGACAGTCGATTCAAACATTTTGCAACTATCTTTATCGCGAAGGCCGTTTAGACAAAACAGGAGGCTTAAGTCCCAGTTCAGTCAAAGATATCTATGGATTACTAAGCAGAGCTTTTACACAAGCAGTCAAAGATGGTATTTTGCCCACAAATCCCTGTGAAGGCGTAAAATTACCGATTGCACGCAATGAACTGGAAATATTATCTCTTTTTGAGCAGCATCAACTAGTTGAATATATGAATTTTAATAAACACCCAAATAATGTCGGCATTTATTTAGGACTCTATGCTGGTCTCCGAATTGGTGAAATCTGTGGTCTGAGATGGGGAGATCTTGATCTGCAAGATGGCCGGATTACAATACAGCGGAGTATTCGTCGGACAACAAACCGGATCGGATCTGGCAAAAAAAGGACACAGATAAAAATCGACACGCCTAAATCATCACATTCTGCACGGTGCTTCTTCTTACCAGAAGATTTACGCACCTATTTACTAGCCTTGAAAAAAGAGCTCCCAGATAACGAATGTGAAGATGGACGTTATATTTTAAAGGGCCGAAACGGAAAATATCTTGACCCCCGGACGCTCTATGCGTTTTACAAAAAGATACTAAAAAAAGCGCAGCTGCCACAATATACTTTTCATGCATTGCGGCATACCTTTGCAACGCGCTCTCAGGAACGGGGAATGGATATCAGTACTTTAAGCCAAATTTTAGGACATAAAGATTCTGCTTTTACACTTAGACGATACGGTCATGCTACAGAAGAAAATAAACGAATTCAAATCAATAAGCTTAATGACGGAATGATCTTTATGTCAAATAAAAATATTGCTTAGTGGTCAAAATAGTGGTCGGAAAAGGTTTTAAAGATAGCAAACTTGTACAATTTTAATATGAGTTCATCAAAGGACAAATTTGATGAATAAAATAAGTATGCCTGACAAATAAAGTGTTGACAAAACAGATACTCAACTCCGGGTATCTGTTTTTTTAAACACTTTTAACATACTGGTAGCGAATATGCTAATAGCTACTAATATTGATACTAAGCTTAGCATATAACTTAAATTTAGCCCTTTTGAAGATAGTGTACCTATAACACATAAAATAGTCACAGCCACTGATACGATCCACATATGCTTTTTTATATGGCTTAGCTGTATTGCATTTATTGGTTTTTGATCGCTGGTGACGGGCGCAATGAAAAAAATAGCGAACCAGTAGACCATCAGATTGAACCGTATAAACATAAGTTGGTACGAATAAGGCGTATATTGCAGCAGTACAAGGTAAATGACTAATGAAAATGTGGTAAGACCATAACAGCCAATATGTGTTTTTGCATGATAGCCTCCTGTATACCTGCGTAAAGATGCAAACGCGAGAACAAAGATAAATGTTTCCAAAAATCGCCTGCTAATAACCGCAACGATGACAAAACAAATTAGGTTGATAAAAAATGAGATCAAAAGCTCAAACCCATAACGATAAATAGATCTCTTATCCACCTTTATTATCTTTTTCCGAACACAACTAGTGGTTATGGCCTCTGCAATTTTGCCAGTCATTCGTTTAATTCAAAATCGTCCAAGGCCTTGGGTACTTCGGGTTGATGAAACCAAAAAACACAAACTTCATGTTTCGATGCGACAGCTGTTGTCGCGGCTAACCGACTCATTGATACAAGTCGCTTTGATAAAAAGCAATACAATTTTTGTGTGAAAAATTCTTTTAATTTTTTCATGAGTGACTCTCCTTTCTTTTATGAGGATAATGTATCACATTCCCGCATTCTGAAACAATGTGTTTGTTCCTAACGTACAAAATATTGTTCCGAACGTCAATAATCTTAAACACAAGATATTAAAACCTGTGAGCTGATTCTTATGAATATTGTAATATGTGATGATGATCTGTCCGTGCGCACACAGCTTTCTATACTATGCGCAAAAGCAGTTGATCCCTGTATTGAGATTATCTGTTTCCCGTCCGCTGAAGCTCTTATACAATGGTTAAAAGCTGATCCAAACCGTTCTATTGATATTTTAGTGCTTGACATCGATCTGCCTGGAAAAAATGGGGTTACTTTGCTCCGTGAGTTGAGAACGTCCGTCAAAAGTGACTGCCTTGTCCTGTTTGTCACAAACTATGATCACTACGTTTCAGATGGGTTTTACTACAATGCTTTTCAGTATCTTATAAAGCCCGTTGATCCCGAAAAATTTATGAACGAAATTCAAAGGGCTGTTGACAAATTTAAGCGGGATCATATGAAGCTAACCATTGCTTCAAAAACTGGTAATATTTTAGTTGATTATCGTGAGCTGTTTTATATTGAATCTCGAAAACGTGTTCTCACTTATCATACTTTGATGGGTTGTTATGATTCCTATGATACACTTACACGGGTTGAAACGCTTCTGGCTTCCTACGATTTCTTGCGCTGCCACAAAAGCTATCTTGTAAACATGTCAAAAATCACCCGTTGGGACAACTATACTTTTTATCTCATAGATGGAAGCAGCGTTGATATAAGCGTCCATAAAAAATCAAAGGTACTCTCGGCATTTTATGAGTACCAACGCAGGAGGTTGGTCAGATGATTTTTTTAATTGACTTTATTAACAGCTGTGTCAGTAATTTAAATGTACTGCTCTATTTTAATCTTCTTTCTAAAAGAAAAGAAAATCTATCCTCTGCTTGGATGGCCGCCATCTATATCGTGGTCACTTTGATCAACACAATGCTTCTAAACCAGTTTAAATCATCGATAGTGATTACGATCTCCTGTATAGTTTTTTTATTTATATTTGCTTATTGTTACCAATTCAAGTGGTATACCAGAATTCTATTTGTTTTTTTACTTTTGATTATTCTAATCTGTTCTGAGCTTTTTACGGGCTTGATTGCGTCCTATTGCTTCTCTGTGCCTATTTCAACGATACAAAATGTTGTTCAATATTATTCAATGGCGTCGCTGTTGCTAAACAGCATTGTTTTCTATTGCCTTTTCTACATTGACTATATCAAAAACCAAAATCGTATTCGTATTCAGAAGAAAATGTTTTTTTATCTGGCTATTTTTCCTTTTGCATCAATTCTTGTTTCTTATTCATTTTTTATGATGCTTCCCTTTAATGATACTTCCTGGAGTGCTATGTTCTACCTCTTATCAATTTTGATGCTTCTCGCATCAAATATTGCTGTGTTTCACATTATCACTCAAATGGCAGAAGCACAGATGCAGGTTGAACGCATGAGATTTCTTGAGGAACAGCTAACACTGCAAAAAAAGCATTATGATGATATCCGAATGGTCCAAAAACATACAAGAAAACTCTGGCATGATATGAAAGGGCGATTAACACATCTTTACGGCTTATTGAATCAGAATGACCTCAACGGTGCCAAACAACATATCTCAAAACTTATTGGCAAAGTGTATTCATTATCGGCAGCTTCAGGTATTTATACCGGATGTGATGGCCTGGATGCTGTTATTTCTGAAAAAGTGCTGGAAGCCGAATCGCTTGCAATCAAAATAGACTTAGGCATTTTTTTACCCGATCAGCTTAACATTGATGAGATGGATTTGTCCCTTATTGCGAACAATATTCTGGACAATGCCATTCATGCAACCGCATACGTATCGGATCGGTCTAAATCAATTCTTTTTAAAATACAGTATGACGCGCCAATGCTTCACATAATTTCCTCAAACCCTACGATCAACTCAAAAATAGAAATGCCAAGACATACGATCACATCCATGCATGGCTTCGGTCTGGAAAACATTGATGATCTATGTAAGAAGTGGAACGGGAATCTTTATTATGCTATTATCGGTCAGCAGTTTGAGATCATGATTTCACTGTTAAACGGATAACAAAAACCCCTTTGCTTTTACACAAAGGGGTTTCATTCATGATTAATCACTGGTTATTTTTTCTAAACTTTGCTGCTCATGGCTTTTTAAAAAAATTTTCAAAATTTTTTCAGCAAGTATTATTTTTTCTTCCGAACACCCTCTCAGAAGTCCAAACAATGCCTCGTGTTTTTCGGAGAACCGTCCTGATCCATAAAGAATATAATTCGCTGGCAATTTCAATACTGAGCAAAATTCAGCCAAGTAATTTACGGAAAAGCATTTCTTTCCCATCTCAATTTCATTGAGAAAAGGTTTGGATATTTTCATCCGGTTGGCAAGTTCTTTTTGCGTCAATCTTAAAAGCTCTCTTTGCTTTCGAATCCTTATACCAATTCTCTCATAATCCAAACGATCCAACACTTGCATAATCCACCTCCTAAAAACGATATCATTTATATTAAGTATATTACTTTCACTCAACGCTTTCAAGTGAATTCATAGGAAACTTATCTAATCCATGAAGAATCCCGCAGGCGGTAATACCTCATCCTCTCCATTCATAATGATTCTCACAAAACCTAAAAACCGCACTTCAACTATAAACTTTAGAACTTTATCGACTGTTCACTTCAAAATTTTAAGTCTTGATAACCATTGTCTATAAATAATAAAAAGCTTTTGATCTTTATACAATGCAAATATAAAAATCAAAAGCTTTTCAATATCATATTTCAACCTTTTTAGTCAATTTCTTCATCAATAGGATCATGACTCAATAAATATATGGTTAATATTTTTTCTGCATACTTTTCTTTTTCTACGGGGCAGCGTTCAAGGAGTTCAAGCAGCGCAGAGTATTTTGTTCCCATATATTCTTTTGGACCGTATAAGATCACATCAGCTGACATTTTCAATGCTGTACAAAAGCGATCAAGACTTTTAAGTGAAAAGCCCTTTGTCCCCGACTCAATGTCTGTTAAAAAAGCGGGAGTAATGCCAATTTTTTGAGCCAGATCATCTTTGGAAAGCTTTAAAAAATCTCTTTGGTTGCGAATTCTTTGCCCGATGGATTTTGAATCTAGCCTGGCACAATCTACCATTTTCTTTTTCATCTTCTGATCCTCCATCAGTCAAAATTGTTTCAAGTTCCGGATTCAAGGGGAAGGTCGCCCTTCCCCACCGTTTCCATAAACTTTTCAAACAAAAAAGCCATGTGGTTTTGTTAACCATACACAGCTCAAAAAGATCCAGTCTTCCCTAAATATCTATTCAATGCTTTACACACCCGCAAAATATAAGTCTTCACCTCTTGTTAAATTGGTAAATATGACGTATAATAAAGTCTGCGGTACGTGCCTGTCGGCCGTTGTGTATGGTGTCTCAGTCACCGGAGCAAGCCCGGAGGAAGGCCCTAATCTTCCTCTGGGATGCCGCAATGCTTTTTCGTTATTAAGTTTACAGATTAATTATATATCGGTTTTCTTTATTTAGCAAGTGAAATCTCAAGCCGCTCAATAATATTATTTTTTTCTCTTTTTGTTTGTTTACACTTCTCCTTTAAGTTCATAAAAAGATACTTCGTTTGATGCTTATCTTATTTTTCTAACCATTATCGCCTCATTGTTCGCTCCTTTTCACTTTAATCTCCTTAACCGACAAAGCTTTGGATTCCTCTTTTGTTTGCCGAATGATCTCCTTGACGAACCCACTCAAATAAAATGCATCCAAATTATAGTCTTTGTACTTATGTGCATTGATCATATCATCCATCCGGTATAAAGATCGAGAAACCGGAAATTGCTTATTCGTTATCTTTTTTCACTTTTTGGATGTGCGCAATGTATTTTCGGATATTTTCGTTACTGTCATAGTGGCATTCGTTCATCATTTCTGAGGTCAGCCCTTTTTCCTGTACAAGCAGTTTTACTGCATCTTCACGACAACCAGAGCAAAGAGAATTTTGATATATGTAATACAGGAACTCCCTTGGGTATGTCTGATACGCCTCTTGTCCGAAGGCCCAAAGAATATGGTGCATTACTCCATGCCAACTGCTCGTGTTAGAGTATGTAACAGGCAAACGATATAAAGCCTTGAGCAGCGCTTCCCTGTCGTTTTTACAGTAGTTGGTAATCAGCATGCAAAGCGCATTGGCCGTGTACTCTTTTTCCGACAACAGCTTAAAGGCCAATATCCTTACGTCCTCACCATGGCATGTTTTAAGCACCTCAAGCGCGGCCTCACGGAGCTGTAGATTCTCTGAGCAGGCATCTGCGATAATCGCTTCGCATGGGATCGGAAAATCCTCACCATAAAAAACGGACAAGAGCACAGCCTTTGCCGATGGTATATCACAGACAAGAATATGCTCCGCCAATTTTTTCTTTTCTTCATCACTGGCTGTTCTCCTGAATCGAACTCTTTCCGCAAGGGTTAGCTTGCCACTGAACGCCGCAGTGAAAAGCACTTCGGCGGTTGGAAGGGGCGCTGGCTCCTGTCCTGTATTTGTCCATACTGGTTTCGCAATTTGATTACAAAAACAGGAAAGATTCTCTGAATCTTTAGCCATTGTCAAAAGATATTTACATAAGCGTTTCTCTCCAAATATATTTTTACCATTTTCTATAAACCACAAAAAATCATTTTCAGTAAACCCGTTTTTTTTAAACAAAGCCCCAATATCGGAGGCTATCGAAGCAAATCTGTCCACTCCATCCAAAGAGGTTAAAACGCTGCACAGCGTTTCAAAGTCATCCCGCACCAGGTCGCATGTTCTGGAACCACGATGCGCACGGCGAAGCTTATGATAAAGAACATCGTATTTTTCGTAGAGCGCAGTCCTTGCTGCTGCATTTCCGGCTTCTGCAAAACACAAAAGTATTTCGCAATAGTGAATAAAAAGCCATAGCTGTCTCCCGCCGGTTGAGCGCATCTTCTTTAGGGCGGTAACAACCGGCTCGACAAAATATGCCTCATCGTCATAGTGGGCGGCAAGCTCATAGAGATAGTGCGCCCTGGTCCCCTCACATTGGGGATCAAGTGCCAGCTCCCGCAGACATCCCCAAAGAATGATATCGCGATACTGTTCAATATCGCTGGCGGATTCGAGTACCAGCATGCAGCTTCCCAAACCGCGCTGCATTGCATATTTAAAACCTGACTTTGTCATATATTACCTCAAAGCACTTTGAAAATATGAAGTACCTGCCAGTCCTCATCTTCAATACTGCCGGGACGCCATTTCCCCATTTCCATGATAGCCGCCCGGAAGCACACCGCATCCTCATATGCGCTAAACAAACCATTAGCATTCAACTTCTCTGTAAAATACTGAATGATAATATCAAGCACAGGAGATGCCCCTTTTTTGAAGAAGCCTTCCCCTACCATCGAATAGCCGCCCAATCCAGTGACATCCACTCCATAATATTGAGACTTGTGTGGGCAGTCTTTGTGTTCGCTGAAGTAGATCACCTCATAAGATTCTCCGGTTTCCAGTGCTGCCAGATCGGCGCATTCTTTTAGTTCGTCTATCGTGAATTCAGTGGTGATTCCCATGTTTTTCAATGGTTCCATATATTCGATGTACCTTTCCCACAATGAAAGATACCTTGTTCCTGATTCATAACCTGGCTCCTGACGATGGAGACCTTTATATTCTTCTTTCACAAATGGCATCGGTCTTGATAGTATTTTATAAAATCCCATTTCAACCTCCTGTATGAAGTTTTTAAGTCCTGGCGAACAATCCACCGAATTAGTGTGGCCGAACGAGCATGTGATTTTCATCTTCCTCATATATAAAGGCCTCGTAGGATTCAATCTGATCTGGAAAAGGATCGCCATACGTATAACCTTCAAGAGCACTTCCCTCTTCTTTTGTAATGAAAAAAACAAACCCGACCTCAATACGATTATTGAGGATCACTCCGACAACAGAGCTGATTGTCATATTCTTTTCGCTCAATACATCCTTTTTGTGATAATTTGTAAAAAATCCGACACCTGTAAATTCCCTGCTCGTAACGCGTGCCTTAAGGATTTGATCCCTCAAATCAGGATAATCACGAAAGATTAACGCGATAACTTCTTTTTCCATTTTCTCTTGAAGCGTATTCAATGTGTCTCACCTCCCACAGTATAATAATTCTAATTCGTATAAACCATCTGTCCGGTCCAGAATAACCGTTTAAAAAAACATTTAATATAAATAAAAAACTCCTGTCACCCAAAAAAGGATTGTGACAGAAGTTTAAGAGATGCGTAAAACTTTATTGTGCTGTCTTTGTAGATGGTGGGTTGCCGACTTATTGTAAACAAAATACGGCTGTGCATCAGTAAAAGATTCTCACTTAATTTTCCAGAGCAACAAGGTTGCTTTCCTTTAACAGGACTCTCTACAAAATTTCTTTTATTATTTATACTTATAATACTATAATAACAGGTTTTTGGAGAAAGTCAACAAACATTTAATAAAATGGGTTTAACACATTTCAATGAATAAAAACTTTCAATAACATCTCTTAATCATCACAGAAAAAAACATCAAAGAAATCTGATTTTATTCAGAATGAAGTTCTATAAATTACTGCCCAATACAAAAATAGGCCGGATCATCAACCTGACCTCAGGCTGCCAAAAAAAGCCGACTTTTGATAGTCGACTTTTTTGACAACCTGAAACGTCGTGCAAAAATAGTGTCAATTTTCTATCTCCGTGCTCTCTTGCGGAATCACAGAGGAAAAGAACTTTTTATGTTCCCCTTATTTTCAAGATTTTTTACATTTATGGATTAATACCGTGCCAGCGATTCCGGCTATGGCAAGCAGCGTCGCTGCTCCCCATATTATCACTTCCGCCGCTGTCTCCTGAGATTTCTGGCGTCGGACTTGGTTTGAGTGTTGGCGTTGGGTCGGGCTTACTGTCTTCTTCTTCCAGCTTGGCAATCTGTGCTTCGGCGGCTTCGAGAATTTTTAGTACATCATCGCTGATATAGCCACGCTGGGTTTCGGTCAGACTATTGTACTGTGCCCGCGCTGCTGCCTTGTCATTTAAAGTCAGCGCTCAACTGCTGTCAACGTGATGATCTGATCGGCTGTCTTCTGGCCTGCTGCTCTGTCGCCTGCCTCTTTGACGGCTGTTACGGCTTCGTTGAGCGCTTCAGCCGCTGCATCAATTTCGGCCTGTGGCGCGGTCATTTGCGGCGCTATCTCCATGGCTTTCTTATAGGCGCCTTTAACGCCCTCATCCTTTAATAAGGCTTCCTTATCCCCGCTGTTGACTGCTGAAAGCGCTTTGATTAAAGCATTTTTATTGGAAATACCCCTGGCAAAAGCGATCCACTTTTGAACCTTTTTTACAATGACAATTATTCCTCCTCGATTAAAATTTATTTGCTCAACATAAAAAGGGCATTGGCTATTTGATGGAAGCTGCTGTGAACTGTCATCATGACATCATAATGACAGTCGACCCTTTTGCTTCATCTTAAAAAGAAAACAGGGATGGAAAACAAGCTCCCCGTAACTGTGCTCTCTTCCGAGAGCACAGGGGCTGAGAGCCCTTTATCTAAAAAAGAAGGTAAGGAAAAAACTTAAGATTTCCTGCGTCTGCGGATCACAGCTGCTCCTCCAAACCCAATGGCGGCTAACAGTGCCAGACAGGCCCATGCGCTGTTCGTTTTATCGGCAATGATACCGGTGTTAGTATTGCTGCCGGTGCTTGTTGTGCTAGTGCTTCCGCCACCTGGTGTTCCTGAGCCTGGACTCGGGGTCGGGGTTGGACTCGGTGTCGGAGTTGGGTCTGGTTTTCCAGCCGTTTCCAACTTAGCAATCTGTGCTTCGGCTGCTTCCAGTGCTTTTAAGTGTTCTTCACTGACATAACTGCGCTGTGGATCGCTTAGGCTGTCGTAGGCCTTTCGAGCGGCTTCTACGGCGGCTTTGTCTTCCAGTGTCAGCTGATCGATTTCTGGGAGCTCGGCAATCTGGTTGGCTACTGTCTGGGCAGCTTTCTGGTCTTCTGACTGCTGGGCTTCCAACTGTGCGATCTGCGCCTCGGCTGCTTCCAGCATTTCCACGTTGTTCACCAGCTTCTTCTGGGCTTCAGTCAATGCGTTGTAGGCGCTTCGAACGGCTTCTACATTAGCCTTCTGTTCCAGACTGGTGATGGATCCCAGGGCAGTGATCTGATCGCTCACGGCTTTGGCGGCTGCCTGATCTGTAGCCTGCTGTTTTAGCTCGGCCAGCTTAGCATGGGCGGTGCTCAGAACCTTCTGGGTGTCCTCGGTCACGTAGCCTTTCTGGATGTCGGTCAGCTTGTCATAGGCTTCCTGGGCTTCGGTGATGGCCGGTTCGCTTTCTAAGGTTACTGGCCCAATGGCCTGGATCTTGTCGGTGACGGCTTTGGCGGCTTTCATATC
>ERZ781275.791-NODE-791-length-29933-cov-7.542205_pt1 | contig 29933 bp, 30 predicted proteins | sample MGYA00375853_ERZ781275 | MGnify/ENA primary metagenome ERZ781275 (study PRJEB29790, sample SAMN03653691) | human gut metagenome | host: Homo sapiens | place: USA: Dallas, Texas | collected 2012-07-23 | study: EMG produced TPA metagenomics assembly of the Gut...
TGCCGGAATACATGTACCCGATCACGTAGGTATATGGCGTGCCGTTTCGGTCCGCGCCCAGCGCGCCGCCCGCGGCGAACGCTGGAGATGCGCACGCAGATATCAGAAGGAAAAGTGAAAGAAAACATATACTCCAGTACTTTAATTTTTGTTTCATAGTCTGTATCCTTTCCTTGATGTTTTTTGGAATACACCGTTTTGCATCCAAAAAAGAAGGGAATGCCCGTGAAGCATTCCCGATTAGTATCATATTGAGTTGCTTGCCAAAAATACAAACCCTCAATTTCCGCAAAGCAAATTAAATCAAAAAATGATTGTTACTTGCTTGCTTTAGCGATATAATAAAAGCAGAAAGGGGGCCGTTATATGGCTATGGATATTCGCCCTGCTTCCGCGCTTCGTACAGAGTACAATGAGCTGGCCGCTCGTTCCCGTATGACTGGACAGCCAATTTACATCACGCGCAACGGCGAAGGGGACACCGTCTTGATGGATCTTGCTGCCTACACCCGACGAGAAGAAGAACTTAATCGAAAAGAAGCGGCTCTTGCGCATCGCGCTGTGGTTTTAGAAGCCGAACTAAAGCGATTAAATGGGGCGGCGACGTACACCTCCGCACAGGTACGCGATTTGGTTCGCGCAAATCTCAGCAACAGGCAGAGACGGAAAAATGGATGAACTTCAAATTGTCTATACCACCGAGGCAATGCAGGATATTTTGGGGATTTCCGATTACTATTTCGATAAAGTTGGAGAAAGCGCTGCTTTGCGCGCGGTTGACGCCCTGCAGAATCACATTGACAAACTAATGCGCTTTCCCCGCATGGGAGAAGAACATCCGGACGAATATTTGAAAGCATTGAACTTCCGCAAGCTGGTCCACGACAATCATATTGTGATTTACCGTGTTGATACGGAAACAGTAATCACTGAGCGTATCGTTTGGACTTCAAGTAATTATCCGGAACTTTTTCAGCAGGGAGTTCCAGCTCTATAAAAACAAAACGCCAAAGCGCGGATCAGCGCTCTGGCGTTTTTATTTTTAAGGTGCCCAAATTTGGACACCTTAATTTTTTATTGTGAGATCAACCCGTATTTTTGCGCCAACATGTGGTCCTGACGCAAAAGCCCCATGACCCGGCGTGCGGGGCCATCCGGCTTATAACGACCAGCCTCCCATGACTCTACAGTTTTGGGCGAAACCCCGAGAAAATTTGCAAAGATTTTCTGTGTCATATTAGCGCTCAACCGTATGGTGCGGATCTCCTCAGCATCGAATTCTTCAGGAGGCTGTACAGTCATCCTGCAACGCTTTGCACGCAGATGGCCTTTTTCTGTGGAAATGGCTTCATTTAACCCCTGCAGGATACTCTCATATACACCTGTACTCATCGTAATCGCCCCTTTTCGTATTTCGTTTTCAAAAACTGCTCCAACTGTTCAATCAATTTCCGGATGGCATTGCGTTCAGCTGCAGACAAATTATCCTTTTCATTTTTAGGATATGCTGTGATTAAGTAGATGGTTTCGTAAGCGGGAAAATCTACGTAAACCACACGGCCACTCCCGCTTTTCCCTTGATGCTCAAAAGCAACACGAATTTTTCGCAGCCCTCCCGTACCTTTCATCACCGGTCCCTGCTGAGGATTAAGAAGCAGCTGTTCCTGCAGGTACTTCAGCTCCGTATCGCTCTGTCCCATCGCTTTCCATTGCCGCTCAAACTCCGGCATAATTATATATTCTCTTGTCATACAGCTTCCTCGCTTATATTATACCCTCGTTGCTCGGAGTTTTCAAGAGGATGACTTTCAAAATAAAGCGTCAAAGCAGCTTTCAAGATCGAAGCGATTTCATCATCGTTCATAGTTGCTAAGTATGGGCTATATGACTTCAGCATCCGACGGGATATTTTATAACTTCCAGTGATTTTGTGGCGACTATCGTTTTGGGTGTTTTGGACAATATCCTTAATCCCTTTCTCGTTGCCGCCATTTTGATACAAAAATAAAATCTGTTGTGCCTGATAAGCACTTATTTTTTTATCTGGTATCCAGCGGGCTGCTTCAAGCTGCCATTCTTTAGGCAACTGTGCCAAATAGGTCGCAGCTGATATCGCCAATGTACGGCGGTCGACACATTCAAACAGAACAGGTGATAGAGTATGAAGTCCTAAAAACCGTTGCACATCGGTAGGCGTTAGCCCATACGCAGTTGCCAATGCCTCTCGCGTTTTTTCAAGGTGCCCAAATTTGAACACTTTACCGCCTAATTCGATCTCCTGTTTTTCTTCAGCATGTGTCCGACAGTATTGCCGGAACTCTTTAAGACTTTGATGTTGTTCCCATAAAGTGCGGCACTTCTCGCTGGGAAGCATATTCTGTACCCCGTATTGAAGGTTCGTATCCGTAATATAGATTCCTTCCAAACCAGGCGGCAAGCCTTTACGAATAATCGCTGGAATATATGACCTGCCACAAAGCCGGCTCCCGAGCAACCTCTTATGACCAGCCAATAAATAATAGCGGCCAGCGGCATTATCATTAGGAATAACGAGAACCGGCTGCAGTACACCAAATGCGGCAACGCTTTCGCGGAACGCCGGATCCAACATGGTTTCTGTCACATATGTAGTGTTTCGCGGATGGCTGTCAATCAGATCGACTGGAATGTTTTCTACACGTTCCCGTGAACGCGGTGCCGCCGCCGGGGAGTTTTCAAACATTCCGGATAGATTAAGCGGTGTGGATGCCATGATATTCAACCTCCTTCACAAACGAATCGCAGACCACTTGATAGGCCCGCGCTGCTTCACTTTCCGGAGCGTACTCAATGATACTTACTTGCTTATTACGAGCATCTGCCACACAAACGCGGTCAGGGATCATTTCTTGGTAAATAGGATATTGAGGCACAAATAATTGGCGAATTCTTTCCACGCCGCTCCGGCTCTTACGATATCGCATATCTACCCGACAAATCAGCACCCCACAGACAGGGATCTCTTTTCTCAACGCTCGGGCAGCTTCCTGAATAAAATCAGAAGCTAATTCAAGTCCCTCAATAGAGTCCTCTTCAGGCGTAGACACCAAAAGAACGGTATCGCATGCCATCATCACATTGACAGCCAGCATTCCCAAAGATGCCATACAATCCAAAAGGATATAGTCGTAATCCAACCTTACATCTTCCAACGCGTCAAACAGTATGCATTCACGGCGGAAATCTAATGTACTGATTTGCTTTTCCACAGTAGACAGAGCCTGCTTATTGGGAATAAAATCCACTCCGTTTTCAAGATGGTGGATGCAGTTTTGAATATCCACTTCATCAACTTCTACATCAATCAACGGCTGCAGAAGTTCACAGAGAGTATAGCACTCTTCATCCGGCCGATTGAGGCCTAAGCTAATAGATAGATTTCTCTGAGTATCGCAGTCTACCAGCAATACACGGTATCCTCGTTGTACAAGAGCTACGCCTAAATTGTGCGTAGTAGTGGTTTTACAAACACCGCCTTTTCGATTTAAGACGGCAACTATTTTACATTCATTCATAAAAGTACTCCTTCGATTTCAATGTTTTTCTGTAAAAACAAAAAGCCGACACCTATAACAAGGCATCGGACCGTTTCGTTGATGATTCTATATTAGCCTGTGGATGTGCTGTTGCATTGGCTCTTTTTGTTGTTACTTCATCATCCACTGACACCATTTCTACACCATTTCGGCGTGAAGATATATGGAGAGGCATGGAGATTTAAATTGTTGAGCACCTTGAAAACCGCATAGCTATGCGGTTTTATGGACATTCATGGAGAATTGGAGATTTATGAAAATTAGGCTCGAAATTCCGATTCCAAGCTTCATATAAAACCTTCCTCTTCTCAAGCGGGGCGGCAGCCCCGGGTATATCTTTGATTATTCTACCATACAGGCAGCCCTGCGCGCAATGCGCCGGACGCGGAGCACCCCAAAAAACTGCGCGGGAGCTCCCGCAGGACTTTTTTTATACACAATTATATCGTATAATATTGTCAAACTGCTGTTTTTCTGCGCCCCGCAGAGCATCTGCGGTACACCGCATACGGCATGCCGCGCAAAAACGGGCGCGGTACAGGGGAATAAAGGAGTGTGACCCATGGCGAACGAGAAAATTCTGATCGCGGACGACGACAAAAATATCTGTGAGCTGCTGCGCCTGTACCTGGCCAAGGAGGGCTATGAGACGGTGATCGCCAACGATGGCGAGGCCGCCGTGGCCGCGTTTGAAAAGGAAAAGCCCAACATGGTGTTGCTGGACGTGATGATGCCCAAAATGGACGGCTGGGAGGTGTGCCGCCGCATCCGCGCGGCGGACAACACACCCGTTATCATGCTCACGGCTAAAGGCGAGACCTTCGACAAGGTGCTCGGCCTGGAGCTGGGTGCGGACGACTATGTAGTAAAGCCGTTCGACTCCAAAGAAGTGGTGGCGCGCATCAAAGCCGTGCTGCGCCGCTGCACGCCCGCCGAGGCCCAGCCCGACGGCGTCATCAGCTATGATAAGCTCTCGGTGGACTTGACGCGCTATGAGCTGAAGGTGAACGGCCAGGTAGTGGACGCGCCGCCCAAGGAACTGGAGCTTTTGTATTATCTGGCCAGCCATCCCAACCGGGTATTCACCCGCGACCAGCTGCTGGACGAGGTATGGGGTTTTGAATACTACGGCGATTCCCGCACCATCGACGTACACGTGAAGCGTCTGCGCGAAAAGCTTGAAAACACCAGCGACCAGTGGAGTTTAAAGACCGTCTGGGGCGTGGGCTATAAATTTGAAGTGAAAGAATGACGGCGGGCCGGGGTCCGCCGCATGCCGGAAGAAAGGGGGGTGCGCCCGTGCGCAAAAGCATCACCACGCGGTATTTTTATTCCACGGCAGTCCTGCTCATCTGCAGCATCGCCGTGATGGGCTTTATTCAGATGTATCTGGCCATGGGCTACTTCCGCGAAGAAAACGGCACCGCCCTGATCCAGACCATCGACAACGCCATCCTCGCCATGCAGGAGGCCGCGGATGACGGCATCGTTGAAAAAAGGGCCGAAGCCGCCGAGGCCGCCGGGCTGGATGTGGAGGATATCAAAAGGGGCATCACGCTGACGGCCCGCGCCGCCGGAAAGAGCATCCTTGTGACGGACGCCTACGGCTCCGTGGTGCTTTCCATCCCGTCGGAATATCAGGGCATGGAAGTGTCTGTAAAAACGTGCAATGCCACATACAGCCGGGGCATTTACGACGAAATGGGCACTTTGGGCGGTATCTTCAGCAGCCGATATTACATCGCGGGCAAGCCCATTCTCGACGAGAAAGGCATGCTCCAGGGCTTTGTGTTCGCGGGGGCAAACGCCGACAGCCTCACGGAATACCTGGCAAACCTGTTCTCTACGTTCATCCTCTCCGCCGGGCTGATGCTGATGGTATCCAGCGTGCTTTCCATCGTGCTGACCAACCGCATGACCACGCCGCTGCGCCGCATTTCGGACGCCGCGAAAAAGTTCGGCGGCGGAGATTTTTCCGCCCGCGTGCCCGTGGAGGGCGACGATGAGCTGGCCCAGCTGGCCGAGACCTTTAACACCATGGCCGGCAGCTTGGAAAAAATCGACCAGTCCCGCCGCAGCTTCATGGGCAATATCGCTCACGAGCTGCGCACGCCCATGACCACCATCAAGGGCTTTATCGACGGCATGCTGGACGGCACCATCCCGCCCGAAAACCAGAACCACTACCTGGGCATTGTCTCTCAGGAGGTGGGCCGCCTGACGCGTCTCATCAAGAACATGCTGGACATCACCAAGCTGGAGGCCGGGGAGTATAAAGTAAACGCCACTACCTATGATATCTGGGAGAGCATCACCAGCGTGGTGTTCGGCGCGGAACAGCGGCTGGAGGCCAACAACATCCAAATCAGCGGCTTCGCCCCAACCAAGACCTTGGTTCTGGCGGATCAGGATCTGGTGTACCAGGTCATCTACAATCTGGTGGACAACGCTATCAAGTTCTGCAATGTGGGCGGGGAGATCCGTTTTTCCGTCACACAGAGCAAGGGCGCCGTTACCGTAGGCGTGCGCAACACAGGCGCGGGTATTGCGCCCGAGGCGCTGCCTTATGTGTTCGACCGCTTTTACAAGGAAGACAAAAGCCGTGGGCTGAACACCACCGGAAGCGGCCTGGGTCTGCATATCTGCAAAGTCCTCATCAATTTGTCCGGCGGCAAGATCTGGGTGGACAGCAAGGAGGGCGAATACTGCGAATTCCTGTTCACGTTGCCCGCGCCGCCTTCTTCGCCCATTAAGGGCGGCAAGCTCAAGGATCAGTGACCACCGCGCCGCATGAGGCATGGAAGAGAAATATTCGCGGCCGCAGTGCTGCGCATTGCCGGGAGGCCCGGCAGGGAGAGAGGGAATCATGGATCAGCGCCAGTATCCGCAATATCCGCAGCAGCCCGGCGGGCCCTGCCCGCCCTATGTACAACAGCCCGGGATGGAGTATCCGCCTTATCCGCCCTATGGCGGACAGGGCTCCGCCGCCCCGCCCTACGGCGGCCCCGTTTACGGGCAGGGCGGCGGCCCCGTGCCGCCGCGGGCGCCCCAATATGTATATCAGACGCCCGGCTCGATGCCGGGCGTCCCCGGCGGGAAACCGCCCCGTCGGCGCAGGAACCGTGCGCCGCTGGTGGCTGTTCTGCTTTGCCTGGGGCTTGCCGCAACCGTTTTTCTGGCGGGAGAGGCTTTTGACGCACTGCGCAGCGGCGGCGCCGCGCGCCGGCGTCCCACGCCCGGAGAGGTGCCCAGCTTTACCATCGAGGATCTTCCCGAGGACGCGGACGGCGGGCTCTCCACGGTGGAGATTGCCAAGACCGTTGGCCCCAGCGTGGTATGCATCAATGTATATGAGCCAGGCAGCATTTCCATTGCAGGCAGCGGCAGCGGCATCATTCTCAACGAGGACGGCTTCATCGTCACCAACGCCCATGTGGTGGAGGGCTCCTCCGCAGTTACCGTGCTGCTGGACGACGGCCGTGAGCTGGACGCATGGATCGTCGGCTCCGACACCCGTACGGACCTGGCCGTAGTCAAAATCACGGCGGACGGGCTGGTGCCCGCCTCCTTCGGAGATTCGGACATCCTGCAGGTGGGCGAGCGGGCCGTGGCGATCGGCAATGCGGCCGGACAGCTCTCCGGCACCGTCACCCAGGGCATCATCTCCGGCCTCAATCGTGAGATCAGCATGCAGGCGGGCAACAGCGTCGTCACGATGAACCTTATCCAGACCTCCGCGGCCATCAACCCCGGCAATTCCGGCGGCGCGCTGGTGAACCGCTTCGGTCAGGTGATCGGCATCAATTCTGCCAAGCTCAACAGCTCCATGTTTGAGGGCATTGGCTTTGCCATCCCCTCGGCGGACGCGCAGCCCGTGGTGGAGGATCTGATTGCCTACGGCTATGTAAAGGACCGCGTGGCACTGGGCGTGATGGTAATCGCGCTGTCGCCCGTCACAGGCCCTGCCAACGACCTGCCCAGCCAGGGCTTATATATTTCATCTGTGGAAGATTACAGCGACCTGAACAACCACGACATCACCGTGGGCGACGTGATATTGACGGCGGACGGCGTAACGCTGGAAACCACGTCCGATCTGCTGGATGTGCTGGAGACGCACAAGCCCGGCGAAACCGTGCGGTTGGAGATCCAAAAGCGCGGCAGCGGCAATGTCGTCACCGTGGACGCGGTGCTGGCCGAGAGCCGCAGCAACTGAAGCTTCAAAACAAAAAGCGCCGCCGCGGATATATCCCGCGGCGGCGCCTCTTTTTGTTTTTCTCCTCAGGTGAAGAATTTGTCCTTATAGCCCATCAAAAAGATGAACAGCACGATGAGCGGCAGAATGTAACTGACGTATACCCGCGCCCATTTTGGAAACCGTATGCCCTTGCCCTCGTCTGCCTCGGCCACAAAATTTTTCCATCCCCAGCCGTAGCGGGACGTGCAGAACAACAGGTATACAAGACTGCCCAGCGGGAGGATCGTATTGGAAACAAGGAAGTCCTCCAGGTCCAGCACGGCGCTGCCCTCGCCGAAGGGCATAAAGCCCGAAAGCACGTTGTATCCCAGTACACAGGGCAGCGACAGCACAAGAATGGCGAAAAAATTTACCAACACGGCTTTTTTGCGGCTCCAGCCCCACAAGTCCATACCGAAGGCAACGATGTTTTCAAACACGGCAATAACGGTGGACAGCGCCGCAAAGCTCATGAACACAAAAAACAGCGCGCCCCATACCCGGCCGCCCGCCATGCCGCCGAAGATATTGGGCAGCGTGACGAATACAAGGCCTGGGCCCTGCCCCGGGTTGACGCCGAAGGAAAAGCAGGCGGGAAAAATGATAAGGCCCGCCATCAGCGCCACAAAGGTATCCAGCAGCGTGATGTTGACGCTCTCGCTGAGCAGCGTGCGCTCCTTGCCGATGTAGCTGCCGAAAATGGCCATGGCGCCGATGCCCAGAGACAGCGTGAAAAAGGCCTGTCCCATGGCCGCGTACACCACATTGCCCACGCCCTGCTCCACAAGGCGCCCGAAATCCGGTACAAGATAAAATTTGAGGCCTTCGCCCGCGCCCGGCAGTGTGACGCTGCGCACAGCCAGCGCCACCATCAGCAGCAGCAGGCAGACCATCATGGCTTTTGTGATTTTCTCCACACCGTTCTGCAAGCCCAGGCTGCACACGCCGAAGCCCAGCACCACAGCCACAATCATCCAGAATATCTGCGGCCCCGGCTGCGCCAGCATGTCATTGAAAATGCCGCCCACCGCCTCGGCGGACGCGCCTGTGAACGCACCGCGCAGCATTTTTACCACATAGGCCAGCATCCAGCCCGCCACCGTGGTATAGAACATCATCAGCAGATAGTTGCCCGCCATGCCCAGCCAGGCGTACCAATGCCATTTGGTGCCCGCAGGCTCCAGCACGCGGAAGCTGACCGCGCAGCTTTTGCGGGACGCCCGGCCCACGGCGAACTCCATGGCCATGATGGGCAAGCCCAGCACGACCAGGAAAAACAGGTAAATAAGCACGAACGCCGCGCCTCCGTACTGTCCGGTAATATAGGGGAAGCGCCATACATTGCCGATGCCGATGGCACACCCGGCCGAAATGAGCAGAAAGCCCAGCCGCGAGGCAAATTTTTCTCGTTTTTCCATAACCCTGATCCCTCTTTTTCCTTCTCCGATACCCGGCGCATCCGCATAGAGCGCCGTCTTTGTCCAGCATAGCAAACAAAACGTGCGTGTGTCAACGAAACACGCGCACGTTTTTGCATTTTCTCTGTTTTTTCCGGCCCTCAGCCGCCGGAAAGATGCTCAACGAGGATCTTTGCGCCGATGCACACCAAAATGACGCCGCCGAATATCTCGGCCTTACCGCCCAGCCAGCTGCCGAATTTTTTGCCCAGCAGATGGCCCGCAAGGCAGCAGACGAACGTGACGCAGGCGATGAAGGAAGCCGCCGCGGCGATGTTCACATCCAGCGCGGCAAAGCTGACGCCGACAGCCAGCGCATCGATGCTGGTGGCGAAGGCCTGCACCACCATCAGCTTATAGCTGAACGCGCGGCCCACGGGGCACGCCTCCGGCGCGCGCAGCTCCTTGACGGCGTCCCAGATCATTTTGCCGCCGATGAAGCCCAGCAGTGCAAAGGCGATCCAGTGGTCAAACGCGCTCACCACATCGGCGAAGGCGCGGCCCGCAAAATACCCGGCCACGGGCATCAGGCCCTGAAACACGCCGAAGGACAGCGACGTGAGGGCGGCCTCGTTCCGCCGCAGGCCGGAAAAACACATGCTGTTGGAGATGGACACCGCAAATGCGTCCATCGAAAGCCCCAGCGCGAGTACGAACAGGGTGATCGAATCCATAACGCTTTTTCCTCCAAATCTGCTTTCATAAGAATATGCGTGTCTGCGGCCGGATAATCTGTTCCGCCCGCAGCGCGCGCCGGAAAAGGGAGGCGTCCGTTTTGCGGCCCTGTGGGGCGGGGCCGCAAAAAAAAGACCCACGGACGGCGCAAAGCCGCCCATGAGTCTTGTTCATTAAGCAAAGCCAGGCGCGTGCCGGCGCGCCATCATGTTGACTTTACACGCCGTACAGGCCCGGCGCGAACTACTCCCTCAAAGGTATAAGCATATCTTACCATACCCTTTTGCGGCGCGCAAGTGTTTTTTCGTCCGGCGCGCCTTTTTCACGCAAGGTCCGGCAGCTCCCGCCGCACCGCGTCCTCCAGCCGGCACAGCGCTGCGGCGTCCATCTCCGGTGTGTCCGCAAGAGGGAACGGAACGCCCATAGCCCCGTATTTTTCCAGACACAGCTTTCGGAAGCCCAACAACTCCACCTTCTGCAAATTATGGAACTGTCCGGCCATGCGCGCCAATGCGCGGATATGTGCCTCGCCGTCCGTCAAGCCGGGGATCACCACGTGCCGCACCCACAGCGGCACGCCCAGCTCTTGTGTCAGCGCCAGAAAATCCAGCGTATGGGCCAGGCTGCCGCCCGTATGGGCGCGGTATCCATCTTCGGAGCTGAACTTCAGGTCCGCCAGCACCAGGTCCGTATGCGCCAGCACCTCCCGCGCGGCGGCAAGAGCACCCGCGCCGGAGGTATCCAGCGCCGTGTGGTAGCCCTCCGCCCGCAACGCCTTCAGCAGCGCCGCAGTGAACACGGGCTGGGCCAGCGGCTCACCGCCCGTAACCGTAACGCCCCCCGACTCATAAATGTACGGCTTACAGCGGCGCACACGCCGCAGCACATCCTCCACCGTGTATTCCGTGCCGCCCGCCGCGTTCCAGGTGTCCGGGTTGTGGCAGCAGGCACAGCGCAGCGGGCAGCCCTGCAGAAACACCACATAGCGCAGCCCCGGTCCGTCCACCGCTCCCATGGACAAAAACGAGTGTATGCGTCCTTTCACGCCGTTTTCCGGCGTCTGCATCTGTGCGTCCACGGCTCACATCGCCTCGTGGAACGTGCGGGCGATGACCTCGCGCTGCTGTTCTTTCGTTAGCTTGTGGAAGTTCACCGCGTAGCCTGAAACGCGGATGGTCAGATTGGGGTATTTTTCCGGGTCATTGTACGCCTCCACCAGCGTTTCACGGCTGAGCACGTTGACGTTGATGTGGTGGGCCATCTGGGAAAAATAGCCGTCCAGCAGGCTGACGAGATTGGCCCGGCGCTGTTCGTCCGTCCTGCCCAGCGCTCCCGGCACGATGGAAAACGTATTGGAGATGCCGTCCTTGCAGTACCGGTACGAAAGCTTTGCCACAGAGTTCAGCGAGGCCAGCGCGCCGCTTTTTTCCCGGCCGTGCATGGGGTTCGCGCCCGGGGCAAAGGGCTGCCCCGCTTTGCGGCCGTCGGGCGTGGAGCCTGTTTTTTTACCGTACACCACGTTGGAGGTGATCGTCAGCACCGAGAGCGTGGCTTCGGCTCCGCGGTACAGCGCATGGCCTGCCAGCTCGTTGTAAAACGCTTCGGCCTGTTCGCAGGCAATGGCGTCCACGCGGTCGTCATCGTTGCCGAAGGCGGGGTAGTCTCCCTCCACCTCGAAATCCGTGATGAGGCCTGTTCCGGCGTCGCGGATGCAGCGCACCTTCGCGTATTTAATGGCCGAGAGTGAATCTGCCAGCACGGACAGGCCCGCCATACCGAAAGCCATGTAGCGGTGCACATGGGTGTCGTGCAGAGCCATCTGCGTTTTTTCATAAGCATATTTATCGTGCATGTAATGGATGACGTTCATGGTATCGGCATACAGTTCCGCCAGCCAGGGGCGGTATGCGTCCAGCAGCGCCGTCACCCTGCCGTACTCCAGATACTCGCCCTCATAGGGCGTATGCACCGGGCCGATCTGCATGTTCTTCATCTCGTCCCGGCCACCGTTGAGGGACAGGAGCAGCAGCTTTGGCAAATTGACCCGCGCGCCGAAAAACTGCATGTCTTTACCCAGCCGCATGGCTGAGACACAGCATGCGATGGCGTAATCGTCGCCGTAAATGGGGCGCATCAGGTCGTCGTTTTCGTATTGGATGGCGTCTGTCTCGCAGGAGACGCGGGCGCAGTATGTCTTAAACGCGGCGGGCAGCGCACCGCTCCACAAAATGGTCAGGTTCGGTTCCGGCGACGCCCCCAGATTGTAAAGCGTATGCAGCATGCGGAAGGAAGTTTTCGTCACCAGCGTGCGGCCATCCGAGCCCATGCCCCCCACGGCTTCGGTGATCCACATGGGGTCGCCGCCGAACAGCGCGTTGTACTCCGGCGTACGCAGGTGGCGCGCCATACGCAGCTTCATCACAAAGTCGTCCATCAGCTCCTGCGCGCCCGCCTCGTCCAGCCTGCCCGCGGCCAGGTCCCGCTCGAAATAGATATCCAGAAACGTGCTCACGCGGCCCAGGCTCATGGCCGCGCCGTTCTGCTCCTTGATGGCCCCAAGGTAGCCGAAGTAGGTCCACTGCACGGCCTCGCGGGCACTTTGCGCCGGGCGGCTGATGTCGCAGCCGTACAGCGCGGCCATATCCCGCAGCTTGCCCAGAAAGTCGATCTGCCGCCAGACTTCCTCGATGAGACGGATGTTCTCGTCCGTCATCGCGCCGCGGCCCAGCTCCGCCTTGTCCTTTTTCTTTTCCTCGATCAGTCGGTCTGTCCCGTAGAGCGCCACGCGGCGGTAATCGCCGATGATCCGGCCTCGGCCATATGCGTCGGGCAGGCCCGTGATCAGGCCGCAGTGCCGGGCCGCACGGGTCTGCTCGTTGTACACGCGGAATACGCCGTCGTTGTGGGTGGTGCGGTAGGCGAACTCCTGCTCCACCTGCCCGGAAAGCTCATAGCCGTAGGCCCGGCAGGCCTCCCGCGCCATGCGGATGCCTCCGAAAGGATTCACACCGCGCTTCAGCGGCCTGTCCGTCTGCAGGCCGACGATCAGCTCGTTGTCTTTGTCCAGATAGCCCGGCTTGTAATTGAGCAGGGAGGACACCGTCTGGGTGTCCACATCCAGCACGCCGCCGAACTCCTGCTCCAGCTTCATCAGGCCCTGCAGCTTATGCATCAGCGCCTGTGTGCGCGGTGTTGCCGGCGCCAGGAACGCTTCATCTCCTCCGTAGGGCGTATAGTTTTTCTGGATAAAATCCCGCACATCGATGCGGCTCTGCCACGCCCCGGCCGTAAACCCTTCCCATGCCTTGCACATTTCCTGTACCTCCTGTTCGCTCACACACCGCGGAGGCGCGGCCCCTTTTCATTCCTGTACCGTCCCGGCGGCGGCCATTGAGAAAATCTTTTTGTTTCAGGGCAACAAAAAAGGGCAGCACCGCAAAAGCGGTGTTGCCCAGACGGCCGGCATCAAAACTCCGCGCCCGTTCCCCCGTGGTAAGCCCACTCGTTCCGTCAGTTACGGCCGCGTCTCGGTTATGTATTCATGATACCACGCTTCGGCAAAGGCTGTCAACGGACAAACAGCCGAATCCGCAGGCCGCACAACTCAAAAATATGGTTAAACCGGCCTTCGGGATGCCAGCGCTCTGCTTTACGAAGGATGCCTGTATGTGGATACCATAAAATTGGTAAATTGGAAATTATAACAGTCCTTCTGCTTTTGCACGAATTGCAAAAAACTCCTGAAACGTATCTGATTTTTCCTGTATTTTCTTTTTCATCAAGGTCAATCTCCGTTTGCCAACCCGCCTATCCAATACAGCAAATATTCTTACGATTAAATTAGCACTGTTAAGGCTCATTTCAATATCTTGATCATCAAACTCTGCAAAGGCGTTGTAAAAACAGCGTTGACCAAAAACACTTAGTCTTAAAGCTGTATCATCCATATGCGCATTTTCCACTTCCATGCGTTTTTTGTATTTTTCATCTCCGGGAAACAAATCTGCTTTCATTCAGTTATTCCAATAACATCCCTTGATGATTTCGTTGCCATCATATCTTATTGCCGCCCGCCCCTCATGGTCAGGACTTCTGCTATACGACGTTGCGTAATACTGAATATGGCCTTGCAGACTCTGCGCCAAATATTCTGTTTCCAGCTTTTTCCTGATACCGCTCCCTGTTGCCATTTGCGGTTCTTCCTCTTCAGCTTTTGATTGTTTTATTGCCCCATTTCTTGCCCTGTCATGCAGAAAGCATCTCCTGTTCCGCCTGGCCGATTCCAGTTTGCCGGGCCGCCGGGCTGTATGAAAGCGGCTGTCTGCCTTCGTTTTACGCCTGTGTCGCCGTGTCCCGCAAAGTTCATCCGCCGCTTATCCCCGGCAGAACGCCCTGTTACAGCGTGACGCCCATCAGGTACTCCTTTACCTCCAGCAGCTCCCGCGCGGGCAGGGAAAAGGCGCGCACGCCCAGGCGGGCATAGGCCTCGGCCAGCGCGGGCTGCGCCGCGCCCTCGCCGCACAGGCACAGCGGGATGCGTGCTTCGGCCGCGGCCTCCACGGCGAACCGTACAAGCCGGTATACGGCGGGGGAGGCAGCGGGCAGATAGGCCCGCACCTGGGGGTTCACACGGTCGGCCGCATATGTATACTGGATGAGATTGTTGGTGCCCACATTGAAAAACGCGGCGCGGCGCGCCAGGTCCCCGGCTGTCAGCGCTGCGGCGGGCGTTTCGATAAACGCACCCACGGGAACCGTTTCGGCAAAGGGTACGCCCCGCTCCCGAAGCGCGCATTTGGCGCGGTAAACAGCGTCCAGAGCATGCTCGAACTCATCCCGCGTAGAGACCATGGGCAGCAGGATGCGCAGATTTCCCGCCAGCCCGGCGCGCAGCAGCGCCCGAAGCTGCGTTTCAAAAAAATCCGGATGCGCCAGGCAGTAGCGCACGCCGCACAGCCCCATCGCGGGATTTGCTTCTTCCTCCCGTGGAAATTCCGTCCCCGTCTTATCCGGCGCCACATCAAAGGTACAGATGGTAACGGGCCTGCCCTGCGCCGCCGCCAGACAGGCAGCATAGAAGCCATACTGCTCCTCCTCGCCGTTCACGCGCCCCGCCAGCAGCAGGTATTCGCTCAGCAGCAGACCCACGCCATCCGCTCCCGCCTCCACGGCCGTGCGCACATCCTCCACCGACGCGCAGTCCGCCATCAGCGAGATGCGCGTGCCGTCCTTCGTGGTACATGGTGCCGCCCGCAGCCGCTCCTGCGAGAGCGTGTGCCGCCGCTGCAAGCGCAGTTTGTGGGCAAAGCGTGTTTTCGTCGCCTCATCCGGGTCCAGATACGCTTCGCCGGTGTCTCCGTTCAGCGCCAGCGTGCGGCCGTCACAGCCCTCCAGCAGCTCCGGCCCCGCCATCACCGCGGCGGGGATGCCCATGGTGCGGGCGATGATGGCCGCGTGGGCATTGGGGGAACCCGCGCTGGTGATAAACCCCAGCACCAGGCTGCGGTCCAGCGTGACGATATCCGTGGGATACAGCTCCTCAGCCACCAAAATGGCCGGGCCCGTCAGGCGCAGCGTCTCGTGGGGCTGGCCGTCGAGTACCTTGACGACCCGGCGGCATGCGTCCAGGATATCGCAGGCACGCTCGCGCATGTACGGGTCCTCCAGTGCACGAATGCGGCCCGCAAAAATGCCCGCCGCGCGCTCCACCGATGCCGCCGCACCCGCGCCCACCCGGATATAGGACGCCACCTCCTGCCGAAGGCCCTCGTCCTCCAGCAGCACCCTCTGCACCATAAAAATATCCCTGTCCTGTGCGGCAGCGCGCCGCTCCAGCCGGATGAGCTGGTCCTGCGCCTCCCGCACCGCGTTTTCAAACGCCTCCTGTTCCTCCTTGGGGGACCGCACCGCGCGCCCCAGCCCGCTTTGCGTATGGCGCAAATACCGCACCGTCCCCACCGCCAGCCCCGCCGAGGCCGGCACTGCCGTGATATACTTCAAATCCGCGCACCTCCCGGTTTCGCGGCAGAGGCCACAAGCCGCCCCGCCGCCGTCCTCTTCCTGCTCCAATGGTTCGCGTGCCTTGAAAATCTGTTTTTGTTCTTTTTATTCGGGCATTGCCATACCAAAACGTCCCACATCCGCAAAGCCCAGCGCGTGATAGATGCGCCCCGCCGCGGGGTTGTCGTAGAACAGGCACAGGTACCGCCGCCCGGCGGCAAAACTGTGGGCCGCGGCCGCGTGCACACAGGCACGGGCAAAGCCTCTCCCGCGCCATCCCGGCAGCGTCGCCACACCGACGACCATGGCCGAAACGCTGTTTTCCGCAGTCGTCTCTGCCAGCGCCACCAGCCTGTCCCCATCGTACACACCGAAGGCATGGCCGCCGCGCGTAAGGTTTTCCTGGCATTCCTCCACCTTTTCTTCCCGGTCCACACCGCGGAAGCTGTCGGCAAATTCATCGATCTGTACTTCCAGCCCGATCACTGCCTGCGCATCCTGCGGCCCGAGCATCCGCAGAGAAAAGCCCTCCGGCAGTGCCGCGCCGCCGGCCAGGCGGTCCATGCGCGCCAGATTCGTTCCGCGCAGCTTCCAGCCGGGCATGCGTGCGGCCAAAGCGGCCACATCTGCTTCCTTGCCCGAAAGATACTGCGCCCCGCGGGCTTGCAGAAACGCCGCCAGCTCCTCCACCGGCGCTGTCCCGCTCATGCACAGACAGTAATTGTTGAAATACCGCAGCAGCAGCGCACAAAGCGCGCCGTCCGCAGCACGTGTGCCGAAGATCTCCACCGTTTTCGATTCAAAGCCGTAATTTTCAAGGTCGCCTTGCACAAATACATTGTATTCCGGTTCGGCAGAGATATATGCCTCTACCTCGGCCCGGTTCTGCTCCGTCAGTTTTTCCATTCCTTTCCACTCCTTCTCTACATTATCTTCCGGGCGCGGCGGTCGCCCTCTCCCGCGGCATGCCGCCCCTTTTTGCTCCGCAATAAAAGGCCCTTCTTAACGGCTATAAGCCGAGAACAACCCGTATGGCCGGGAATGATCTGCAGCTCTTTTTATAGCTTTTCTATGCAAAGCTATAAAAAGCGGCCATGTGGACTGTCCCGGCCCACGGCCTTAAGATCTCAAGCGCCCGGGCACAAAGTGTCCGGATGCGCGTAAAAACCAGCAGCTGTGCTGCTGTTTTTTATTAGTATAGCACATTTTGCGCATACCCGGAAATCCGCATTGAGCGGGATTGCGGCGTTGTTTTTTCGTTTTTTTGTTCAATTGGTAAAAAATGCGTTTTTCTGTAAAAAAAATCCATCAAAAATATTGCTATTTTCACTTCATCTTGCTAAAATATTAAAATAATTTTTCCGGCCTGCCGGAAGAATTATGGCTTTTACAAAACGAAAAGAAAAGGTGGTGTAAGTCATGGAGATCAAAGGCGATCAAATCTGGCACAGTCCGTCCCCCGCAGAGTTGTTGGCCGCCGCCGGGCAGGAAATCACCCTCAAGGCGTGCGTTCACAACATCCGGGAGCTTGGCGGCATCGCATTCGTGGTGCTGCGCACCGGGCGTTATCTCATTCAGTCCGTGTACGACAAGGAGGTGTGTCCGGATAATAATCTGAGCCAGCTTTCCGCAGGCGACTGTGTCCGCGCAACGGGCCTGCTGCGCGCCGAACCCCGCGCTGAAAACGGCGTGGAGCTGCTGCTCCACGGCTTCACCGTTCTGTCCCGTCCGGCTTCGCCGCTGCCGCTGAACCTAGCCGATAAAGAGCTGAAGGCCACGCTGGGCACCAAAATGGAGTACCGCACCGTGGCGCTGCGTCATCCCAGGGAACGCGCGGTATTCCGCATCCAGCAGGCTCTCGCCTGCGGCTTCCGGGAGTTCATGCTTTCCCAGGATTTTACTGAGATCCATACTCCGAAGATCACGGGCATCGGTGCCGAGGGCGGCGCAGAAGTGTTCGAGCTGGACTACTTCGGCATGCCCGCCACGCTGGCGCAGAGCCCGCAGATGTACAAACAGACCTGTGTCGCTTTTTTCGACCGCGTGTTTGAAGTGGGAGCCGTCTATCGGGCGGAGCTGCACAACACCAGCCGCCATCTGAACGAATACACAGGCCTGGACTTTGAGATGGGATACATCGACGGCATGGAGGACGTGATGCAGATGGAGACCGCCATGCTGCAGCACACCATGGCCTATGTGAAAGAATACTGCGCGCCGGAGATCGCGCTGCTGGACGTTGATGTGCCCCGGATCGGCGCAATTCCCTGTATCCGGTTCGCAGACGCACTGGCTTTGTTGAAAACGCTCGGCGGCGGCAAAAACCGGAACGACCTCACGCCCGAGGACGAAGTGCTGCTGTGCGAGTATTACAGGGAAAAGGGGCTGGGCGAATTCGTGTTCGTGACGCATTTTCCCACGGCCAAACGTCCGTTCTATGTGATGGACGACCCGCACAACCCCAGGGAAACGCTCAGCTTCGACCTGCTGTTCCGCGGGCTGGAGGTGACGACAGGCGGCCAGCGCATCCACGATTATGACGCGCAGGTGGCCAAGATGCAGGCCCGCGGATTGGACCCTGCTCAATTTGAAAGCTATATCGGCGTACACCGCTGCGGCCTGCCGCCCCATGGCGGCCTGGGCATCGGGCTGGAGCGCCTGACCATGAAGCTGTGCGGGCTGTCCAATATTCGCGACGCCAGTCTGTTCCCCCGGGACATCAATCATCTTGTGCCCTGACATGGCGGCCGGCTGTTTTTACCGCCGCTTTGCCGCCTAAAAATACCGCCGCCCGGTTTTCGGGCGGCAGTTTTTTGGGAATAATCTGTTTTTTAAAACTATATTATATATTTTCTAAAACCTCTTTATTTTATATTAAAAACAGCGTATAATAATATTCACACAAGAGGGGAGCTGTCGCGATGCATCAAAAGCAAAACCCAGCCGGGTTCTACACAAAAGGCGAGGAGATCTTCAATGCGGTCAGCCACGGAGCGGGCAGTGTGCTGGCCATCGGGGGCACCGGGGCGCTTGTGGCGCTGGCCGCTGCTTTGGCCAATTGGCGGACAGTGCTCATCTGCCTTGTATACGGGCTTTCACTGGTGGTTTTATATACCATGAGCACTCTGTACCATGCATTCCCGTTCGAGGGCGTGAAACGCCTGTTTCGCGTGTTCGACCACTCATCCATTTACCTGCTCATTGCGGGCAGTTATACGCCGTTCACGCTTATCCTTTTGGACGGCACCTGGAAGGGCCCGGTCATCTGCGGCGTAGTGTGGGCCGCCGCCCTTCTGGGCGTCACTCTCAATGCCGTCAGTGTGGAGCGGTTTGAAAAGTTCTCCATGCTGCTGTACATCGCCATGGGATGGGCCGTTGTATTTGCAGTGGGGGATGTGGTACGCGCACTGCCGTCCGCCGGATTCTGGCTTCTGCTGCTGGGAGGCGTAAGCTATACGGGCGGCATCGTATTCTACGCCTGGCATAAAAAAGGGCGTGTGCATTACATGCACGGCGTATGGCACCTGTTCGTGCTGCTGGGCAGTGTTCTGCATTATCTGTGTATTTTGCTGTATGTGCTGCCCCGGGCGTATGCCTGACACACAACCGTTGCAAAGCCGCGCGTAAGCATTGACTGCCATCGGCCTTTTTGGTATAATAATTGAGCTGTGAGCAGATTTATTTGCAGCGCAGCATTTGCAGCGGTATCGAAGTGGTCATAACGGGGCTGACTCGAAATCTTGCGGGGAGCTGTCCGTCTCGTCCAGCCAGAACCTTGTAACCATGCGGGTTTTACACGGTTCGAAAAACTGAATATTTTGCTGTTCTTTCCGTCAGTTCTTTCCAAAGCCCTTTTTCGTCGGAAAACGGCTGAGAAAAATGGCGGGCTGACATATACGGAGACGTATCGAAGTGGTCATAACGAGAACGACTCGAAATCGTTTTGGCGTGATGAGCGCCACGTGGGTTCGAATCCCACCGTCTCCGCCACAAAAATCCAGTAACCATGCGGGTTTCTGGATTTTTCTTTTTTTGTGCTCGCTCCAAAAATCACCCGATTTTGGGCTATTCTTTCCATAATTTTGGAAAGAACAGCTTTTTGCTTTATGCCCCGCTTTTTTCTGCGTTTTGCTCCCATCTGCTGCCGAAATCTCCCGCTTCGGGAAGCGGCATACCACTCACCATCGCCTGCGCCGAGGACAGTTTCGAACTGTAATCCAGATGGGCGTAAATGTTTGCCGTGGTGGAAAAATCCGAGTGCCCCAGCCCGTCCTGAATCTGCTTGAGCGGTACACCGTTGGCAAGCAGGAGGGATGCGCAGCTATGCCTGAGATCGTGGAAGCGCATTTTCTTCATGCCGTGCCGCTGGATAAATGCAGGGAATTGGGAGGTCAGGTAATCGGGCCTCATCCGCTCGCCCAGCTCATCTACGAATACGAAGCCGTCGTATTCGTAGTTGTAGCAGTTGCCACAGACCTGCTTGTTCAGCTCCTGCGCCGCCTTGACCTCTGCAAAATATTCATTGAATCTTCCCACCAGCGGCAGGGTGCGCATACTGGATTTGGTTTTTGCCGATTCCTGGTCAATGATCTGCGTTTTCCCGCCCACATTGACGGAGGTCACCGTCCGTTTGATGGTCAGCGTTCCCCGCTCAAAGTCGATAGCGTCCCACTTGAGGCCCAGCACCTCACCACGGCGCAGGCCGTAAAAGGCGGCGACCAAAACCGGCAATTCCAGCTTTGTCCCCTTGACCACTTCAAATAAGTGCTGAAGCTCTGCAGCATCCAGAAACACCGGCTGGAAATCATTCTTCTTTGGGCGGTCTACCTTCATTGCCACGTTTTGCGCTACCAGATCGGTTTTCATGGCATGTTTCAGCGCCTGATTAATCACAGCGTGGTAGTGTATGACGGAATTGGGTTTGACCGTCCGCAGCTTTTCGGAATAAAACTGCTGGATGTGTCTTGCTTCCAAGTCCTTTAGGGTAATCGGCTTATTCCGGAAATACGGCTCAATGGTCTGCTTTACCATGCTTTCATAGGAGCCGAAGGTGGTGGGTTTCACCCTGACCTTGACAATCTCCAGCCAGCCGAGCAGATAGTCGGCAAACAGCATATTGGAGCAAAGCTCACCGATCTCTGCTGGTGGTTCAAAGGCGTTACGGATTTTCACAAGCTCCGCTTCAGCCTTACGTTTGTTTCCCTTTTCGGGAAGTCCGGTGGATATGTACTTGACGTGCCGCTTGTTTTTGCTGTCGTAATAGCTCAGCACGGCGTAGTAGTATCCCTTTTTAACCTGTAAATGTCCTGATACCATATTTGTTTTACCTCCGTTCTTTGTATCTGGCATTCACGGACAGTCCGACACCGACAAGGCCATTGTACCCTGCCGGTGCCGTTCTTTCCATTGTGCGAAGGTCGTGCTCCGCACACATTTTCGGTTCGAATCAGCGGCTGTCCCTGTCCCGTTCACGGCGGCGCTGCCATTGCTCCAACAGCTTAATGACCGTATCGCAGACCTGCTTGTCCGTGTAACTCTTCGGGAAATATTTGCGGATGTCCTCCCGTTTGAATTTGTACTGCTCCTTCTGGTTGGGCTTTTGCTCGGCGAGGATGTCATAGATCGTCCGGTCTTGCAGTACCCCCTCCTGCGAAAGCTTCTTTAAGCGGATTGCCTGTGCGTGGGACGGAGTGCAGTCGTTGAGCTCCATTGCGTTTAACAATACCCGTTGTTCCGACTGCTCTAAGTACGAAATTTCTACCGCAGGGTTGAAAGCAATTTTGCTTTCGTCTACCATTTCTAATAGTTCGGGGATCAAGTAGGTCAAGCGAATATATCTGCGGACTTGGTCTTTGCTTTCACCTGCATCGTCGGCTACTTTTTCCACACTCAACAACTTCTCTGCAACTTGCACAGAAGCTTTACCCTGATGCTTGATTGTATCCAGCTTCATCTTGTAGGCAAACGTCTTTTCACTGGGCAAAATATGTTCCCGTTGCAGGTTAGAGTCTACCATTGCAATGACTGCTTCATCGTCGCTCATCTCCCGAATGATGACGGGCATTGTCTCGATATCCAGCACCTGACACGCCGCCAGCCTTCTATGCCCGGAGATCAGCTCATAGCCGCCCTCCGGCAAAGGACGAGCGAGCGCTGGTGTGAGTGTACCGAACTTTTGGATGCTCTCGATTAGACGTTTCATCTCGTCATCGTTTTGGATTTTGAATGGGTGATCCCTAAACGGGTGCAACTCAGTAAGCGGAATGTCTTTGACTCGTTCCAGCTTTGCGTCATCCCGTTCCTCCTGCGAGGAAAACAGCTCGTCCAGCGAATTTGTTGGTAAAGTAAAATCAAATTTTCTTTTTGTCATTGTGTTTGCCTCCCTTATTGCCATTTCAAATTGCTTTCGCCGGGACGGAGAAACACCGCTTCGATGTCTGCCTGAAACCGATGCCAGCGCAGGACTTCCGCTTTCAGCATTGGCGTATCAATAAAGCCAAGGGTATTTGCTTTGAGCGCAAGCTGGTTGATGTTGTTTCCGATGGTGGAAAGCTGTCGCATTGCTTCATAAAATCTTGCGTCCGGCTTTTCCTTCGGCTCGTAGCCGTGCAGCAGGATTCGGATCACCGCTGTCTCTGTAATTCCGCAAAGCCTTGCCTTGCGTTTTAACTCTCTAGCGTCCTGCGGAGAAAGCCAGAACTGTTTTTTGATTCTTCGTTGCATTATTTTCTTCCTTTCATTGAGGGGTCTTAGGGCGCTCCCTAACGAGATTTACCGTTTTACGACCTTTGGGAGTACAAACGGTCTGCTCGCTACGATAGCGCAGCCATTTTCTACCTAACGTAATTCTTTCAAAATTGCATCTATACAGCGGATAATTTCATCCTTTTCAAGCTGCGGAATGGCTGTTCTCAGTTGCTTTAACTGCCGGAAAAGTCGGTAATCTTTTTCTCGGACTGTTGCTTCAATATTCATTCCAAGCCCCAGCCTCCGCAGATATTCTGAAAGAGAAAGCGCACAGTAATCGGCATTTTTCAAAAGTTTTTCTTTCTCCTCCGGCGTTACCCGCACATTGATTCCAAGTGTTTTGCTTCTCATGCTTCCGCCTCCCCAAATACGATTTTTAAAGCCTCCAACAGCTTCTGCGCTTCCTCCCGCTTCAGTGAAATTCCCTTTGAGGCGATGTCTCCCTGCCAGCGGCGGATGTCGATCATCGGATCATAAACGCCCCATTTTACGATATTGATTTCCTTGGTTACGCCGTCCGGCTTTCCGCCAAGCACGGCGATTTTCTTTACAATTTCATAGTTTGCCATTACTTTTTTCTCCTTTTCGTATTTTCTGTTTGTGACGGTAATGACGCTTGTGACGGGCATTTCGCTATATACTGTTTGTCCCGTCATTTGCGTCATCGCCGTCATGCCGTATAAACTTGATCAGCCTGCTTTGCCCTGTCCGCTTGGTTCGGTACTCAATCCCGGCAGGCTCCAGCACCTCGCAGGAAAACTGCCCTAAGTACTTGGTGACCACATTGGGCGTGGTTTCGGTTTCCGCCATATCGGCGATCAATTCGGTGGCAGTTCCCACCCATTCGGTGCGATTTTTCATAAATTCCACAACCCGAAAAAGAAACTGCGGAATCTCCGCCTTATGGATTTCCTCTGTATTTTTGCGCTCTACCAATTCCCATTTCAGGTCTTGAAACCGCAGGGTCAGTTCCTGATATTCCACATCCCGCCCGCAGGCAAGAAGCGTGGCATCCCTGCTGCTTCGTTTGCGCTTGAGCACATAATTGGTATCCGCCGCTCCGGTGATGCCGGTAGAGCCGGACACCTCGTTGAACGGATCGTCCCCGTCCTTCAGCTTTCGCAGAGGATGGACGAGAATAATGGAAATATCGTGCTCATCTGCGATCCGCTTAATGGAGGAAATGTCGTCGTAATCGTTGCCGTACATTCCCGTTTTCCCGGTGCTTCCCTTGGAATCCCGCACCTTTTGGAGCGTGTCGATGATCACCAGCTTTGTTTTCGGGAAGTCCTCCAAGAAGTTAATGATTTCTTCTTCCAGCCCGTTCCCAATCAAGCCGCAGGTTATGGCCAAGTGGAAGCTTCGGGTTGAATCGTCCGTCAAATCGAAAAGCCTGTCTTTGATTCGTTTGAGCGTGTCCTCCAAACAGAGATACAGCACGTCGCAGTGCATGGTCGGGATTCCCCAAACAGAGAACCCCTGCGATACTTGTAAGCCAAGCCATAGCATCAGCCAGCTTTTGCCGATTTTGGCGGCTCCGCTGAGGACGTTCACACCCTGCGGAATCAGCCCGTCTACGATGAACATGGTCTTGCTCATCGGTGTGGACAGCAGGGTTTCTGCGTCCACGGTCACTAATTTTCTTTTCATAAGTACATCCTTTCTTTTTTGGTTTGCGGACAATTAGAACACCGAAATCGAGGAGTTTAGTATAATTCCTTTATGTACCCAGATCCGGCGTTAAAAAGCCCTTGTAAACCGGGCATTTTGGGACCCTTAATTGTCCGCTTTGCGCTTTCTTGCGCTCTCGTTTTTCTGCCTGCGGTGCACCTTTTTGCTACAAGCCGAGCAGTATTTTTGTCGGTTGGAGTTTGGCACAAAAGCCGTCCCACATTCGGCACAGTGATAAGTATGTTGTTTGAAAATGTCCGCATACAGTTCCTTGTCCGCCGGTAAAACCGCATTACGGAAATACCTGCACAGCAGCGAATAGGAAATGGTCTGTGGGCAGACGCAGGGCTCGCCGTCATCCAGCAGCAGACAGTTGCCGTCATCATAATTGGCGCACAGCCTTTTTATCAGGCGGTTGCACCGTGAGCGCTGGGACGGGGTAAGCCGCAGGATTTCAGGCACTTGATTTCACCTCCTTTTGTTCTTCGGTCACGAAGTTTATGACGCTGACTTTCGGGATTTTGAAACTATTGCCGATTTTGATTGCCTGCAATTCACCATCGTTGATGAGATCGTAGGCAAGCTGTCGGCTGATGCCCAGCATTTCCCGAAGCTGCCGGACAGTCACGATGTCCGGATAATCCGGAAACATCATCTGATAAAGCTCTTTGAGCTCTGATTTTTTCATAGCGCTTCTATCCTCCTTTTTTACGGCTATGTAAGGCAGATATCGGCGTGAGGATCATAGTGCCTTCCGATATCTGTTGCGTTTTATTCGAATGCCGTTTTTCTATCCCTGCCTCGTCAAGCGGCGTCGCCGTGCTCGCTTCCTTTCGGAAGATCGTGGCACAGTCATATCCCATTCGGATCATTATTCAATTTTCAAGGTACAGTAAGAAGGTCTTTCACTTATTCCCACAGGGAGAGGTCAAATGCACCCCCTAAACGGGAAAAACATTTACGGATTAAAAACTCCCTTCACTCATTTGGACAAAGGGTGCCGAAATGCACACCCATTTCCGGGCTCTTTCTCAAAAAATTTTTTGAGAAAAAATTTACCCTTCACTTATTTGGAATTACAATGCCAAATGACACCCTATTTCACAGAAAAAATGAGAAAATATTTTTTCGGTTGCAGGTGCTTTATTTTGCTTGCCAAAAAAGTCCCTTCACTTATTCCCACTGAGAACGGCCAAATGCACCCCCCTAATCTCAAAAAAATTTATCCCTTCACTTATTTGGAATTGAGAAGTCGAAACGCACCCTGTTTTCACAAAAAATTTGAAAAATATTTTTTGTTCGGTTGTGGGACGGCTTATTTTACTTACCTAAAAAGTCATTTTACTTATTTGGAATTTGAGTACCAAAACGCAACCAGTTTTTCAGAAAAAGCAGAAAAATTTTTTTGAAAAAGCTGTTTATTTCAAAAACATCCCCTCACTTGTTCCCGCTGGGAGAGGGGGTTTGGGGACAGTAATTTTAAAAAAAAGACAAAAAATAACATCGGCCCGAAAGCAGACGCAGAAAAGCCGCACCAATCCGTGCGGCAGTATTTTTAAAAATAGCCCTTATATTTTTATTTTCTCAGCATTTAATATAGCTTTAACTATATTTACAGTTGAATTCCCAAATAGTTTTGTGATATAATATAAAAGTAAAATTATATCTACGAGGTGCGCTTATGGCTGTTAGCTACAAAAAGCTTTGGAAATTGTTGATTGACCACGATATGAAGAAAAAAGATCTCGCCAAAGCTGCCAACATAAGTAACTATACAATCACAAAAATGAACAAAGGCGAGAATGTAACGGTTGAAACGCTCGGCAAAATTTGCTCTGTGCTTGACTGCAAGATTGATGACATACTGGATTTTATCCCTGATGAAAACGGTGAGGTGTAAGCTATGCTGGAAAATAAATTAGGTATTGATAATTCCGCAGACCTCGCCCGTGAAGAAGAACGAATCAGCAAGAAAAAGGCAGTTGAACTGTTTGAAAACGGTATTTTGGACACACTGGAAGCCGGCAAATTTTCTGCGCTCAAAGCAATCCATAAATATCTTTTTGATGAAATTTACGATTTTGCCGGGCAAATTCGGACAGTTAATCTCGCAAAGGGCAATTTTCGTTTTGCGCCGGTAATGTATTTGAAAGCGGCGCTCGAAAATATTGACAAAATGCCCCAGTCTACATTTGATGAGATCGTAGAAAAGTATGTGGAAATGAATATCGCCCACCCCTTCAGAGAAGGAAATGGGCGCAGCACTCGTATATGGCTGGATTTGATTTTCAAGACCGAGCTTCACAAGGTCGTTGACTGGAGCAAGGTGGATAAAGAAGATTATCTTCTCGCTATGGAACGCAGTCCGATTAAGGATATCGAAATTAAATATCTGCTCAAAAACGCCTTGACCGATGACATAAACAGTCGTGAGGTCTATATGAAGGGCATTGATCACAGCTATTATTACGAGGGATATACAACATTTAAGACGGAAGAATTGTAAATCACTATTGCAGAGGAAGGAACATCATATATGGCTACTGTAAATAATGCTAATATTGGCTTTGAAAAACAGATTTGGGACGCTGCATGCGTCCTTTGGGGACATATCCCGGCCGCAGAGTACAGAAAAGTTATAGTAGGACTTATCTTCTTGCGTTACATTTCAAGCACTTTTGAGAAACGTTATCAGGAACTTGTTGCTGAGGGGGACGGTTTTGAAGATGACCGTGACGCATATGTGGAAGAAAACATCTTCTTTGTGCCGGAAGATGCCCGTTGGAATAAGATTGCTTCTGCGGCTCATACACCTGAGATCGGTACAGTAATTGACAATGCTATGAGAGCGATTGAAAAAGAAAATACTACTCTCAAAAATGTTTTGCCGAAAAACTATGCAAGTCCTGATTTGGACAAACGTGTATTGGGTGATGTTGTCGACCTGTTTACCAATATGGATATGGGAGACACAGAGGAAAGCAAAGACCTTCTCGGCAGAACCTATGAGTATTGTATCGCTCAGTTTGCCACATATGAGGGCGTAAAGGGCGGCGAGTTTTACACTCCGTCCAGCATTGTAAAAACAATCGTTGAAATATTGAAACCGTTTAAAAACTGCCGAGTTTATGACCCTTGCTGTGGTTCGGGCGGTATGTTCGTACAGAGTGCAAAATTTATCGAGGCACACAGCGGCAAGCGTGGCGAAATTGCGGTTTACGGTCAGGAATCTAACGCCGACACTTGGAAAATGGCTAAAATGAATATGGCTATTCGAGGCATTGACGCAGACTTCGGTCCGTATCAGGCAGATACATTCTTCAACGACTTACATAAAACACTAAAAGCAGATTTCATTATGGCAAATCCGCCTTTCAATCTCTCCAACTGGGGGCAAGATAAACTTAAAGACGATGTCCGCTGGAAATACGGGACACCGCCTGCCGGCAACGCCAACTATGCGTGGATTCAGCATATGATCTACCATTTAGCGCCGAACGGAAAAATCGGTCTTGTGCTTGCTAACGGTGCTTTATCTTCTCAGTCCAGCGGCGAAGGAGAAATCAGGAAAAATATTATTCAGGCTGACCTTGTAGAAGGGATTGTTGCTATGCCGACGCAGCTCTTTTACAGTGTTACGATTCCTGTTACACTTTGGTTCATTTCAAAGAACAAGAAGCAGAAAGGCAAAACCCTGTTTATTGACGCCCGTAAAATGGGCTATATGGTTGACCGAAAGCACAGAGATTTTACCGATGAGGATATTCAAAAACTTGCAGATACATTTACGGCGTTCCAAAAAGGTACTCTTGAAGATGTAAAAGGCTTCTGTGCTGTCGCTGATCTTCAGGAAATCGAAAAGCAGGACTTCATTCTGACGCCGGGGAGATATGTCGGTATCGAAGAAGTCGAGGACGACGGAGAACCGTTTGAAGAAAAGATGACCCGTCTTACTTCTGAGCTTTCGGAGATGTTTGCTAAGTCTCACGAATTAGAAGATGAAATTCGTAAGAAACTGGGGGCGATTGGTTTTACTATGGACTACAAAGGATGTGAATGAATGTGGGAACATATGATAAGGCATATATTTATTTTGATACAAACACTTTAGAATGCCGTCACTCAGGGAAATCCCTATATCTTTCACAATTTACAGTAAGCCCTTTATACTATGAAATTGAAGATTTAATTCGTAATATGGGATTAACTGACAAAGTTGAAATTTGTATTCCAGATATTGTTTGGTTTGAGCTTCAAGAGCATTTGGTTAATCATTTCAGAGCAGAGAAAAAATCTATGGAAGCCAAAATAGATGCTTTTCGTAAATCTTTTGGTAATTTGGCGGAGGTATATTACGAATTTAAAGATTGTCATACAGAAGCAGAATATTTAGATTATGCTAGTGATATTGCTCAAGATTTTTTGTCCAATCCTCGTGTAAATGCAAAAATAATTTCTTGTCCTAAAGATGAGCAAACAATACAACAAATAATTCAACAAGCAATCCATTCAGCGCCACCTTTCAGAACTGCTAAAGCTGGAGGAAAAGAATATACGGATGCCGGCTTTAAAGATGCCTTGATTTTTAGCACCATAGTTACTCACACCAAGAACCATCTCGGCATATTTATTTCAAACGATAGCGACTTTTCAGAACTTTTTAGCAGTAGGCAAGAAAATAATCTTAAAATCTGCAGTAGTGCTAAAGATGTTCAATTTACTTTATTGCAAGAATTTAATGTTGCGTCTGCCGACATAATAGAATTACTTTTAAAGTCGGATAATTATTTGATGCAGCGAATACTTTCGGAGTGCGAACTCGATTCAAACGCTTATGTGAACGATTTGAAAATCATATCATGTGAAACCGTTGAGGACAGTATGTGTGTTAATTTCATAGCATTGATAAACGGCGAAAAACAATCTTTTGATATTACATATAATATGAATGCCAACGAATTATTGGAAGCTTCTTGCGAAATTCTCGATGAAATGGAGGATAAATAGATGTCCACAAGCGCTCGTTTATTTGAATATATAGATGTTAATCCAAAAGAGAGACTTGCGAAAGGTACGCTTGCAAAAAAAATATCAATGGACAAGCTCCAGCCTTTTTGTCGTGATGTTCCTGAGTATGAATTAGCTGAATTTACCGGAGGTTCTAAGTTTCGCAATGGTGATACTATTATGGCTCGGATCACTCCTTGCTTGGAAAATGGAAAAACAGCTATGGTAAACATTTTAGATGAAAACGAAGTGGGGTTTGGCTCAACAGAATACATTGTGTTTAGAGCTAAAAAAGGGTTGACTACACCCGACTTCGTTTACTATCTTGTATGCAGTTCACTTGTACGAGAGCCTGCAATCAAATCAATGGTCGGCTCCTCCGGAAGGCAAAGAGTGCAAACGGATGTAGTATCAAATCTTGAAATTGACTTTCCTGCTCTCTCTGAACAGGTCAAGATTGCAAGCGTGTTAAAATTGTTGGATGACAAAATTGCTTTAAATAATAAAATAAACAATAATTTAGAGCAGCAAGCGATGGCACTATACAAAGCTTGGTTTGTTGAT
>ERZ781275.800-NODE-800-length-29421-cov-3.053804_pt1 | contig 29421 bp, 31 predicted proteins | sample MGYA00375853_ERZ781275 | MGnify/ENA primary metagenome ERZ781275 (study PRJEB29790, sample SAMN03653691) | human gut metagenome | host: Homo sapiens | place: USA: Dallas, Texas | collected 2012-07-23 | study: EMG produced TPA metagenomics assembly of the Gut...
TCCCACTGGTGCAATCAGCTGGAATACCTCCATCGCCTTGTCGCTCAGCTTTTTGGAAAGCGGCATGACACAGGCCTTGATCGGCGCCAGGAACGGATGCAGATGCATGACGATACGAGTATCGTTCTCCAGCTCCTCCTCATCATAGGCATCGCACATAAACGCCAGCATCAGTCGTTCAACACCGACTGCCGGCTCTACGCAATAGGCCAGATATTTTTCGTTCGTTGCAGGATCCAGATATTCCAGCGATTTCTTGCTTGCTTCCTGATGCTGCTTCAAATCATAATCGGTTCGATCTGCAATTCCCCACAGCTCCCCCCAACCAATCTGGGAATGGAAATTATACTCGATATCACAGGTACCCTTTGAATAGAAAGCCAGCTCCTCTGCTGTATGATCACGAAAGCGCAGATGTTCACTGTTAATACCCAAATTCGTCAAAAAGCTCATACAGTAATCCTTATAATACTGGTACCATTCCATATCCGTTCCCGGTTGACAGAAGAACTCCAGCTCCATCTGTTCAAATTCTCTGGTACGGAAAATAAAGTTTCCCGGTGTAATTTCATTACGGAAGCTCTTACCGATCTGTCCGATACCAAATGGTAGCTTCTTGCGCATGGAGCGCTGTACGTTTTTAAAATTGACAAACATCCCCTGTGCCGTTTCCGGGCGCAGATAAATGGCGCTCTTCGCATCCTCTACAACACCCTGAAAGGTTTTAAACATCAGATTAAACTGACGGATATCCGTAAAATTATGCGCACCGCATTTTGGACATTTCAGCTGATGCTCTTCAATATAGTCCATCATCGCTTCATTGCTCCAGCCCTCAACGCTGACCTCTCCGTTTGTGGCATCCTCAATCAGCTGATCAGCACGAAATCTGGATTTACACTCCTTGCAATCCATCAATGGATCAGAGAATCCGCCGACATGACCGCTGGCAACCCATACTGCCGGATTCATTAGGATCGCAGACTGTATACCTGTATTATATGGAGATTCCTGAATGAATTTACGCCACCAGGCCTTTTTTACATTTTCCTTCAGCTCGACTCCCAAAGGACCGAAATCCCACGTATTGGACAGACCGCCGTAGATTTCAGATCCCTGAAACACAAAACCACTGTTTTTCGCATGGGCTACTACCGTATCAAATAATTTCTCGTTGTTCATGTTTATGCCCCTTTCAAAAAAAATTCACCCGCCGGTGATGCTCATGAAACTATGAAAATAGTTACAAGAATACACTATAATATAACACTTTTTTAAAGGAAATGTCAACGTGTTTTCCCCAATTAGAATAACAAAGTAAAAAAATAAAAAGAAGAATCCCCTTCTGTTTGAAATTCTTCCCCATATGGTAAAGGCAGCGTCATAAAAGCACTGGGATATATTCCCTTTTCATTTGATGCAGACCGCTTTGCTCATCGTCCGTTTATTGACAGTCTGAACGAAAAAACGCCGATATAAAAAAAGCAGTCCTACAGAGAATCTCGTTGTAGAATTGCTTTCCTTTTTTCATTCTCAGACATTTTCATCGCATGCAACTGACAGCTGCTGTAGGCAACGTGTGCAGCTTACGTATGTCCCTCCATAGCAAACAGGGTACGAAGAAATCGCACGCTCTTCAGCGCAATGCCGCCATAATCCTCAAAAAAGCCATACAGCTCTTCAAAATTTTCACTGCTGAACGGATCCAGTCTCTCTATCAGCTCATAATGCTCCAGCTCTGCCTTACAGAGCAGACGAAAGGTTTTCAAATCCCTGCGTGAAATGACATGATCGCCAGATCGCAGACAGCGTTTGCAAACAAAGCCGCCATCGTTTCGCGACACTGCCTGAATATGCTGCGTGCTCTGACAGCGGACACAGCCATCCACAAACGGCTCAATTCCATGCATACGATTCATAACAGCCTGAAACAGACAGAGAATCTGCAGCGGATGCGTTGCATCCTGTAAAATATCCAGACTCCGCTTTAGCAGGTTGTATACATTTTCCTCAAAGCCACTGCGATACATACATTCACAGAAGTAGGAGGCAATGCTCTGCTTTACAAGATCCTCCCGAATCTTGCGATAACTGTTTATAATTTCTGCCCGGCGCAGAGATTGTATGGAGGCGGTCTGCTGATAATTCAGCTGCAGACGTGCCAATGTAAACAGCTGTACGGCAGGAGCATTCTTGCTTGTGACCTTACGAACTCCACGAGCGCTCAGACTGAGCAGGGAGCCATCCTCACACAACACCTTCAACAGGGCATCATGTTCCCGATACTCCTTCACATCCACCAGGATTCCGCACACTTCCTCCTGCATTATCTTCCTTCTTCCAGCTCCAGATAACCCAGCTGATGCAGCTTGCTGCTGCGATTACGCCAGTTTTTCTCGACACGAACATACAGCTCCAGCTCCACCTTTTTACCGAATTTCTCCTTCAGCTCCTTCTGGGCCGCAAGACGGATGCCACGAATCATCGCTCCCTGCTTTCCAATCAAAATACTCTTTTGCGAGGAGCGCTCCACGACGATGAGCGCCGACAGCTCCATGCGATTATCGCTTTCTTCCTTTTTTTCCACGATGACCGCAACAGAATGCGGTACCTCTTCATTTGTTTTATACAACACCTTTTCCCGAATGATTTCCGCAATCTGGAAATTTTCTCCATGGTCACTGATCATATCATCCGGAAAATACTTCACGCCCTCCTGCAAATACTTCTTCGTTACCTCCAAAAGATGCTCCACATTTTCGCGCTTCAACGCAGATACCGGAAAGATTTCCGCAAACTGCATCCGGTTCTGCCACTTACTCAGGGTCGTAAGCACCGCTTCCTTATCCAGCAGATCGATTTTGTTTAGTATCAGAAAAACTGGAATCTGTGCATCCTTCATCTTTTCCAGAATGAATTCGTCTCCACTGCCAAAGGGCTGTGTGGCATCCACCATCCAGTAATTTACATCCGCCTCAGCTATCGCCGTATACGCATTGCGGTTCAGAGTACGCCCCAGCTCATGCTTCGGCTTATGAATCCCCGGTGTGTCCACGAAGACAAACTGTGCATCCTCCCGCGTCAATATCCCTGATATATTATTCCGTGTTGTTTGCGGCTTCGGCGTCGTAATGGCTATCTTTTCCTGCAGGATGGCATTTAGCAGCGTGCTTTTGCCGGCATTCGGACGTCCGATAATGGATATAAATCCCGACTTATAGCTCATAAGACATCCTCACTCGTAAAGGACATCGGTAAAAGCTCGGCGATGCTCGTTATTTTCTGCTCCTGTTTGTTGCTCAACACGATGGGAGTATCCTGCTGCAGCAGCTCCACCAGTACCTGCCGACAGGCACCACAGGGAGCCGCAAGCTTTGTACCGTCACTCACAATGGCGATCGCTACGATATCCTCCTTGCGATAGCCCATAGAATATGCGGCAAATATCGCACTTCGCTCTGCACAATTCGTCAGACCGAAGGATGCATTTTCTATATTCGCCCCCGGAATCAGTGTTCCGTCCTTAGTTTTCACACAAGCTCCCACATGATAGTGGGAGTATGGTGCATATGCATGCCGCATGGCAGCAAACGCCGCATCCAGCAGCTCCTGATATTGTTCATTCACATTCATAAAAACAGCCTTCCTCCTATGATCACGATTCCAACAGCCGCCGCTGCCAGCGACATCACCAGCACAGCTGCAGCTGCATAATCCTTTGCTTTTTTCGCTCCCTCACTGTATTGCGGTGACACCATGTCCACAATCGTTTCCAGAGCGGAATTGATATATTCCAGTGCAATCACAGCACCAATGACGATCAGAATGACACACCATTCCATCGCCTCCAGACCCAGATAAGCACAAACCGCAAGCACAGCCATTCCCAGAACGGCCTGCAGCACAATGCTACGATCATGCAGCAGCCCATGCGTGAGTCCGGCAAATGCATACCGGAATTTATTTCCGTATTTTTTTAGGAACGATATCATCCAGTATCACATCCTGCAGCTGAAACATCACAGCCTCATCCTCCGGTGTCATGTGGTCGTATCCCAGCAGGTGCAAAAGCCCATGCGTAAACAGAAAGCAGACCTCTCTTCGCAAGCTGTGACCGTAATCCGCTGCCTGCGCTGTTATCGCTTCTATATTGATGAATATATCCCCGAGCTCTTCCTCTCCCTCCATGACCTCATATGCATCCTCGCTGTCCTTCATGGCGAAGCTGATGACATCGGTCGGCCGGTCGATACCGCGATAATCCCTGTTCATTTCATGAATCATCTGCGGGGTCACGAAGATTACGGAGGCACTCCTGTGCCCTTCCAGCTTTACCACCTGCTGTGTCTTTTCACTGATTGTTCTGAAATCGGAGGCATAGCGCGACCAGCGCCGTTCTCCGCTTTGATTAAATACACTGATTTCCATAAGCCACCTCGATCCTTAACCATATATCCCCATATGCAACCTTACATAGCGGCGTCGCTTCCTATAGGTCCTGTTTCCTATACAGGCATATACTATATTATAACACGAGCTGCGTGCAAATGAATAGCAGAAAAAGATTGTAGCCGCTGAAGCAGTTTCCCATACTGGACTGGAAGGGCTTTTCTAACGTGAAATTGTAAAAACGCCTTTCAATTTATATACAGAATGTAAAAATTCTGTTAAAATTACCTTGCTACCATGTAATTTTAGAGTTTTTTTTGGGAGGAATCTTATGTTACATATTGCAGCTTCCGCCATGACACCGGCAAATATCAGCTGGGACTTCATCATTGGAGGGCTGGCGCTCTTTTTGTTCGGAATACAGTTCATGGGAGATGGTCTGAAAAGCATCGCGGGAGAAAAATTAAGAGAGTATATCGACCGTTACACCAACAAGCCCTGGAAGGGAATCCTTGTGGGTAGTATCATTACCGTATTTATTCAATCAAGCAGTGCCACCAGTGCCATTGCCATTGGCTTTGTACGTGCCGGATTGATGAGTCTGGAGCAATCCATCGGCATCATCATCGGAGCCAACATCGGTACGACTGTAACCGCATTTTTAATCGGCTTAAAGGTAGAGACACTGGCTTTGTATTTCGTATTCCTGGGGGTTTTGATCACCCTGTTTGCCAAACGGAAGAAACAGACCTATATGGGACAGATCGTTCTTGGCTTCGGTCTGCTGTTCTTCGGTCTGCGGCTGATGGGAGATGAGCTGAGCAAGCTGGGACAGATGGATTTCTTTACGACACTGGCAACGACTATGCAGAATCAGCCGATTCTCGGCTTTATCAGTGGTACCCTGATGACCGCCGTCGTGCAGTCCAGCTCTGCGGTTGTCGGCATCATACAGAAAATCTATGATTCCGGAGCCATGACGCTGACAGCTGCCCTGCCGTTTGTCTTTGGATCCAATATCGGTACAACAGTAACCGCCGTGTTTGCGTCCATCGGCGGCAGTACCTCGGCCAAACGAGCCGCGGCCGTCAATGTTCTGTTCAATACCATCGGTTCTGTGATTTTCATGTTCCTGTTGACACCGTATGTTGATTTTATCGCCTTTTTATCAGATAAATACAGCATCTCACCGATGATGCAGATCGCCATTGCTCACATTCTGCGAACCATTGTCATATCCATCCTCGCTTATCCTTGTATCAATCTGATGGTCAGGGTCATCAAAAAAATCATACCGGGTGAGGAGGAACGCATTGAAGTCGATCTGGAGGGTCTGGATCCAAAGCTGGCCGCATCCCTTCCTGCCGGAGCCCTTGGCGTATCCAAACAGGTAACGGTAAAAATGGGAGAGCTCGCTTCCGATTGTATCCGTGCGAGTCAGGAGTATTTCAATAAGAAAAGTGGCAAATACCGTGGTATGTCCAGTCAGTATGAGGATGCTATCAATTCTCTGGATTCCAAGATTACCGAATACCTGATGACGATTGCCCACAACAGTCTGAGCGAGCACGATACGGATGAATTCATCAACAATCTGCAGATTATCAAGAATATCGAGCGGGTTGGCGATTTAACGATGAATTTGAACGAATTCTATGAACTGACCTATGAAGACAAGGGAGCCTTTACAGATGAGGCTGTTGGGGATGTCAATGAAATGTATGAAACCGTTCTGGAAATGAATGAAATTGCATTGAATTATTTCTCTACCCGCGAAGAACATTATATTCAGATGATCAACGATAAAGAAAATTATCTGGACCTGGTGGAAGAAAAAGCCAGACAGCGTCACTTCAAGCGTATGGCCGGAGAGGTCTGCGGAAGCGGTGTTGCTGCCAGTATCTTTGTGGATATCCTCGGTACGCTGGAACGTATCGGCGACCATATCTGGAATATCGTGAAGGAAGGAAATGAGGAAGCTATGACGCTGGACCTTCGCCCAAACGAAACGGATGATTAACAAGCAAAAGCCCTGCCGTGTGTGCAGAGCTTTTTTTTGTGCAGCTGTAGGAGCATGGAAACATCGTAAGACACATTTTTGCAGGGTTTACAGCACGTTGGGTGAAGGGACACCTTGTTACCAAAGCATGTAGTCCTTCACCATACACAGTTCCCTTTCCAAAATCACAAGGCCGTTCCCAAAGAACGTCAATGCCTGCTTGACCTAGACTGTTCAAACGGCTTTCCCGCAAACCGAAGCATCTATCCGAAGTCGTAATGCTGTCCCTTGATCATATAAATGATATGCTCGCAGATATTCTTTGTATGATCCCCTGCCCGCTCAATGCTACGCAGCATGGAAGAGATTTCAAAGATGTGCTCCACAAGGTAGCTGGAATCATCATGACGGATTTTCTCCTTCAGCTCCTTATACAGAACATTGATCTCCTTATCCTTTTCCGGGATTTCAAAGGCTGTTTCAATATCGCGATGCTCATAGCAGGTCATTGTTTCCTGCAGCATGGCGATAAAGCCCTTTTCCATAGCCTGTGCGTAATCGAGAATAGAGGCATCCATATCATCGTGCTTGATTAGAAAAATGGAAATATTTTTTGCATAATCGCCGATCCGCTCCAGCTCGGAAGCGATTTTGATGTCAGCCACCACCTTGCGAAGATCACTGGCAACCGGGGCCAGCAGCGCCAAAGAGCGTACTGCCTGATCGTTGATTTCCTCCTCCAGATGATTGATAATATCATCTGACTGTACGATTTCCAGCTCGATTTCCTTATTGGGAGAATTTAAGGCCTGTACAACCTTTTCGTGCATACGGACAACCTTCTGCCCCATTTTCAGCACGTTTTCCTCCATGGTGTCCAGCTCTTTATCAATTTTAATCATAGGTTCCTCCTTCTATCCGAATCTTCCTGTAATATAATCCTCGGTACGCTTGTCACATGGCTGCTGGAATATCTTGCTCGTCTTATTGAATTCCACAACCTCACCAAGCAGAAAGAAGGCAGTGTAGTCGCTTACTCGGGATGCCTGCTGCATGGAATGCGTAACGATAACGATCGTATAATCCTTTTTCAATTCTTCCATCAAATCCTCAATCTTATTGGTTGCAATCGGATCCAATGCACTGGTCGGCTCATCCATCAAAATCACCTCCGGCTCCATGGCGATTGCCCGGGCGATACACAAACGCTGCTGCTGTCCACCGGATAAACCGAATGCAGAATCATTCAGCCGATCCTTGACCTCCTCCCACAGGGCTGCTTTTTTTAGGGACTGCTCAACGATGGCATCCAGTGTTTTACGGTTCTTGATTCCCTGACACTTCGGTCCATAGGTGATATTGTCATAGATCGACATTGGAAATGGATTCGGCTTTTGAAATACCATCCCCACCTGCGTGCGCAAATCCACAACATTCATATCGGAGCCATAGGCATCCACCCCATTCAGCTCGATCGTTCCATCAATGCGGCAGCCCTCAATCAGATCATTCATACGATTCAGGCAGCGTAAAAAGGTAGATTTCCCACAGCCGCTTGGTCCTATGAGTGCGGTTATTTTATTCTGCTCGATATCCATGCCGATATCCTTCAGTGCATGCTTGTCTCCATAAAACAGATTCAGGTGTTCCACATGGAAAACAGGTTCCTTCTTCATATACTTATTCCTCCTCTAATACCAGGATTTGTTGAGCTTTTTACTCAGCAGCTTCACACAGATATTTAAAATCAGCACAAATACCAGAATCACTATCGAAATTGCACTGGCCAGTTCAAAGTTGGGCTGCTCACTGCTCATGATGTTATAAATATGCACAGCAAGGCTGGTTCCCTGCGACATAAGGGTTGGTGTGTCATTGACATAGGTACCCATGGTATAGATCAATGCTGCGCTTTCTCCAATCACTCGTCCGATGCTCAGCAATACGCCGGTCAAAATCCCCGGTACCGCACAGGGCAGCACAACCTTGAAAATTGTCTGCGACTGATTGGCACCTACAGAAAGCGAGGCATCCCGCAATGACTGCGGTACAACGATCAGCGCCTCCTCTGTGGAGCGGATGATGGTGGGTAGCAGAATGATGGACATCGTGAAGCTGCCCAGCAGAATATTGGTAGTCGTTGCCCCAAACAGCTGTGTAATCGGAAAAAGGACAGCGACACCCATCAAACCGAAGATGATGCTCGGCACACCCGTCAGCATTTCTATGGCACTACGAATCAATGCTGTCAGCCTGTTTGGCTTCGCATATTCATGCAGATAAATGGCAGAAGCAATTCCCAGTGGAAGTGCAATCAGCAGCGAAATCAGTATCAGATACAGGGTGGATATAATCGAGCCGCGAATACCGCCGCCCGGTGTTTTGTAATATACCTTTGTAATACTTTGTGCGGAGTTGTCCAGTGCCTGTGCCACCTCAGCAGCAGTTTGTGACATGATGTTGCCCGCAATCATCGTCGCGCCGCCTTTGGTCCGGTAGCCGAGATTTTCCACCTGAAAGCCAACCTCCGTAGATAGGGAAACATCCTTATCCTTAATGCTTTCATCCTTCAGATCATGGAAGGGAGATGCCTCGTCAATGTATTCAACCAAAACGATAGCATCACCATTTTGGTCCTTGGTATCCACAAAACCGATTCCCCATTTTGAGGAGAAGGAGGCCTCCTCACTCAATGACGACGGCCGTTCAAAGCTGCCGGGGTGATTTTTCGATGTTTCTACACTGGTCAGATAATTCTTTGACCAATAGTTCCCCTTCAGAAGATCTATCCCCAGAGAAGAAAAGCCCTTGGAAAAGATGAAGACAAAAATTGCAAGCAGCACGAATACACTGAGTCCGCTGGAAAGGTAGGTTACACCGTTACACAAGCCATCAAACAACCGGCGCTTCTTTTTCTGATTGGAGGGTGCTTGTATCATTTCATATTCCCCACTTTCTTCTTCATCAGATTCAATAGCAGGTTGGACAGCAGAATGACTGCCATCAGCACCAGACCTGCTGAGAATCGTATATCATAATCCAGCCCGGTCGTTTCCTTTAAGCCGGCCAGCATGGTTGTTGTCAGTGTTCTTGTCGTATCAAACACATTGACGGTAGGTCCGAACATCTTGTTTCCCGCCACCATGGCAACAGCCGTTGCTTCTCCAAAGGCTCTGCCGATGCCCAGTATCGCTCCGGCGAAGATTCCGGATTTGGCACTGGTCAGAATAACCTTGAAATTGGTTTGTGTTCGCGTGGCGCCAAGTGCCAGACTGCCAAGCTCCACTTCTCTGTCTACGGAGCGAATCGCCGTGATTGACAGGGATGTAATCGTTGGAAATATCATAATCGCCAGCAGCAGAATCACCGCCAGCAAAGAGCTTCCTCCCGCTGTCACAAAGCCAAGGGAGGAAGCAAGCGAGCTGACAAGTACAGTAATCGTACCGGATGCAAATACACCATAAACAACGGATGGTATACTGGCAAGCAGCTCCACAACCGTCGTCATGACCTCTGCAACATGCTTGGGTGCTATTTTTGCGATAAACAAGGCCGTCAGTACAGACAGCGGAAAGGATATCACCAGTGCGCCGAATGCAGAAACCAGCGTATTGATAATAATAAAGCCAACACCATAGATTCCCTGATCCTTACGCCACATCATTCCGGTCAGAAAGGAGACGATATCCTGCTGCCCATAGGAATAGCCGCTCAGGAAGGGAGATATCCCCTTGACACTGATGAAGATAATGATAATGGCAATCGCACTGGACGACAGCAATGCCGCCAGAAGGAAGATTGCCTTCATCCTTTGATCCTTTTTCAGTTTTTTTCGGTTTTTCTCTGTACTGATGCTATCTCGTACATAACTTTTCATTCTTCACCAATCCTTATCATCATAAGACAGCCTGGAAATCCAGGCTGTCTTGCAAGTCACGTTTTTTAGCTTCTTTTCTTTATTTGATGTCTTCCCATTTCAGCGTTTCACCTGTGAAGATGCTCTTCAGCTGGGCCTGCGTCAAAGATGTAACACCTGTATTTTCCTTATTTACAACTGCAACGACTGCATCGATGCAATACTGTCCGCTTTCCATTGCTTTGGAAATATCCTCGGAACCATCCTCCTTGAATGCACGGGAAGCAAAGCCGATATCACCTTTGTTCGGACCGTCTTTTTCTTTACCAAGCACTCTTGGTACAGCATCTCCGCTTCCGGACTGATTCATGGTGAATTTGAAGTTTCCTGCCATTGGAGAGAACGCCTCCAGAGAAGCCTTTACCGTTTTTTCTACGGATGTTGAACCGCAGGTTGTAATGGTGATTGCGGAATTATCCTTCCCTAATACAGCTTCATATTTTTTGGAGAGCTCATCCCAAGGCTTTGCCTTGCTTTCATCAACTTCCCCGCCATTTTTCTTAACGATTGCCATTCCTTCTGTAGAGTTCTGCATGAAGTCCAGGAATGCCTGTACCAGCTGTTCCTTGTCATCATTTCCATAATCACCCGCCGCTCTTGTTACATACATAAACGGACGCTGCAGCTTATAGCTTCCATCCAGTACGCTTTCACTGCTCGCTGTGACACCTTCATACTGCAGAGCGCTGACACCGTTTTTCTCAAAATCGGTGGACAGGGATGTATACCCAATACCGTTTTTATCGGCGCCTACCTTGGCAGCCATATCGTCATTGCTGGATACCTCGATAGCGTTCTTTGTCAGACTTCCTTCAAAGTCTACCCCCTTTTCAAATGCCTCTCTGGTTCCGCTTGATGAATCTCGCGTATATACTTTGATATCACCGCTGACACCTGCTGTTTTTCCTTCATCGCTGGATCCGCAGGCAGCCAGTGAGAATGTCATCAGGCAGGCTACGGTAGCCGTCATAGTTTTTTTCCACATGTTCATTTTTCATATTCCTCCTTGAATACGGTTCTATCATACGACACCTTTGTTAATTGATAATGAAGAGATTGTTAAGCATTGGTTAAAATGTAAAAATGTTTTCCATCCATTGCTATCCATACCGGTAATATAATGTGCTATACTTATGATATGAGATAAAAAGGGATGGCGATTATGAAGAAATTGTTAAGAAGCTGTTTCGCTGCGGCAGTCGTTTTCCTTTGTAGCAGCTGCAAAGGGATACCTCCGGAAAACGAGGCCATGAGTAAGGCGTTGCAGGACAAGGATGTAACCTACAGTATTGTTGCATTGGATGACAAATGCTTTTATCTAAGCCTGGAGAATAAGGATTTGATATTTGATTATCTTCTGGAAACTGACAGGAATAAGGCAGGCGGAAGCTACTACTCAATGGAAATCACCACAAAGAAAACGGACAGTATGAGCTTTCAGTGGGTTCAGGCGGCGGCATATCGGGATCATACGCTGAAGAAAATCAAAAATGGAAATTGCGATGTCATGATGGACGAAGCCATCGGTGCTTTTGATTCTAAGAAGAATTGCACGGGAGCAGCCCTGCAGGAGGCAAAGACATTTGAGGCAGAAGTACGAAAGCGGCTGGCTGCTTATGGCCTTACTCCACAGGAGGCCTTCTCCTATGGACGCAGCTACCTGAAAAACAACCAGGATACAGCACTTGTCAATTTGGATATCGTGACCCGCTTCAAAAATATCATACCCATGAATAGTGACAGCTAAACAAATACAGAAAAAAACAGATATCGCTGAGGTGACACTCACTGATATCTATTTTCTTCTATTTTGTTTTAGATTGTCTGTAATGCACATATCAGATCATTGGTATTATATCGTGCAACCAATGCATCCGGACTTCACCCTCACCTTTTTCAAATGGCAATATCCGAGATTCATAATATCCGTTCAAAAAGGTCTCTTCATTACAAAGATACAGAGAACAGCCACTCGCATAGCAAATAAAATGGATATGGCTGTCTGTGATCTTGTTGCGTAATTCAGAGTACAGCTCAAGCGGAAGAAAGACAAGCGTTTCCCGATCCAGCTGCTGGACAGTCACCGGTATCATGCTGTTGCAGGGCTTCTCAATCTGCAACATAGCCTGCCAATTCGCATGGAAGTGTTACCGGCAGCTCTTTCTTGGCAAAACCGCATTTCATCAGGATCTCACCTTTTCTCTAATCTCAGAATACCGTTTCTTGTAGAAACCACAAGCTGTGATCCCCCTCTTCATGCTATCTCCCCTACCGATTTATTTTCACATATAAACACGGATATCGGTTACTCCCTTATTGAAATCAGAAAACGGAAGGATAACAATCCAATACCCTTCATGATCACATTCACCATTTTCTGCCGGTGAAGCATAACGGTCGTGAATACATATTGTACAAATTTCTATCCTTCATTTGCATTTTACAGCGTATCGCGCTATGATATTGTGCAGATGGCTGTAAGCACAGCAGAATGGGAGTAGAGCTATGACAGTAAAGGAAGTTTTTAAAAAGGCAGTGATTGCCGGTGCCGACCCCCTATCCATAACAGAGCTTGGCTTTGCCTATCTCAATGACATCGGCACATGGAATATCAATATCAATTCACAGAACACCGGCTGCAGGGATAAAACAATCACCGTAGAGCAGCTTCTGGATATCTTTGAGCATCACTGTACCTGTTTTCGTACACAGAATGACTGCTTTGAGGAAAAGCGCAAGGAAATGATTCAGCTTTTAAAGGAACAGGATCCACAGGCAGTCATTGATTTTAATTAAAAGAAGCATTGTTTCAATCACCGATTCCCATCGGTTTGATACAATGCTTTTTATGTATGTTATACGCGCAGAAGCTCCATCAACCGTGCTTCATTCTCATATATATCGCTGCGGCTGTTATGCAGAAAGGCATTCAGCCCCTCCGGTTCGCACATTTCCCACATAATCACTTCAATAAAATGATTGTGTGCGTTTAACAGCTTTTCATATGCCTCCCATACATCCTTCCTTATGAACGGTTCATGCAGTCTCAAAAAAGACTGACAGTCCGTTAGACGTTCTTTGACCGTATCAATCATCTGCGAGGTCATCATCATGTCATTTTCCAGATAATCATCACAGATCCGATATACCGACCGATACATATCGTAGCGATTCCACAGGTCTTTAAGAAGCACGCGCTCCTGTGTCTGTACATGCTCCATCTCTTCAACTGCCTGCCCTTTCCGGCTTACCATCCACTGGTAAAAGGCAAAAAACATCCCGGCACTTCCAATCACCGGAGCAGCCATTTTGAGAAATCGCCTTGTGCTGTGTGTCAATTCCATACTACTACCTCCTTACGATTTCCCCGTTTTCTCTTCCCACCTGTATCTTACTATGTATAGAATGCAGATTTTGTGTTATTTTGTCGAACTTGTCTGTATATATCAGAAATTTCACCAAATTTGTCATATAGTGTTATCATTTTAATACGAGATCTCACAATTTAATATAATTACATCATGTTACCAAACATGGTATCAGCATTTCATATATCATAGAGAAATCATAGCATAAATTTCTCTATCTGCGTAGAAAAGTCATCAAATCGCGGATTATCGAATTCCTTTTTACCTACCGACGCTTTTTTGATCTGATTGTGCATATACCCTTTTGACAATACTTCTTCCTCATAGCAAAACAAAAAGGACACCGTTTATCAGTGTCCCTCATTTTTTATATGGTATCGCGTACGGGATTCGAACCCGTGATACAGCCTTGAGAGGGCTGTGGCTTGACCGCTTGCCGAACGCGACATCTTTGTTTGCTCGGTTATTATAGCATTATTCTTTTTTAAACGCAAGAGCAAATTTACATTTCATGACAATTTATATAATTTTTTTCAGTAAAGAACCGGCATTCACGATCAGTATCAGAAAATCAGTTCTTCAACCTGACCGTAAATGTCGTTCCCTTATCGAATTCACTTTCCACCTTTAATTCCCCATGGTGTGCCTCAACAATGGATTTTACAATGGACAGCCCCAGCCCGGAGCCGCCGCTGCTTCGGGAACGATCATCATCCACCCGATAAAAGCGGTCAAAGATCTTCTCCAAATCCTCTGCGGCAATACCATGCCCCTCATCCATCACCTGCAAAACAAACCAGGAGCCCTCTTCCCTCGTTTTCAGGGTGATCGTACCTCGATCACTGTACTTGATGGCATTCGACAGCAGATTCAACACAACCTGACTCATTTTCAAAGGATCACAGAATACCAAATCATGATTCTGATATTCCTTCACGATGTGCAGGCCCTTTTTCTCCGCCTTTTTCTGCAATGACTTTACCGCCTTATCGATCACCTGGCAAAGATCGGTTTTCTCTCGTTCCAGCAAAACCGTGGACAGACTGAGGCGTGACAGCTGCAGCAAATCCTTCACCAAAATATCCAGACGATTGATTTCCTGCTCAATCTGGTCCATAAATTCACGGCGCGTTTCCTCATCATCAAAATCCTCACGATTGAGAATTTCCACCATGCCCTTAATAACGGCAATCGGCGTTTTTAGTTCATGCGATGCATCGGCAATAAAGCGCTTCTGCATCTTTTCCCCCTCCAGCGTTTTTGAAATATCCTGAAACAACACCAGACAGCCGCTGTATTTCTTCTTGGCTGTTACCGGTACACTGATGGACTGATATTCCACACCATTGATATCGATGATTTTATCCATCGGCTTTTCCAAAATAAAGGCATCCTTGATAAACTCCCGCACCGGATGCAAATAAGCATTGCTCATATATGTCATATGCTCATTGATCAAGCCATCCTCACACAGCTCACTGACATTGTTATGCATGACGATATTCCCAAACTGATCCACCAGCAGCATCGGGAACGGTATACTCGTAACAACCGTCAGCAGCTGCTTATTCTTCAAATGCGCATCCTTGGCAGTCGATTTGATTTCCTCCTGCAGCTCGATGTTTTCCCGACGATGCACGTTCAGGTTTTTCTGATCCAGAAGCTCCCAGAGCAGCGCAATCGAAACAACCACGAGCAGCAGCAGTATATATTCATTCAAATGATAATTGTACTGAATAACCGCAATGCAGGCCAGAATCAGTCCCAGATACCCGTATTTATTGCGCTTCATGCACTTCCTCCAGCAAATAGCCGACACCGCGGGAAGATTTGATATGTACATGCGATTTGTTCAGCTTGTTGCGCAGCTTGAATACATGCACATCCACAATCCGGGTATCTCCGTCATAATCAAAGCCCCAAATGTCATTCAGAATGCTGTCACGGGACAACACGATATCCTTATTCTGGATAAAATACTCCAGCAGATCGAATTCCTTCTTGGTCAGCGTCATCAGCTGGTCTTTGATATACGCCTCCCTGCGCTTCATATCCATGGACAAATCACCAATCGCCAGACGCTTCTCCTGCTTGCGGTTTTGCCGCTTCAGATGGGCATTCACCCTGGCCAGCAGCTCTCTTGGAGAAAACGGCTTTGTGATATAATCATCCACGCCCTGCTCAAAGGCATACAGAATATCCGTTTCATCATCCCTTGCCGTCAGCATGATAAAAATCGCGTCAATGTGCTCACTGCGCAGCCGTTTTACAATATCGATTCCGCTGACATGCGGAAGCATCCAGTCGATGATCAGCACATCGAAATCCTCTTTCATCGCCAGATCGACCGCTGTTTTACCATCTGCACATTCCACGATATCAAAATCGGCCTTTTTCAGATCATATGCAATAATCTTGCGTATGTTGTCTTCGTCTTCAATCAATAAAATCCTTGCCATATCGTTCTTCCTCCTGCTCATATCGTTCAATGATCTTTTGAACCAACGGATTACGAACTACATCGAGGCTGGTCAGCTCCACAAAGGAGATGCCCTCTATTCCGGAAAGCAGATGCTTGGCATTCAGCAGACCGGAATCCCGTTTTTTAATCAGATCGATCTGTGTTACATCCCCGGTAATGACGATACGGGAATGAAATCCCATTCTCGTAAGAAACATCTTCATCTGCGCCCGTGTTGTATTCTGCGCCTCATCCAGTATGATGAAGGCATTATCCAGCGTTCGTCCGCGCATATAGGCCAGCGGCGCGATTTCAATGACTTCCTTTTCCAGCAGCTTCTCCACCTGCTCCTGTCCCAGTGTATCATACAGGGCATCATAGAGCGGACGCAGATACGGATCCACCTTTTCCTTTAAATCACCTGGCAGAAAGCCCAGATTTTCTCCTGCCTCCACAGCGGGTCTGGTCAGAATTATCTTGCGAATTTCTCCCTTTTTCAACAGGTCTGCCGCATAGACAACGGCCAGATAGGTCTTCCCCGTCCCGGCTACTCCGGTCGCAAAGACGATTTCACTGTTGCACATGCATTTAAACAGATGCCGCTGTCCAATCGTTTTCGGATAGATCAGCTTTCCGTTGATCGTCTTTCCTATCGCTTTTTGATAGGTGGTGGAAAGCTCCTGCAGCCGATTCAGCTTCGCCAGCCGACAGGCATATTCAATATCGCGGCCGCTGACATCAATATGCGCCTCCATCATATCAAACAAGGCCTTTACCACAGATTCAATACTGTGAAAGGTAACTGCATCCTCGCTGAGAATACGCAGCTCATTGTCCCGCATGATGATATCACAGGAAAAGGCGTTTCGCAGCAGCTCCAGATGCTTATCCTGTGCTCCGCATAATTTTACGATCCATTCCATCGGGTATTCTTCTAATGCAATACGAAATTGTTCACTCATAGGCGCTCCTTCTCGTTATGGTGTGGTGATGTCCTTAATCAGTGTGTAATGAATCACCATCTTTATTTTACCCATATCTGTAGAGAATTGCAAAATATTTTCCTTGTAAATGCGATCGTCCTTATGAAAGTCCTCGCTAACCTTGCGTCTGGCATCAAACAGCAGCTGAAAATACTGAAAGGCCTTCGGTTCCTTTGTCTTGTCCATCGTCACGGTGATATCCTTCCAGACATAGGCAAAGACACGTCCCTTGACATATACCTCCTGCTTGCCACCCTTGGAATCCTCCAGCACATTGCTCACCAGCACATCCCCTTTGTGGACAAACTCATTGACCTTATGAAGCTTGTTTCCATGCTGTATGTCAAAGCGCTCAATCATGCCGTCCTCCCGGGCAATGAGCTCCTCATGTCCCAGCTGTGATAAGGAAGCAAATTCCTTCGGTGTGTAGGTGATCAGATAGCGGCTGCCCTGCTTCTCGATTTCCAGCCAGGCGATATCGTTTTCCAGATTCTTTTTCAGCTGTGCCTTCAGCTGGGTGACATCGCGGCTTTTCAGGGGAGGTACCACCTTCATCTTTTTCAGGGTATCCGCAATCAGCCTGCGGCTTTCATCCTTTTCGCCCTTGATCTGTATCTCAAACACCATGGAAGAAAGACCATACCAAAGCAATATGGAAAGCAGAATCGCTGCTATGCGATAGGGCTTTTTCAAGCTGCGCAGGGCATACCCCAGCATACCGGTGGTTGTGATCAGATCACAGGTTTCAAAGCAGCGATAGATTTTCGGGCGCTGGAAAATGGATGCGTAGAACTGAATGTAGTTTCGATGTAGAGTAATATCATATAGTTCCAGCTGATTTTTCTTTGTTATCCATAAAAACTCATCGCAAGAGGCCTGCACTTTCCATTGGTCAAGACCGAATCCCTTTCTATTTTTCATATGCGAACGCCAGATTCTGCACGCTGCCCTCCAGCAGGATCTCATCCTTTCCCAGTGCCAGCACATGCAGCCGCTCCCCGTCTATCGTTATGCGGTAGGCTTTCATCGTCACCTGTATTCTCGTTTCGCTCACCAGGGTCAGTTCCCTGTAGTGTTCTATCATGACCTGATTCTTATCTATGGAAAGCATACTCTCACCTCTATACAAAATACGTTTGTGCGTGAGGTTTTATGCCTGTGAATGCTATCCTCCTTCGTTTCCATTATAAAGAAAAGCGTAACCGGAAATGTTATGTTTTTGTTAAAAGTAAAAAAATTGTTGTTTCTCCCCTGCATGAATGCACTTTCAAGCCTTGATTTGCTAAGATTTTGTTGTGTTTTTGTAAATTGCCTTTTCTATGGCAAGATATCCTGTATGCGACAGCCTGCTTAAAGCTTTCTTTCATGCACTGCTAAAAAAGAAAAGAGGTACCCCTGTGTATGCAGGAAATACCTCTGTGCAGCTATAAAGGAAGATCTCTTTGCAAGAAGAATTGACGGGCGACAATAAGGCAGCAAACAGCGATCAGAAGCAATACACCCAGACGGCCCCAGGCCTGTGCCTCATTGGCAATCAGCCCCTGTGTATCAAACAGCGTCATAATCGTTGCATACTGCAGCTTTTCCAGATTTCCCTTCATATTGGCCAGCATCTGAATCAGAATGAACAATACCCCGCTCCCCGCACCGATCAAGGCGGCATGGCGATATTCATTTAAAGCAGAGGAGGCGAGAAAGCAGATGGATGCCAGCGCTGTCTGTAGCAGCAGACACCCCAGATTCAGCCGCAGAAAAGCTGCGACATCCAAATCATCGGGGAACATAACCATACTGCATACGATTCCCAAAAGCGTACAGAAGGCGATCAGAAGAAACAGCGCACTCAATAGGACTGCCAGCTGACTCACCCAGACATGACTTCGCTTTTCCCCGCAGCTCAGCAGGTAGGTCATACTGCCGTTATCCACCTTTTTGACAAGCAGCCGCAAAGAGAGAATGACAGAGAATAGAAATGGAAACATAATCATGATCATGCCATATAGATAAGTAGAAAAGAAATCCACCAGCGTTGTTGCCGTACCGCTCATACCAACCGCTGCCATCATTTCCGGCATAAGCTTCTCAAACTGCGCCAGTGCTGAGCCCAGCTCTGGATCGAACATCGTCAGCATAATACTGAAATACATCGCTAAAATCAAAATAAAAATAAGCAGCAGCTTCCAGGCTGATTTCCACTCCATACGAAATAGTGTCTTATTCATGTGCTTCTCCCCTCTCTCCGTAATACTGCAAAAAGATATCCTCCAGACTCTGTGTTGCGACACTGAGATCCCGCAGCTCATAGGCCGGCAACAGCTGCAGCAGCGCCTTGAGCTCCTCCCGGATATATACATGCACGCACAGCTCACTGATCTGCTTCATGTTGAGTCGTTCGTGCAAAAAGCGCTGTGTCTGTGAGGAATCAGCAAAGGTGAGGATATACGTCTTCGTTTTATTCTTCTGCAATATGGTGGTATCCTCGACTGCCGCCATATGCCCCTGCCGAATGATACCGATACGATCACAGGTTTTTTCCACTTCCTCAAACATGTGGGAAGACATCAGAATCGTCTTTCCTCTTTGCTTTTCCTCCTGAATCAGCTCGACAAAGGCATTTTGCATCAGCGGGTCCAGTCCGCTGGTCGGCTCATCCAGAATCAGCACCTTGGGATCATGCATAAAAGCCGCTACGATTCCAAGCTTCTGCTTCATCCCCTTGGACATACGCCGTATGGCTCCGTTTGGCCGCAGTTCAAAGCGCTCCAGCAGCTCCTGTGTCCGCCCGCTATCCTGCATATTCCGATAACGCGCCATAAAGCGCAGAAATTCATCACCGCTCATTTCATTCAGCAGATTGATTTCTCCCGGTATATAGCCAAGCTGTCTGGTAATGGCATCGGCTTGCTTCCAGCAGTCCATACCCAGAATCCGTGCAGATCCCTGTTTCGCCTTCAAAAATCCTAGCAGATGACGAATCGTTGTCGTCTTCCCTGCTCCATTCGGTCCCAGAAAGCCGAAAACCTCTCCCTCAGCGATGGAAAAGGAAATATCAAAGATTCCCCTCCCCTCTCCATAATCGCGGCTGAGACGCTCTATTTCGATGATTTGCATATCGTACCTCCCCATGTTCATGGTGTATCTCATCTTCATGCTGATTATAGCAGATTGACTCGTTTGCACAACCCCCTGCACACCCGCTTTGTTTGATTTCTTTTTTATTATAGAAAACCTTTTGGCTAGCTGCCGATACATGCACCACAGCTCTTGTACAGAGCAGCTCCTTTGATAATCAACCTCTCCCCACGAGCATAAGCATTAAAAAAAGAAGCCTATCGGCCTCTTCTATTTTCCACGGCGTGCTTTACGCGCAGCTTCTGACTTTAATTTACGACGAACGCCAGGTTTTACGTAAAACTCTCTTTTGCGAGCTTCAGCAAGGGTTCCATTTCTTGATACTTGACGTTTGAATCTACGTAAAGCATCATCAAGAACTTCGTTTTCTTTAAGTACTACTTTCGGCATGATTTACCCTCCCTTCTGATGCAAGCAATATTATTATACTGAAAAACATATGAAAATGCAACATAAATATGTTCATTTTCTATAAATTCATACAGAAAATTTTTTTATACTTATTTTACAACGCTATTTTTCATCGTCCTCCAGTCCAAGACTGTATTTGCGGATGCAGTGACGAGCGACATTGTGATCTCCCATCCACGGCTCCCGTCCGAATTCCCGATACATGAAAACCTCATCCCCCTTGCCGAGAATCAGTACGGTATCCTTCACATTGGCACTCTCGATGGCCTGCCGTATGGCAGCGTAACGATCCGCAATGAAAATATTATTCGTATCGCTGATACCGCTTTTGATTTCGTTAGCGATTTCCCGCGGATCCTCATCCCGTGGATCATCCTCCGTCAGAATGATGCTGTCGCAATAGCGGCTTGCGATTTCACCGAAGACCCTGCGCTTCTTTGTATCCCGCTTGCCGGCGGAGCCAAACACGGCGATAATGCTGTGTCCGTCCTCTGTGATATCCTTCGCATATTCAAAAACCTTTTCCATTCCGTCCGGAGTATGTGCGAAATCAACGATGACATTAAACAGCTGGCCCTCGTCTATGCGTTCCATACGCCCTTCAATCTGCCGGATATCATTCAGGTAGGGCAGCTGCTGTTCAATCGGAATACCGCTCTCTGCCATCGCTGCAACAGCACCCAGCAGATTGTATATGTTATACAGGGCAACCAGATTGGTTGAAACCTCATAGCGCTGTGCCCCATGAACCAGCGTAAACCGTGATCCCGTTTTCTCTATCCGGATATTTTCCGCCTGATAGGTCGCATGGTTGTCAATACCATAGGTAACAACGCTGGCCTCAGTAGCATCTGCCAGCTGATCCACATAGGCATCATCCGCATTCAACACAGCAACGCCCTCTTTTTTCAGATTAGTGAACAGCTTTTTCTTCGCTTCAAAGTAATGCTCAATCGTCCCATGAAAATCCAGATGGTCATAGGTCAGGTTACTGAACACAGCGACATCAAAATCCACGCTCTGCACACGTCCCAGCTCCAGACCATGCGAGCTGACCTCCAAAGCGACGGCCTGCATACCATGCTCCACCATATCCTTCATCGTCTTATGAATCAGCACAGCATCCGGCGTCGTCAAAGACGGCGGCAGAGTCACATCGCCATAGCTGATAGAGATGGTTCCGATGTAGCCGCAGGGCGCAAAATGGGAATATACGTCCCGAATGATGCTGGTGATGGTGCTCTTCCCGTTTGTTCCGGTAACACCGAACACCTTCATTTTACGGCTTGGATGCCCATAAAACATGGACGCCACCCGATTCAGTGTGCGATTGACATTTTCCACCTGAATATAGGCGACCCCTTTTTTCATATCGTCCACCGGCTTGGAATGCACGATGCATTTTACACCCTTTTCGATGACATCATCAATAAATTCATGCCCGTCATGCACCATGCCCTCCATGCAGAAATACATATCATTCGCCTTGGCGCAGCGGGAATCGATGCACAGCCCCGCAATCTCAATCTCCGGGGCATTTTCAAACATTTGAGACAGCTTCATAAGACTCCTCCTTTAGCGGACAGCCAACCAGCAAATCCCCATCCAGTGCCGTGATGCGTACGGTATGCATCGTATGCAGCCAGGTTAGCGGAGCCGCTGCTGCGACCTCCAGGTATTCACTGCTGTGGCCGATCAGTTTTCCATCTTTTTCCTTCTCAAAAATGACAGAAACTTCCTTTCCAATGAAATTCTGTTTATAAGCAGTATATAACTGTTTGGAAAGATTCGCAAGTCTTGATGCGCGTTCTTTCTTTATTTTATTTTCCAGATGACCGCTCATTTGCGCAGCTGCTGTATGATCGCGGCGGGAATACGGGAATACATGCAGAAAGCTTAGGCGCATACGTGCGATATTATCCAGGGTATCCTGAAACTGCTCTTCACTTTCCTGCGGAAACCCGGTAATGACATCGCTGGATATGGAGATATCCGGAATAAGGGAGCGGATATACTCCACCCGTTCCATAAACCATGCTATCGTATAGGGACGGTTCATATTCTTCAATACCGTAGTATTGGCAGACTGCACGGGAATATGCAGATGCCGGGCGATTTTTTCTTCCCCCTTTATAAATTCCAGCAGCTCATCCGTGATTTCATTCATTTCGATTGAAGAGATACGGATTCTTTGCAGGTTGGGAATTTCCTTCACCATGCGCTTCATCAGCTGGCACAGACTGCTGTTGATCCCATTGCCGTAGCGACCGGTATGAATGCCGCTCAACACGATTTCCTGATGGCCGCTTTCACACAGTCTGCGTGCGATGGCAAGTACCTCATCCTCCGGCAGCGAACGCTCCGCTCCACGTGCAAACGGTATGATGCAATAGCTGCAAAACTGATTGCAGCCATCCTGTATTTTCAAAAAAGCCCGTGTCTGATGCTCGAAGCGATGAATCGGAAGCGCTTCAAACACATTGACCTTGCGGACATCATGAATGAGCTTCTGCGGACGCTTCTGCCGAAGACCCTCTTCAATCATATCCGCCAATCTGCTTTTCCCATCACTTCCCAGCAAAATATCAATATTGGCGTCCTGCTCCAGCTGTTCACTTGCCGTCTGTGCATAGCAGCCGACAACCGCAATCAACGCATCCGGATTCAAAGCGATGGCCGCATGTATTTTCTGACGGGATTTACTGCCGGCCGTATTGGTCACGGCACAGGTGTTGATGATATAGACATCCGCTCGCTCTTTAAAGGATACCTGTACGTAGCCCTTTTCCAGCAGGGCACTCTCATAGCCCTGTGATTCATATGTATTTACCTTGCAGCCCAGTGTGGCTATTGCAAATGTTGTCATGCTGTCACTCCTTGTCTGCCTTCTTTTTCTGCTTTTTCTTTTGCTTCTCCAGCAGCTTTTCCAGCTTTTTGCCCAATCGTTTTTTTATCAGCGCATGCTCGATCAAAAACGCAACGAGCGCTTCGTGCTGCTCCTTTAATAAAAGCAGCGCAATTTCCTGCTTCCAGGCCTCCTGCAGCTCCTGTTTCATATCCACGGATACGCTGCGCTTTAGTCCGGTTTCATCATACAGATACCAGCGATGCATGACTGGATGGAAAACGACATAGCCCTCATCCGCCTCCACCAGCAGCTCACAGCTGGAAAAGCCATGCTGAAACGGCTTGGCACCATAGCGCCTGTACTGTACTTCCTTTGCACATTCTCGGATAAACTTATGATACTGCTTCAAATCCAGCAGCACGATTTCCGTATGATAAAGATGATTAAAGCCCGGCGCAAAGGCAGGCATATAAATCGTTTCCCCATCCGCCTCAAAATGCCGGAGCTCTTTCACGAAGCGTTCCACATCCACATTCATCTGTGCCTTACGCTCCAGATAATTCAGATCATACCAGTAATCGAACATTTTTACATAGGTGTCAAAAAAAACATCCTCAAACTGCCGTTTAACGAGCAGGGATTCATAGACGATTTCATTCTGTATCACAGCATCATCGCTTTTCCCGTCGTGGGGAATCTGATATTCCTCCAGCAGGTCACAGATGGTACGGTAATGCTTCCGGATATCCTTTTGATCCAGAAGTGTCTTATCATACACCTTATTCAGCCGATCATATATCGTCTTCATTTTTTTCACCTGCCATATCGTAGTAAAACTCAATGGAATTCAGCAGCGAGATCGCCGCTGTTTCCGCACGCAGTATCCGTCCGCCTAAGGATACGCGGTGAAAGCCGGATGCGCACAGCGTTTCAACCTCATCCGCCGAAAAGCCGCCCTCACTGCCGACCACCATCAAAACACGACTTGGGGACGAATGTGCACGCAGCACCTCGCACAGGCGCTCACTTTTGCAATCGGCATCCTCATAGGCAATCAGCCGCAAATCAGCATCGATCTGCGACAGCTTTGAGAATGCACAGGGCGACTGCAGCCGCACCAGTGTAGAGCGCTTGCACTGCTCGCAGGCCTCACTTAAAATTTTATTCCATCGTACAATTTTCTTTTCCGATTTCTCATCCTTGATTTTTACAACGCAGCGGCTGGATACAAACGGAATGATTTCCGCCACGCCCAGCTCTGCACTTTTCTGCAGCAGATAGTCCCATTTCTCCCCCTTGATCATCCCCTGCGCAAGAATCAGCTCTACACTTGTCCGGGAGCGATCCTGCACTTCCTTTACAACACGTGCCGCTGCTTCCTCCTGATGATATTCCACTTCCGCTAGCAGTACGCGGCCGCTGTTGTCGGCAACACGAATCACATCCCCCTGCTGCATACGCATAACGCGGCGGATGTGATGTGTCTGTTCCTTTGTCATCGGTATCAATTCTCCTGGCATCGCCAGTGTATTTACAAAATATTGCTGCATAAAATCACCGCGTTAATCATACATCATTTTCTGTGTTTCTTCAACCAAAAAAACATTTCAGAAACGTAAGCACATAAGTGGAAACAACATAAAAAACGAATCCGACAGCATTCTGCCCGATCCGCTCTTATGCCCTGCTGTAGCTTTTCCCACACTGCACTGCTTGCTTTCCTGGCCGTACGGCTGCTGTGCCTGCCAACCATAAACAGTGATAGCTATCGCTGCTTCATTTCCCCCTTCTGGGCAAGACTGCGCAGCTGCTTCACCTCAAAGGGCTTCAGCACACGGTACTCTCCCTGCCGCAGATCACTGCAATGCAGGAAGGCGAGCTTACTGCGGTGCAGACGGCGCACCTCATAGCCAAGGGCCTCCATCATGCGCTTGATCTGCCTATTTCTTCCCTCGACAATCGTCAAATCAAAGCTGCACTGATTTTTCTCTGTATCCTTTTCCGTGATGCGATATTTCGCAGGCAGGGTCTTGATACCGTCATCCAGCACGATACCCGTTTTTATTTTCTTCATGTCCTCCGGTGTCAATATCCCGTTGATCGTCAGATTGTACACCTTGGGAATGTGATATCGCGGATGAATGATCTCATTTGCGAAATCCCCGTCATTGGTTAAAATGATCACACCGCTGGTATCATAGTCCAGACGCCCTACGGTAAAGATACGCTGCCTGCAGTCCACCAGATCCACCACGGTCTGTCTTCCAAATTCATCATCGCTGGTACACATGGTGCGCTTCGGCTTGTTCATCAGAAAATAAACCTTATCTTCCTTTTCAATCGCCTTGCCATCCACCTCGATGAGATCTCCGCGCTTTACCTTATATCCAAGTTCTGTTATGGTTTCTCCATTCACAGCGACTCTTCCCTCGCTGATCAGAACCTCAGCTTTTCTTCTTGATGTGATTCCGGCTGCCGCAATCACTTTCTGTAATCGTTCCATATACTATACACCTCACATGGGTATTGTACATGAAATGCTGCGCTTTGAAAAGCAAAATCGACTAATTCTGGAATTCCTGAATCTGATAGCCATCCGGCAGATATACCAGAATGTTCTCGCTCATCTCCTGAATCCATACCTGCATCGGATAGGCAACACCCTTCATGAAATCGCGGATTCTGCGTGCACACTCCTCATCACATGCCGTAATATCCAGCAGCACGAGGAAGTTCTTTTTCAAAGCCTCTCCCACAGCCTCTACATCATCAAAGCTGTCCAGGCGAAACACACATACAACGTGGTCGCTTTTTTCTGCAGCTACAGCCACCTTTTCCTCATTCACTGCCAGCATATTCTTTAATCTGTTTTTTACATCGTTCATATCTGCCATTTTCATTCCTCCTGTTATTTATTATCTATTTCACGCAAACACATACAGTGCCAGCAGAATGGCCATGGAAATTCCAGCCACATCCGCCAGCAGCCCGATGGCCAGCGCATTCTTGATCCTGCGAATTCCCACACTGGAAAAGTACAGGGTGATCACATAAACGGTCGTATCGGTAGAGCCCTGAATGATACTCGCCATATTGCCGGCCAGCGAATCAACACCGCATACCTGAAAGATATCGACCAGCACCGCCAACGAGGCGCTTCCGGAAATCGGACGAAAGATCACCATCGGCCAGATTTCCTTAGGGATATTCGCAATATGGGCAGCCAGTGCACTGCACAATATATCCATCAGTCCACTCTGCCGCAAAAGCGCGATTGCACACATCATGGCAAGCAACGCGGGATAAATATCCAGAAACAGCTTCATCCCATCCTTGACACCCTCGGTAAAGGAATGGTACGCATTGATACGACGAAGCAGTGCGACGGCGACGATGACCAGTACAAGGATTGGTAGAATATAGTCTGTGTTAATCACGGTAATTCCACCAGCGGTCAATGCTCAGGCCGACAACAGAGGCAAACAGCGTCGATACAATGGCATAGGGCATAAAACCGGTCACATGCAGGGAATGGAAGGAAGCCCGCAGGGCAATCAGTGTCGTGGACAGCAGCGTAACACCAGCCGTATTCAAAACGAGAAAGGTAATCATGGAGCGGGAGGCCGTATCCTTGTCCGGATTCTGCCGCTGCATGCCCTTCATCGCCTGCAAACCAACCGGCGTTGCTGCAGAGCCCAGTCCCACCATGTTGACGACCACATTCGTTGCCACATAGCCCAGTGTTTCCTCATCGTCCTTCAAATCCGGAAACAGCCGCTTCAACAAAGGATGAAACAGCCGTTCCAGTCCATGAATGATCCCGGCGTCTCGTGCGATGTAAAGAATTCCGTTCCAGAAGCAGGTCACACACAGCAGCGGAATCACAAAGTCGAGGGTTTCCTTGCCGACATTGAGAAAAACATCATTGATGATACCGACATTACCGGTCATCAGACAGTAGAGAATCGTGACCAGCACGATGAGCAGCCAGATGATATTCACGAAAACAGACCTCCTCCCCTTACCTTTTTGCTTGCGAAGCTGTATACATTTACATCGTCATTTTTCTGAACCTCAACGACAAAATCCTTATGGTCATAGTGTGTTTTAACGCGCAGCTTGTCACTGCCATCCTTATGCAGCGTCACCTTCAGCGTTTCCGGGACATGGAATTTCCTACCGTTTACCGTATAGTCACCCTTGCGCATAATCGTTACCACATCCATCTTCTGAAACACCTCGGTGTGCTTTTGTTCATGAAAGGCGAAATCATCCCCCTCCCGCAGCGTCACCACAATGCTTTCCACACCGTCATGCTCTGCGGCACTCACCAGTGTCCGGCCGGCCTTTTTGGTGAAGCCGGTTTTCCCACCGACGGTAAAGGGATAGTCAAACAGCAGGCGATTCTTGTTTTTCCAGCGCATATTCCAGTCAGTCGTATAATATTTGCTTCCGGTAATGGTCCGAAATTCTTTGTTTTTCATCGCATAGCTCATCAGTACCGCCATATCATTGGCTGTTGAAATATTGCCCCCATCCTCCTCATCCAGACCGCTTGGATTGGAAAACGTCGTATTGCTCATCCCGATTTCTGCCGCCTTGCGATTCATCAGCTCAACAAAGGCAACTTGTGAACCGGCAACATGCTTTGCAATTTCCACCGCTGCATCATTACCGCTCCTCAGCATGAGGCCATACAGCAGATCCCGCATGGTTACCTGCTGTCCCTGCTTCAGATAGACACTGCTTCCATATGCCTTATTGATTTCATCATCAACCGCAAAGGATTCATCCAATTGTCCATGCTCGATTGCAATCACAGCGGTCATGATTTTGGAAATAGATGCCACGCTCTGCTTCTCATCCTTGTTTTTTTCTTCTACAATCGTATTGTCCGCACCACTCAACACCACATAGCTCTCTGCATGGACACTCATCAGCTGCAGCAGCAGACACAGCAGGATACAAAGACTTCGTTTCATTCACATCACCTACGAAAGTATATGTGCACACGCAAAAAAAGAGAACGCCTTTTCCTTTGCGTTCTCCTTTTTCTATATACGTGAATCACGGATTCTACCCGTTTCCTGATTTCCTTAACTCTCGTACGTTTCTCGCACTTATAAGTTTCATCAGTTTCGATACCCGCAATCCACAGCTATGAGCTACTCTTTCATGCTTCCTACTTTCACAGCGTTCGTTGTTCCGGCGTTCCTCGCACTTTTCCAATTTCCGCTTGCTTTCGTCCCCATGTCCAAGCTTCCCTTTTGAATACCTTGTTCCTGACTTCCTTAACTCTCATACGTTCTTCGCATTTATAAGTTTCATCAGTTTTCTTCTTCTGGGATTCTCACAGCCTTTACAGGTGTCCACCTACTCGCTGACCAGTGCACGGAATCCGTTCTTTTATTATATCGCCTCCGTATCTATCCAGTTTTCTGTAGTACCAGCCTGTATATAAGCTCTTGTAAGTACCTTTCCTTGGTACATGTACAGTATAGTCCGCAATGATACATATGTAAAGTGTTGTGGAATAATTGGCATCATTATGGAAAAGACTGCAGTTTTCCACAATACCAACGCTTTATACAGTGGAAAAGTTATGGGTTTTCCACAAATGTGACAAAAACAAAAAATCCATTTTCCTTTTTCTATATACGCATATGCTAAGCTTCATCAAAGGAAGATAGTTTTTTCACTTCGTCTTTTTGCATCATACCTCCTCCATGTAAAAAAGAGCTATTCCTCAAACAGCTCTTCCTCCATGGTATCCTTGAAATCCGGAAGCTCCGGAAGCTCCTTCAGGCTGACCAGCTTGAAGGTATCCATAAACTCCTCCGTGACCTCATATAGAAACGGTCTTCCCGGTGCATCACTTCTGCCGCATTCCTTGATCAGATTTCTCGCCAGCAGC
>ERZ781275.805-NODE-805-length-29304-cov-3.148005_pt1 | contig 29304 bp, 33 predicted proteins | sample MGYA00375853_ERZ781275 | MGnify/ENA primary metagenome ERZ781275 (study PRJEB29790, sample SAMN03653691) | human gut metagenome | host: Homo sapiens | place: USA: Dallas, Texas | collected 2012-07-23 | study: EMG produced TPA metagenomics assembly of the Gut...
CCACGAGCTGGCAAAGTATGATGTGAAAACAGCCCTGATGGAGCGGGGAATGGATGTGGGCATTGGCGCCACCAAGGGAAACGGCGGAGTCGTCCACCCGGGGTACGACCCGCATCCGGGCACCCTGAAGGCCAAGCTGAACCCGGCAGGCGCCAGAATGTACCCGAAGCTCTCCAAGGAACTGGGCTTTGACCTGCGCCATACCGGCACCCTGGTCGTCGCATATTCCGACGCCGACCTGAAAAAGGTGGACGAGCTTTTGGACAACGCCAAAGTCAATGGGGTTGACCAGGTAGAAAAAATCAACGGCGAGCAGCTCAGAAACCGCGAGCCGTTCATGAACCCGGCAGCAGTGGGGGCGCTGCTGGCCCACACCACCACCATGATCGACCCCTTCGAGGTCGCCATCGCCTTTGCCGACAACGCCAAGGATAACGGCACCGACATTCTGACAAACCATGAGGTTCTGGGCATTACCAAGGATGAGGACGGCCTCTTTACCGTGCACACCTCAGCCGGAGATTACAGAACCCGCTACGTGGTCGACGCCGCCGGTGTCCACGCCGACGATGTGGCCGCCCTGGCAGGCATTCACGAGTACCGCGTGCAGGGCCGTCACGGCAATATCTGTGTGCTGGACAAGGAGCTCTCTACCCCCATCAGCACGGTTATGTTCCCGTGCCCAAGCCCGGAAACCAAAGGCCTGGCCCTGATCCCGACCGTCTCTGGCAACACCCTCATCGGTTCCACTGCCACCATGAAGGACGACAAAGAAGATGTGACCAACGACGCCGAGGGCATTAATGAATTGATCGCTGGCGCCAGACATCTGGTGCCGGATATTGACATCAGCAAAATTATCCGTACCTTTGCCGGCCAGCGCCCTGTAGCGCTGGACAACGGCAACGACTTTTACATCGCAGAGTCCGAGACCGTGCCAGGCTTCATCCATGCAGCCGGTATTCAGTCACCCGGAGCTGCCTCCTCACCAGCCATTGCCGAGTATGTCCGCGATCTGCTGGCAGACGCAGGCCTTGAGCTCAAAAAACGTGAGGGCTACAACCCTTACCGTGAGCCCGCGCCGGATTTCAGCAAGCTTTCCGTTGAAGAACAGGACGCGCTCATCCGAAAAGACCCGGCCTATGGCCGTATCGTCTGCCGCTGCGAAACGGTGACCGAGGGCGAAATCGTCGCTGCCATTCACGAGGGCGTGGGCGCTAAGACAGTCGAGGCGGTTAAGCGCCGGACCAGAGCCGGTATGGGACGCTGCCAGAGCGGCTTCTGCCAGTACCGCGTCATGCAGATTTTAGCCAGAGAGCTGGGGATTCCAGAAGAAGAAGTCCACTTCGAGGAAAAAGCTTCGCAGGTACTGTTTGGAAAACTGAAGGGTTAAGGAGAGTAGAGCAATGAAAATTTTAGATTATGATGTCGTCATTATCGGCGGCGGCCCTGCGGGTCTGGGCGCTGCAGTTAAAGCAAAGGAAAACGGCGCCCGGGTAGCGGTCATCGAGAGAAACGATGAGCTGGGCGGTATCTTAAACCAGTGTATTCACAGCGGTTTCGGTCTTCAGTACTTTAAAGAGGAGCTGACAGGGCCGGAATATGCCGAGCTGTTTATCAATAAAGCCAAAGAAGCCGGTATTGACTGCTATTTAAAGACCATGGTCCTGGATATTACAGAAGACCGCAAGGTCACAGCGATCAATGAAGAAGGCACAGTCATTTTCAATGCGGGAGCCGTGGTTTTAGCCATGGGCTGCCGCGAGCGAACAAGAGGGGCAATTAAGATCCCGGGATCAAGACCGGCCGGTGTTTTTACGGCAGGCCTGGCTCAGCGCTATGTGAATATGGAAAACTTTAAACCGGGCAGCAGGGTTGTCATTCTGGGCTCCGGCGATATCGGCCTCATCATGGCCAGACGCCTGACCCTGGAGGGCATCGACGTTGTGGGTGTGTACGAGCTGATGCCGTACCCCAACGGCCTGTACCGTAATATTAAAAATTGTCTGGACGATTTTAATATTCCGCTGCACCTGTCCACTACGGTTACCAAAATCAACGGCAGTGACCGGGTTCAATCCATTGAGGTCACCAAGGTTGACGAAAACCTTCAGCCAGTAGAGGGGACTGAAGAAACCATAGAGTGCGATACACTTTTACTGTCCATTGGTCTGATCCCGGAAAATGAGTTGTCAAAGAAAGCGGGCGTAGAGCTGAACCCGGTTACGAACGGCCCGTTGGTCGACGACTCGCTTGAAACAAACGTCGCCGGTATTTTTGCTTGCGGTAATGTGCTCCATGTCCACGACCTCGTCGACAATGTTACCATGGAGGCAGAGGAGGCCGGCGCGAGCGCTGCCCGTTACGCCAAGGCGGCTAAAGCGAAGGAAGGAGACGCCATCGCTGTTAAGCCGGAAGGGCTTGTGCGTTACACTGTGCCTTCAAAAATTTATAAAGGTGAAAATGACCATGTCATTGTCAAGTTCCGTGTGGGCCGCCCGGTGGACAATGCCAGAGCCGTAATCACAAGCGGCGGCGAGGTAGTCTTTGAAAGCAGGAAAGACCGGAAGTTTATCCCGAGCATCATGGAAGAAATCAAGCTGAAAGCAGAGCAGCTGGAGGCGCTTACAGAGCCCCTGGTAGTGATTGTAAAGGAGGCGTAAAAATATGAAAGAAGTAACAATGTGCTGTACAACCTGCCCGTCTGGCTGCGCCCTGGTGGTGACAGTGGACGGTGACAAGGTCGTAAAGGTTGAAGGAAACACCTGCAAACGCGGGATCAAATTTGCCGAAAAGGAACTGGTAGCGCCTGAAAGAATGCTCACCAGCACTATTCTGGTGCGCTGCGGCGGCCAGGAATGCCTGATCCCCATCAAGTCGAAGGAGCCCATGCCAAAGGATAAAATGTTGGACGCCATGACCGCCATCAAAGCGGTGCGCCTGGATCACCCGGTTAAAATGGGCGAGGTCATTATCCCGAATATTGTGGACTGCGGCGTTGATATTGTCGCCTGTAAGTCGATGGAAGGGCAGGCCTGAAGATGTTAGTAACCCTGAACGAAATCATGAAGGATGCCTACGCCAAAAAGTACGCGGTGGGGGCCTTCAATACCGTTAATCTCGCCAGTATCCGCGCGGTGCTGGACGCGGCCGAAAAGCTGGATGCGCCGGTTATTTTACAGCATGCCCAGATCCATGAGCGCATTGCGCCCCTCAAGGTCATCGGGCCCGTCATGCTGGAAATGGCCAAGGCGGCCCAGGTACCCGTCTGTGTGCATCTGGACCACGGCGAAGACATCGACTACCTGCTCTCCGCCATGGAAATGGGCTTTACCTCTGTCATGTTTGACGGCTCGGCCCTGCCCTATGATGAAAATGTGGCAGGAACCCGCGCGGTGGTACAGGCCGCTGCCAATTATAATGTCTCTGTCGAGGCAGAGCTGGGCCGCGTCCTGCGGCCAGAGGGCGGCGGAGAAACCTCCGGGGAAGAAGCAGACCTCACACCAGAGGACTGTTACACCAAGCCCGGGGAAGCCCAGGCCTTTGTGGAGGCCACAGGCATCGACGCTCTGGCTATCGCTTTTGGCACAGCCCACGGCGTGTACGAAGCCGAGCCAAAGCTGGATTTTAGCCGCATCGCGGAAATCCGCAGGGCTGTGAACATGCCTCTGGTTATGCACGGCGGCTCCGGCGTCGGCGATGCTGACTTTAGAGAGGCCATTAAAAACGGCATTACCAAGGTTAACTATTTTACCTATATGTCCTTAGCCGGCGGCGACGCCGTCAAGGCCTTTTTAAAGGAAAACGCGGCCCGGGCCGAGGTTCGTTACGACGAGCTGGCCGAAGCCGCCAGGATCGCAATGCAGGCCCATGCCGAGCATGCCATTGGGATCTTTACAAAACAAGCCTAATCCAAATCATTGTTAGTATAAACCCTGTGAAAGCCGCCGGCGCATCCTCCCCGATCAGTCCGGCGGCTTTTACGCAGGCTTCTTTAAGAATTCTTTACTTTACAGGGCAAGGGCGTTCCGGTATAATTAAAGAGATATTAATCTTCTTTGTTTTCAACAAAGAGCTTTTTCAATCAGTTTAAGGAGGTTGAATATGAAAGCAAGCGGAAAAACCTTTATCAAGGTTACAGCAATTATTCTTATTATTTTAGGTGCCTTTTCTGCTTTAACCGGGGCACTGTCCATGGCTGGCAGCAGCATGATGGGCTCTGTGGCAAACGACCCGGCTGTACAGGACGCCCTCGCACAGGCAGGCTCATCGGTTTCTACAGACGAGCTCGCGCGTATGGCCATGATCAGCGGCGGCATGCTGCTGGGAATGGGGATCTTGTATCTGGTCGTTGGCATCTTAGGCGTTATCTTTGCCAAGAACACCGGAAAAGCCAAGCTTTTAATGGTTCTCGGCGGGATCGTAGCCGTTCTGGCCATTGTCAGCACCGTGATCAATATTATTAACGGCGCCAGCATGAGCGGCGTTTTTATGGACCTGGCCTTTATCGTGCTCGCCGGCCTGTACTTCCTGGGCGCCAAGCTCAATAACGATGACGCCAAAGCCGAAATGGCCGCCGCGCAAGCCATAGAAACAGTCGAAGTCGAAATCATTGAGGACGACCAGGACGAAGAAAAGTAGAACCAGGGAAAAAATGATTAAAAGCATCCGTGAGGGTGCTTTTTTATTTTTGGGACTTAAAATTCATTTTGAAAGTTAAATTTTTAAGATATTTCACAAGAAAATTAATTTTTTAAATAGCTATATTAATATTATTAAAATAATAATTGACAATATTGATTTTTAGGTTTATATTATAGATATCAAAGAGAGAAGGTGATGTGATGTACCAGGTAATTAGCCGATGCCCTGTGTGCGGCGGCAGGCTTAAAGCCGTTAAGCTCCAGTGCGAAAATTGCGATACCGCCATCGAAAATGATTTCTGCCTGAGCAAATTCGATTATCTTTCCGCAGAGGATCTGTTTTTCGCCGAGACCTTTCTGGTCTGCCGGGGTAATATCAAGGAAGTGGAAAAACGACTGAAGATTTCCTACCCGACTGTCCGCTCCCGTCTGGACGGGATCATCGAGAAGCTTGGCGGAAAACCCGAGAGTCCGCCGCCGGTTTCCGAAGCGCGGAAAAAAGAGATACTGGACGCTCTGGAAAACGGAGAGATCACGCCCGAGGAAGCGCTGGAACAGATGAAGGAAACCGAGTAGCAGAGACAAGGCAAAGCAGGCATTAAAATTTGAACGCAGACCCGGACAGGGCTGCAGAAAAGAGGAATAACAATGGAAGAAAAAATGAGAATATTAAAAATGGTAGAAGAAGGCAAAATTTCTGCCGAGCAGGCAGTGGGCCTGTTAGACGCGCTGGGCCAGGCAGTCCCGGCCGAAGTCCCGGCAGAAGCCCCGGCAGGCGGCTGGGTCGAACCGGTGAGCGCCCTAGGAGGAGGCTACGATGATAAAATGCTGCGGGTGGTGGTGGACACCCCGGAGGGGGACAAGGTGAACGTACAGCTTCCAGTTAAAATTGTACAGCAGATGCTCAAGGTTACCGGGAAACTGCCAATCCAGTGGGAAGGCTCTGAGAAAATTGACCTGGAAGCCCTGACTACCGCCATTCTGGAATGTATTGATAATGAAACCCTGGGGACCATTGTGGATGTGAGCGCATCCGACGGCTCAACCGTTAAAGTCTACATCGGCTGACCCGGGAGGAAGAACCTATGCGCGTTATAGTGCACGAAGGCAGCCTGAGGCTGCGGCTGCCCATTCCGCTGCGGCTGGCCTCGCTGGCCGTTAATCTGGTACCGGAGGCGGCCTTTGTCAAAATGCGGGAATCGGTTCCCGAGCCCTTTCAGGAACTGCTCACAAAGGAGTATTTTAAGGTGGTCGTGCGGGACTGTGTTTCTGTTTTAAGGCAGTATAAGGGCCTCGAAATCGTCCATGTCGAGGCTAAGGACGGCACCTATGTCTCCATCCGCATCTGACGGATGGGGACAGGGCCAAGATAAATATTTATCCTCGATAAAACGATTGCAAAATGCTATACTAAAGCAAAAGCTGCTTTAGTATTTTTGTTTTGGAAAGAGGTGTGAACAATGAAACAGGAAATTCACCGTATACGGGGCGGCCTGCTGGCCATTATGTTTATCCTGCTGTACGCGGCGATTGAGGCTTTTTATGCCGTATATCTTAGCGCGGCAAATCAAAGCTTTTCAGAGAATGGCGGTGTGGTGGCAGTGCCCAGCTATCTCCGGGCCATGTTCTGGGTGTACCTGGTGCTCTTAGAGGGATTGGTCGGCGGCATTGCCAATGATTTTAAACGCCGTAAAGCCCATTTGTCGGTTTTCAACCTGACCGTGGGTATTGTGATGGTGGCTCTGGGCGCGTCCCTCACCACCCTTATCGCTGTCGTCCCTATGCGGGCTTCCCTCGCCAATGCTTCCAGCGGCCTTTTCCTTTTCGGCGGGGTATTTTTGTATAAGGGGCTGCGCAGCGCCCCCAACCCTGAGCCGGTCTCCAAAAAAATCATGAACCTGATCCTGGCCATTATTCTGATCCTGCTCTTTGTCGTTGCTTACGATCAGCTCCAGGCCTATATGACAGGGGCCATGGCAGCTGTGAGCATGGAGGAAAGAGTCGGGGTAATTGTGTACTACAATTTTCTGGTCACGCCGCTGCTGACCCTGCTCATGGCCGCTGGCGCCTGCTTTGTTGCCTGGTTCCGCATGCCGCGGCCAGCCTTTGACGTGAGGCATCTGCTTTTTGCCCTGGTCTGTCTGGTGCTTTACGGAGGAATAGTTTATATGATACTGGACGGACAGTTTTTTTGATTCAATGACGAAAAGCCTGCCAGATCTGTATAAAATTGAAATTGTAAAGAGCGCCTGCGTGTCACTGTCCGTCACCCTGCCTGTATTTTCGGGGCTCTACCTCCTCAAGGCTTTTTTAAGGGGTTTGCCAGAGGTCTGGATTAAAAAAGGCGGCAGGAGCAGTAAAAAGAAATAAGCGAAAAGCCCCGAATGACAAAAAATTCCACGTAATTTCTCGCTTTTTTTAAAAAACCAGCGGATAGTATGTTATAATAAGGGATAAGTAAACATTGACAATTGTTTAACTAAGAGCAATTCCAAATGGGAGGGAAAAATGAGTTTTATTAAAGAATATGCTGAAAAACTGGTAACGGCAGAAGAAGCGGTCAAGGTTGTAAAATCCGGCGACTGGCTGGATTACGGCTGGTGCTCCGCCACAGCAAGAGAGCTGGACAAGGCACTGGCAGCCCATATGGTCGAAAACGACCTGGTTGACCTCAAAATTCGCGGCGGTATCCTGATGTGGGTGCCCGAGATTTTTAAAATTGAAAACCCGGCAGACCATATCACCTGGAATTCCTGGCACATGAGCGGCGTCGAAAGAAAAGCCATTGCCCAGGGCTTCGCTTACTACACACCAATCCGTTACTCCGAAATGCCGAGATACTACAGAGATTCCAAGCAGGATGTGGACGTGGCCATGTTCCAGGTCGCACCGATGGATGATCACGGTTATTTCAACTTCGGCCCCAATGCCTCACACATGATGGCAATGTGCGAACGTGCAAAAACAATCATCGTTGAAGTCAATAAAAATATGCCGAGATGCCTTGGCGGCTTTGAAGAAGCCATCCACATCTCTCAGGTTGATAATATCGTCGAAGGCCCCAATCCCCTCATGGCAGAGCTGGGTGCCGGCGGTCCTGCAACCGACGTTGATAAAAGAGTCGCAGAGCTGATTGTAGAAGAAATTCCCAACGGCGCATGCCTCCAGCTTGGTATCGGGGGAATGCCAAACGCTGTCGGGTCACTCATCGCCGAATCCGACCTGAAGGATCTGGGCGTTCATACCGAAATGTACGTCGACGCCTTTGTCGATATTGCAAAAGCCGGCAAAATTAACGGCTCCAAGAAAAACATCGACCGCTTCCGCCAGACCTATGCCTTTGGCGCAGGTACCCAGAAGCTGTATGACTACATCCACGACAATCCGCAGTGCATGAGCGCGCCGGTAGATTATACCAACGATATCCGCTCCATTTCTGCCATTGATAATTTCATGTCCATCAACAACGCTGTTGACGTCGACCTCTTTGGTCAGGTCAGCTCAGAATCCTCCGGGATCAAGCACATCAGCGGCGCCGGCGGACAGCTCGACTTTGTGCTGGGCGCTTACCTGTCAAACGGCGGAAAGAGCTTTATCTGCTGCTCCTCCACCTTTATGACCAGAGACGGCGAAATGAAATCCCGTATCGTACCGACCCTGCAGCCAGGCTCCGTTGTTACCGACACCCGCGCGAACATCCACTACCTGGTAACCGAATACGGCAAGGTTAATCTCAAGGGCCTGTCCACCTGGGAAAAATGTGACGCCATCATTTCCGTCGCCCACCCGGATTTCCGCGACGAGCTCATCGAAGAAGCCGAAAAAATGCACATCTGGAGAAGAACCAACAAGGATAACTAAAACATTTAAGGACCAGCCTAAACCGGCTGGTCTTTTTTTGTGGATGCCCGCATTGCCGGCGTCCGATATGGACGAATTTGATCCCGTTGTTTAAGAAAGCTTTAATGTATGTAAAAAGATGCAGTATCCGCAAGCCCGCTAAGACAGCGGCCTATGATGAACAGAAATATTTCCTTGTTAAACAGATAACTAACAAAAGAAACTTTTATCTGAAATTCCTTGATTTTAAAGGATTAACCGACTATAATAATAGACACAGCCAAAGCGCATATTGACAGATAAAGAGAAAAGTTCATTTGTATGGCGATTGCCAGTACGGCGGAGGCAGATGATCAAATTTGTCCCGCGTGATGTTGGAATGTTAGGAGCCTTTAATTTAAAATGAAAACGGATAATACAATCAAGAAGGAATATGCAACCTGGGAAGAATTTCAAGACAGGCTTGAGCATGATATGGCAGTGATGAATAACGTGGAAAAAACCAGGAAAAGCAGGGTCACCATTATTTTTAAAACCGCTGTTGTCAACGGGCAAACCGGAAAAATCGAAGTCAGCTTTAAAAAACAGAAAGACAGAAAATATACAAAGAAGCCAGGAGCCATACTGCCAGGACTGAAGCATACCTGCCAGAAAATCTAAACGCAAAAGAGATGAAGTGCCAAAAGGGCGCCTCATCTCTTTTTTGTTTCAGGGCCTGGCAGAATCGGCCAGGTTTTTATAGGCAGTTCCCCAGTCCACCATAGAGTCGAGAATGGGCTTCAGGCTGTAGCCGGTCTGGGTCAGGGTATATTCGACCCTTGGGGGCACCTCGGGATAGACAGTGCGGGTGAGCAGGCCGCAGGCCTCCATATCCCTCAGGTTAGAGGTCAGCACCTTCTGGGTAATGGTCCCGATGGATTTTTTAAGCTCACTGAAACGGCGGGTGCCGTCCATCAGGTCCCGCAAAATTAAAACCTTCCATTTACTGCCGATGAGCATCAGCGTGGTTTCGACAGGACAGGCCGGAAGAGGTCGGTCGTTCATTTTTTCACCAGCTTTCCTTGGATTAACCGCTTGGTATCTTAATGATACTTGCATAGAAAAGTATATCAGCTTTTGGATAAGATTTCAACCCTGGTATCCTTCAGGAAACCAGGCTACTATTTTGTGCCTGCTTCACAAAGGGTCCTCTGTGCATTACAATACAGGAAAGAAGAAAGGAGCCAATATAAACCGAAACGAGTAAATGCTTTGGCTGATCACCGCTCTGCGGCCAGAATATAACAATATCAAAATTCTGGAGACAGGGGAAGAAAGGTGGCGCCTGTGCAGGAGGGGCTGTACCTTTGGCAGGGCGATATCACCACCCTTCAGGCCGACGCCATTGTGAATGCGGCCAACAGTCAGCTGCTAGGCTGCTTTGTACCCAGCTACAGATGTATCGATAACGTCATCCACACCTACGCCAGCGTCCAGCTGCGCCAGGCCTGCCACGAGCTTATGGTTCGGCAGGAGACGCCATAACCCACCGGAGCAGCTAAAATCACCCCGGGTTATAACCTTCCCGCGGATTGGGTGCTTCACACTGTCGGCCCCATTGTCAGCGGCGGGCTGACCGATGGACACTGCTATCAGGCCTGTCTGGCGCTGGCTGATGAAAAGGGCTTGCGCAGCCTGGCTTTTTACTGTATCTCTACTGGGGAATTTGATTTCCCACCGGAAAAGCCGCCGCCATTGCTGTGGAGACAGTAAAAGCGTTTATGCAGGGTGCCAGGAGCCTGAAAAAAGTTGTATTTAACGTCTATAAGGGCGAGAATTTGAAAATCTACCAGTCTCTGCTGAAAAAATGATGGATAGGTTAGCAGGATGGGCAGCTGTGTGTCGTTCAGCATGGCGCTGCACAGCTAGCACATGGTCCAGATTGATGATGTAGAGCCGATGGCTGTGTAAAAACTGGTCATCATCCAAAGTCTCCGGCATGTCCTGTCCGTGGGTACCTATGACGAGGTGGCCGGCGCGGCCAGAGAACTGGGGCCTGGGGTCATCGAGTACCCAGACCGGCAGTTTGACCACTGCGAAATCTGGAACTGAGAATAAAAAAGAAGTCTCGTGGTTTTTGAGACTTCTTTTTGGTCTATTCTGGGTTGTCGTTCACGGCTCCGCGCCGCAGAAAAGCCCATTTGGTTTCTGCGGTAATGACACCAAGAAAAATAACAACACAGCCGATGGCCATCATCAGCGTAAAATGATCCCCCAGCAGAATGATGGAGAAGATACTGCCAAAGACGGATTCCAGGCTCATGAGAATGGCCGCATGGGTCGAGCTGGTGTACTTCTGGGCCACTGTCTGAAGCAGGAATGCCAGGAAGGTACTGAACAGGCCCAAATAGACGGCGTTGAGCCAGCCTGCGGGCGAGATGTCAGTGGTCAGCTCACCGGAGAAAATGACATAGACCAGCGATGCCAGCGCTGTAAAGCCCAGCTGAATAACCGTCAGGGCTATGGGGTCGTGATCCTTTGAGAACACGCCCACCGAGACGATATGGCAGGCAAACAGGAAGGCGCACAGCAGGGTAAGGCCGTCACCCGCGCCAAAGCTGAAGCCTGTGCTGAAATCTGTGGTCAGCAGGGTAATGCCCAGCAGCATGATAAAGGCAGCGGCAAAATTGTAACGGTCAGGACGATGCTTTTTAACGGCCCAGAAGATAAAGGGTACCATCACCACATTGGTGGCGGTCAGGAACGCCTGCTTACCAGCCTGGATAAACTGCAGGCCAATGGTCTGGGCCGCGAAGGCTGTAAACAGAAAGAACCCGATAATGCACCCGGCCTTAAGCGTGTCCTTCGAAAGGCCTCTGAGATGCTTGAAAAAGACAATAAACGCTATTAAAAAGGCCACTGTAAAACGGATCGCCATCACCATCATGGGAGTGGTGGCGGCAATGGCGTTTTTGGAGGCTACAAAGCCTGTCCCCCAGACAACCGCCACTACCAGCAGCCCAAGATCCGCCATCAGGCCTGTTTTCTTTGTTTTGTCCATGAAAAGCTCCTTTCTGAGATATAAGGTCTATTATAATAAAAATACATTTAAAGTACAAGTATAAGTAAAATTTTAAAATTCACGGTTCCTGCCTTTTACTATTTTGTAAAATCGTATATAATGGATATAAATAATTATGTACACGTCAGGTGAAAAATGAAATATATTTTAGTAAGACACGTAGAAACCTTCGGCAACGCAGAACACCGTCTAAACGGCCATACCGAATCCGATTATACGGACTTCGGGGTTAAGATGAAGGAAATGCTGGTGGATGAGCTGGTCGCTCTGAACACAAAAATTCCCTTTGATGAAATTTATGTCAGCCCTATTTCGCGGGCATACAAAATTGGGGAGGCAGTGGCAGAACGTTTGGACAGGTCTTTTACCCCGGACGACCGCCTCAAGGAATTTAACTTTGGTATTTTTGACGGACTGACTGCCGACGAGGCCATCGCGCTGGACAAAAAGATGTGGGATCGCTGGATGGACGACTACAACCATGTTACCCTGCCCGGGGGCGAGAACTATACTGAATATCACAACCGCATGAGCGCTTTTTTAGCCGAGTATGCCGAGGCCCACGCGGATAAAAATGTGCTCATCATCGCCCACGGCGGCACGGTGCACAGTCTGCTGGTTAATCTGCTGGACCTGCCGCTTCAGTCGAAATGGCATTTTAATATTAAGCTTGGCAGCATTACTGTGGTGGACTGCCCAGAGGGTTTTGGCATGCTGGAGGCACTTTACACACCAGATTATGACAGTATTAAACTAAATCCGTAAAATATCAGGAGGTTCATTTGGAAGAAATTACAAAGGACATTATGATTGAATCGCCGGAGACCCTATCTAAGGTTTTCGGTAAATATGACGAAAATATCAAGCTCATCGAGGGGCGTCTGAAGGTAGACGTCCTGGTGCGCGACAGTGCGCTCAAAATCCGCGGCGAGGGCAGGCGGGTAGAGGCGGCGGTAAGGGTCATTGAGGAAATGATCCGCACCATCGGAAGCCAAGGCGGCATAACAAAAGATAATACGGAGTATATCCTTACACTTCAGTCAAAGGGGTTGGAGAAGGAATACAGCGCCCTGAATGATGACATTATCTGCTATACCATGCGGGGCAAGCCTATCCGCAGCAAAACCCTGGGGCAGAAGCGCTATATTGACGCCATCCGCCATAACGACATCGTTTTTGGCATTGGCCCGGCAGGCACAGGCAAAACCTATCTGGCCATGGCCATGGCGATCACGGCTTTTAAAAACGGCGAGGTGGACCGCCTGATCCTGACCCGTCCGGCGGTGGAGGCTGGTGAAAAGCTGGGCTTCCTGCCTGGTGATTTGCAGGATAAGGTAGACCCTTATCTGCGTCCGCTGTACGATGCGCTTTTTGAAATCATGGGCGCCGAGGCCTTTGAAAAGAATATGGAAAAAGGGCTTATCGAGGTGGCGCCGCTGGCTTACATGCGCGGACGTACACTCGAAAATGCCTACATTATACTGGATGAAGCCCAGAACACCACGCCAGAGCAGATGAAAATGTTTCTGACCCGTTTTGGCCAGGGCTCTAAAATCGTGGTGACCGGGGATATTACCCAGATTGACCTGCCCGGCGGCAAGCGCTCCGGCCTTAAGGAGGTCCGCAGGATTCTGCGCGGCATTCCGGACATTGCCTTTATCGAGTTCTCACAGGACGATGTGGTGCGCCACCGTCTGGTTCAGCGCATCATCGAGGCCTATGACCGGAATGATAAGGCGAGAGAAAAGAAGCAGGAGCTTGAACTGGCTGAACAGCCAGATTAAGATGGTCAGGCCTTAAGAAGGAGGAGAGAAAAATTGCCATTAGAACTGGATTTGGAAATTGACAACCGGAGCGGGGTCGAGCTCGACGCATCGGTTTATGAAAAGGTTGAGGAATACATTATAATCACGCTTCAGCAGGAGAATGTTCTGGTGCCCTGTGAGATAAGCTTTTCGCTGGTGATACCTGAGGAAATCCAGGAGCTCAACGCCGAGTACCGAAACATTGATAAGGAAACCGACGTGCTGTCCTTTCCCATGCTGGAGTTCCCTGAGGATGAGGATATGCTCACCTATGAGACGGGAATCCCGGTTATGCTGGGGGACATCGTGATTTCAACCACGCGGGCAGCGGAGCAGGCAGAGGCGTACGGGCACAGCCTGGAGCGGGAAATCTGCTACCTGAGTGTGCACAGCGTGCTGCACCTGCTGGGCTACGACCATATGGAAGAGGACGAAAAAAGAGTGATGCGCGCCCGGGAAAAGGCCATTATGGGCGACGACTGACCATTTTTCAGTTAAGGGGGAGAGGAAAATGCGCCGACGTTTAACAAGCAGTTTTGGGTACGCATTTGAGGGTATTAAATATGTATTAAAGACCCAGCCCAACATGAAGATACACAGTGTGATCGGCCTGTTTGCCATTTTGGCCGGCTTCTTTTTCAAATTGTCGGAGGCCGAATGGCTGGCCATTGTCATTGTCATTGGCTTTGTACTTATTTTAGAGGTGGTTAATACTGCTGTCGAAACACTGGTGGACCTCTACACCGAGGAATACCACCATCTGGCCAAGGTCTCCAAGGATACAGCGGCCGGCGCGGTACTGCTCATGGCCATTGTGTCTGTGGTGGTGGGGCTGATCATTTTTCTGCCAAAGATCTGGGATATGATCGCACCACTTATCTTTAAGTAAAACAAAAGTAAAGGAAAATTTATGCAGGAAACAAAAAAAACAGAACAACCATTTAAATCAGGCTTTATCAGCATCATCGGCCGCCCCAATGTGGGCAAGTCCACGCTGCTTAACAGCATCATGGGGGAAAAGCTGGTCATCACGGCTAACAAGCCTCAGACCACCAGAAACGCCATCCGCTGCATCCACACTGACGCGGACAGCCAGATGGTCTTTATCGATACGCCGGGCATGCACAAGCCAAAGAACAAGCTGGGAGCCTTTATGTTAAAGTCTGCCGAGGATACGATCTCCGACGTGGATGTGGTGCTCTTTCTGGTGGAGCCTGAGGACAGGATTGGCCCGGGTGACCAGTACATTCTGGATAAGCTTGCAGGCAGCCGGACACCGGTGCTCCTGATCATCAACAAGATTGACACAGTGCCTAAGGAGGAACTGCTTAAGACCATTGCGGCCTATCAGGATAACACCTTCCTGGACAGTATTATCCCTGTTTCGGCCTGGAACGGTGATGGGGTACAGGAGCTTCTGGCAGCCATTAAAAAGCATCTGGAGCCGGGCCCCATGTACTTTCCGCCGGATATGGTGGTGGACCAGTCCGAACGCTTTATCGTGGGCGAGCTGATCCGCGAAAAGGTTTTGCACCTGCTCAAGGATGAGGTGCCCCACGGCGTGGCGGTTGAGGTCACAAAAATGAAGGCGCGGGAGGATAAGAACATCATCGACATCGACGCTACTATTTTCTGTGAGCGCAAAACCCACAAGGGGATTCTGATTGGAAAGCAGGGCTCCATGCTCAAAAAGATTGGAACTTACGCCAGAAAGGATATTGAATTCTTTCTGAAAACACCGGTTAACCTTCAGCTCTGGGTCAAGGTAAGGGCAGACTGGCGTGAGAAAACCTATGACCTCAAGGATCTGGGATATACTGAGTAGCTTATGGCACTGGTAAAGACGAAGGGCATCGTGATCCGAGAGCAGCCCTTTCAGGAGCAGGACAAGATCATCACTCTTTTCACGGAGGAGGAGGGAAAGATCAAGGCCATCGCCAAGGGGGTAAGGCGGAACCGCAGCCCGCTGGTGGCAGCGACCCAGCTCTTTGCCTACAGCGAGTTTGTCTATTATCCCGGCAAAAATTTTGCCAATATCAATCAGGCCAGTCTTATACAGTCTTTTTATCCGCTGCGCAATGATCTGATGAAGATGTCTCTGGCTTCCTATGTTTTAGAGCTGTTGGACGCCTTTTATGATTACTACCAGGGGAATAAGGCTGTACTGCGGCTGGTGAATTTCATCCTGTTTTATCTATCGGAGGATAAGAGTCAGAGCAATGAGGCGCTGGTGGCAGCTCTTCAGCTCAAGCTGACGGAGGTGCACGGCATACGTCCGGTTTTTGACACCTGCGCGCTCTGCGGCAGCACCGAACATTTAACACATTTCAGTATTGAAAATAACGGCGTTTTATGCGAAAATTGTCATCGGACAGAAGGCTATAGCTACCGGCTTACCCCGGAGGTGCTCTCGGAGATGGTCTATCTCCTCGTCACCCCCATTAAGGCGATAAGACAGCGGGCGTTTGACCCGGCGGTGGTGCGGCGCATCATGGACATGATGAACCACTATATTTCCTACCAGCTGGCGAAAAACCTCAAAACCTATGACTTCTACCGGGACTTAAATTTATAAGGAGGAACAACATTATGGGAAAATACCGTATGGCACATACCATGATCCGTGTAATGGATCTTGAAAAATCACTGGCATTCTATCAGGATGCACTGGGCTTTAAGGAAGTCCGCAGAAAGGATAAACCGGAAGGTAAGTTTACCCTGGTATACCTGGGCGACGGCCAGACCGATTTCACCCTGGAGCTTACCTACAACTACGACCCTGAAAAGCCTTATGTCATTGGCGATGGCTATGGACATCTGGCGGTAGAGGTCGAAGACCTGGAAGCCAGCCATGAAGAGCACAAAGCCAAAGGCTACGACGTCACCGACCTCAGCGGCCTGGACAACGGCGTTAAAAGCTACTATTTCATCAAGGATCCAGACGGGTATAAAATTGAGATTATCCGCCTGAAATAAGCGAAGAGCACAGAAAAAAGCCCCCGGCCTGCCGGGAGCTTTTTTATTGCAGCTTGCCGCCTTACATGATCAGGCTGAGAATAAACATTTCCAGCTCGGTCTCTGTTACCTCAAGATTGCTTTCGATCATGGGACGGTATTCTTCAGGGTAGCTCTCAACAATTTCTTTGTCCAACTGTGTTAATTGATCTTTCATGTTTCACCTCAATACTGTCCGTACTCACGGACAAAATTCAATACAGCTTTCAGCTTATCCGGGTCAGCATCATGAAAATCCAGGGCGGATTTGTTCAGCCCAAAGTAAAAGCGGCCGTTTTTCATACCGATATCCATGAGCTCGCGGGCTTTGTCAATGCACTCCTCGGTGGAGTAATCTGAAAAATAGTTCAGCGGATAGGAGCAGCTGAGCATATGGTCCTGGCCAAGAGTGGCAGTCGCCTGTTCAAAATCCTGGTATTCCACGGCAATGACGATTTTATCTTTGGGCAGTTCCTGATAAAAATCGAAGAACCGGCCGTCGCGGTAGTCGCCCTGGAAGTTGACATAAAGGGTAACGCCTTTGGCGGTCAGCATTTCACACAGCTTTTTAAAGGTGGGCCAGTAAAAACGTTCAAACTGCTTCTGGTTGATCATCGGCGGAAGATGTGACCAGGTACAGGCCAGCGGGAAGCCGCTTTCATCCGCCATGCTGGTGGTTTCGACATAGCGGGCCATGACGTTTAGCAGCGCGTCGCAGGCGGCTTCAACATCGTCCTTTCTCCGCCGCAGGTCCATGGAAATCTGGGTAATGCCCCGCAGATGGTCGGCCAGAAGGTCGAAGGGAGCGTAGAACATGGTGCCATAGTAGAGCAGAGCGTCATTAGCCATGGTTTTCTCAAAAATCTGATCATAGAAGTGGTGGACCTGATTCTTTTCATAGAGCAGCGCCTTGGCAAAGGCCATGGTGCTGTAAGGGGCTTCACGCCCCAGTTCGGTGTACATCCGGGGCAGCACGCGGGATGCGATGCAGTGGATGGGATCTTCGATAAGCTCGGGGTATTCCTCCGGAAGCAGTGAGGTTACCTCTGGATGCTGCATATAGCCGTTGACACGGTTCTGAACCCATACTTTTGATCCCAACAGGGCGTTTTTCTGTGGCGGCAGGAAAACCACGCTCTGGGTCAGGTCGATGTCAAAGTCCTTCATGACCTGTTCATAACCTTTGATGAAGCCGTCGTAATCCCAAAAGGAACGAATACAGTCCTGCTTTGTGTATTCACAGATATAGGTGGGCTCAAAGTCCATCATAATGGGAACATAGTCCATTTTTTCGCCGCGAACACCGCGCATAAAATTATCCAGCTTTGCCTGAACATTTTCCATTTTATTTTGTTCTCCCTTATTTTTTACAGATTTAAACAAAATGTGCACATATTTTGAATACGTTCAATATACACCTTTTTTTAAAATTTGTCAACGTTCAAAATTCGTTCCTTTATTTTTTTTATGGTGGATGCTATAATAAAATAAAAAACGTGGAGGAGCCATGGCAAACTATAAAAATGGTCTCGAGACAAAGGAGAGCCTTTACCAGAGCGCCAAAAAGATTTTTTACCAGAAGGGCTATGATAAGACAACAGTCAAGGACATCATCACCGATGCCCGGACAAAGCAGGGGCTTTTGAACTACTATTTTGGGGCGAAAGAGAACCTGGCAGTTCAGATTTATAAAGACTTTTGCAACGATGTTGTTTTCTGTGTGGATGAGCGGAAGGCTGAGCTGGGCAGTCTGCCCCGGGGGCTGCTGTTCGATATGATCGGCTATCGGGCATATTTTAAGGCGTTGTTTACAGATGCTTCTGTCACACGGTTTTATGCGGAGGTTTCAAAACTGCCGCTGTTTGCAAGAAGCATGCTGGATCTGCGGGACTATTTCTTTAATCTGGAGCTTGAGGGTGAGGCCTACATGGGTATTAACCCCAGGCTGAAGGAACGCAGGTATTTTGAGTATCTGAAATCACTGACGGTTGGAATGGAAATTCAGGTTTTCAGGGATGTGCTTGAAAAGCAGATTGATCTGGAGCTCCAGGATGCTGTCGACTGGTTCTTCTTTGACTACTATAGTTTTCTTTTCACTGATGGGGATTACATCCATGAAAATATCGAAAAGTCGAGGAAGGTTGTCAGCCGTTTTACCTTTGAGATCAGCCCGGTATTTGAAATCAGTTTATCGGTGCGGCCAGACGCGAAGCTTTAGTAAGGGCTGGATGATAAAGTTAGGCGAGTCAAAGTATACCTATAAGGGGTATGGGTATAAGGAACGCTGATGGTTTTCAAATAAATGCAACAGAGGTATTGACAAAACAGGCTTACAAGCATATAATAAATGTAAATTCGGCATTGTTATTATTGTCCTGTGGTTGTCCATCGGCCTCACGATGGTTTGAGCACAATTGGGTGAAAATCCCAAACGGTCCCGCCGCTGTAAGACGAAAGTCAAGTCAGATTGCTGACCATAGGATTTTAAGCTGCATTTGGTTACGAGAGATAACTGAATGTAAGGACGAGGCTGTGTGTATCTTTGGCACACCCATTTCGTACTTTCATCGCTTATCTTTTTTGATGAGCGATTTTTTTATGGGAAAGTACATTGGGAACAAGTTTGAGGAGGTAGAAAATGACAAAGAGACAAAAACAAGTTGTGACCATGCTTGGTGCATGGGCGTTGGTCTTCGGCATTGTGCCCGCGGCAAACGCAATGCACATCATGGAAGGTTATTTACCAGTTGGCTACTGTATTATGTGGGGTGTTTTATGTATACCTTTTCTTGCAGCTGGCTTTTTCTCCATTAAAAAGACTCTGACAGGCAACAGAAGGGCGATCACCTTACTTGCGATGGCGGGCGCATTTATCTTCGTGATCTCATCTCTAAAGATTCCATCCGTTACGGGCAGCTGCTCGCACATGACAGGTACAGGCCTGGGCGCCATTTTATTCGGACCCAGCGCAGTCAGTATTCTGGGTATTATTGTATTATTATTCCAGGCAATCCTTCTGGCTCACGGTGGTCTCACGACCCTCGGTGCCAACACCTTTTCCATGGCCATCGCAGGTCCATTTGTGTCCTTTGGGATCTACAAGCTGTGCCAGAAAATGAAGGTAAACCGCAAAATCGGCGTGTTTCTGGCAGCCTGCATCGGTGACTTGTTTACCTACTGTGTCACCAGTATTCAGCTGGCCTTTGCCTATCCCTCAGAAACAGGCGGCGTGGCAGCTTCTGCTGTTAAGTTCCTGGGTGTGTTTGCCCCTACACAGCTGCCGCTGGCCATCATTGAAGGGATTTTAACGGTTATTATTGTCATTGCTCTGGAAACCTATGCGAGCCCAGAGTTAAAATCAATTGGATTTTTAGCAGCGGAGGAAGCGTAAGATGAGCAAAAATAAAAAACTAGTTATTGTTCTGCTGGTAATCGTCGCACTTTTGGTGGTCGTTCCGCTTTTTGCCCTTCAGGGCGCAGAGTTTGGCGGTTCCGATGATGCGGGAAGCACTATGATCGAAGAAATTCAGGGCGGCGAATATGAGCCTTGGTTTACACCAGTGCTCGAAACACTGATCAACGGTGAACTGCCGGGTGAGGTTGAATCACTGATCTTCTGTCTCCAGACCGGTATCGGCGTTGGCATTCTGGCCTTTTTCATGGGCCGTCTGGTAGAGCGCAAAAAGCTCGGCAAAGAAGATTCAGAGCTGTAATCGCATTTCCGGGGGTAGGGCAACCTGCCCTCTTTTTATGATTAAGAGTAAAAAATTCCTTAGAGTAAAGGAGCTTGTTCGTGAAGGTATTTTTAGTAGCACTTGCAGTTCTGTGTGTATGTGGCCTGGTATATTGGCTGCGCCACCGGGAATGCGCCCACAGACACGGCGGACATCACAGCCATTCCCACGGTGGGGCGTTTTTTTCCATTGATGTGCTCGCCTACAATTCAAAGATCAACGGCTGGAATCCCGGCTTTAAGGTAGGGTTTTCCCTGCTGCTTCTGCTCATCTGTGTCATTGCCAATAACCTTTATGTATCGGTTCTGGTTATTTTGATCACGGCCTATGTTACAGTGGTCATGGGCGGTGTGCATTTTAGAGATTACCTGAGCTTTCTGAGAGTGCCGGTGGCGTTTCTTATACTTGGGAGTATTGCTATCCTTTTTAATTTTTCAAGTGAGCCTCTTGGCCTCTGGTTCCTTAACTGCCATTTCTTTTATGTTTATATTTCCCATGACAGCCTCATGACAACGCTGTATTTATGGGGAAAGGCTTTTGGCGCAGTCAGCGCCATGTATATGATGTCTCTGTCCACCCCATCTACCGAGGTCTTTGGGGTTTTACGCCGCGTGCATGTCCCCAAGCTTGTTATTGAGCTGATGAACATGATCTATCGGTATATTTTTATTCTGATGGATACCCAGGTCAAAATGAAAAATTCGGCGGAGTCGCGGCTGGGTTACTGCGACTTTAAGACTGCGGTTTATTCCTTTGGTCACTCCATGAGTAATCTTTTTGTGGTTTCCATGAAGCGTGCCAGCCAGTATTATGACGCCATGGAGGCCCGGTGCTATGATGGCGATCTGCTGTTTTTAGAGGCTGAGAAGCCCCTTCGCAGAGAACAGTTAATGGCGGCGGCGCTGGTTGTGCTGCTGTTGGCAGCTGTTTGGATTTTAAAATTCTAGGAGAAGGCAACATGAAAGAAACAATCATTGAAATAAAAAATCTAAAGTACGCATACACTGGGGATAAGCCGGCCCTTCGGGGCATTGATGTGACCATCGGAAAGGGCGAGCGTATTGCGGTTATCGGCTCTAACGGGGCAGGAAAGTCGACTTTTTTCCTGAACCTTAATGGTGTGCTCACACCGGACAGCGGTGAAATTTACTTTAAAGGTCAGAAGCTCACCCGGGATAAGAAGGATCTGAATACGCTGCGGAAGTCCATCGGGATCGTTTTTCAGGATGCGGACAATCAGATCATTGCCTCGACGGTCATGGGGGAGGTCTCCTTTGGTCCTATGAATCTCAAGCTTCCCAGGGAAGAGGTGGTCCGCCGGGTTGATGAAGCTCTGGAATATATGAATATTACGGATTTTAAGGACCGACCGCCCCATTATCTGAGCGGTGGAGAAAAAAAGCGGATCACCATTGCCGACATCATTGCCATGCACTCCGAGGTCATTGTCTTTGATGAGCCCACCGCGGCCCTGGACCCGCTGAATGCGGAAATGCTGGAGGAGGTGCTTGAGAAGCTGGCCGCTCAGGAAAAAACCATGCTGATCTCCACCCACGATGTCGATTTTGCCTATCGCTGGGCAGAGCGCGCCCTGGTATTCTGTGACGGGCAGATTATCGCTGACGCCCCGCCGGTCGAAATCTTCAGCGATGCGGAAATCCTGAAACGGGCCAACCTGAAAAAGCCTATGATGCTGGAGGTTTACGACGCCATGGTGGCAAAAGGGATGCTCCCGGATGACCAGGCTTATCCGAAGGATGTGGCGGCGTTTAAACACCTGCTGGAGGCCTAAAGGGCAGCAGCCAAAGCAGAAAATGTACAGAAGAACCAGCCCTGAATGTGCTGGTTCTTTTTTGTCATCAATTTAGCCTGTCGTGGTTGTTTTTTATGAGTATGCTATGTTATACTAAAAAAGATTACAATACCAGTGAGGCGGAAATGATTGAACAATTAATTACTGCTTTTGTAGAGCTTGATGAGGAGCTCGTCAATAAATTGACTAAACGGGCGCTGCGGAGCGGCATAAAGCCCTATGAAATTATCGAGGCGGTCAATTTTGCGCTTGGGGAAATCGGGAAGGGATTTGAGACAGGGGAGGCCACGCTTTCAGACCTGATGATGTCTGGCATTCTCTATGAGCAGATCATCAACTCAAAAGAGATGCATCTTTATGACCAGATTGAGCGGACCAACAGCTCTGGCCTGATTCTCTTGGGGACCATAGAGTCGGACATTCATGATATCGGAAAGTCGATTTTTAAAAGTGGGGCGATTATTTCAGGCTTCAAGATCATTGACTTGGGAGTAGATGTCTCCTCCGATATTTTTATAAAGAATATCATCAAGTATCAGCCAGATATTTTGGGAATCAGCGTTGTCCTGACCAGCGCCGTGGACTACATTAAGCGGACCATTGACGTTATAACAGGCGAAGGGCTGAGGCAGAATTTGAAAATTATTCTCGGGGGCAGTTTCATTGATGATGAGATTGTCCGATGCTGCGGGGCAGATGGTTATGCAAATAATATTTTGGATGGTGTAAAGCTGTGTCAACGATGGATGGAAGAAAGAGCCAATCGGTAAAGTATCAGCAGATTGCTGACGATATCCGCTTAAAAATACTGGGTGGGATCTATGCCCGGAATGAGATGCTCCCATCAGAAAAAAAGCTGGGTGAGAAGTATGGTGCGAGCCGGCTGACCATCAGAAACACGCTTAATCTGTTGGAGAATGAGGGCTATATCTATACGAAGGCGGGAAAGGGCTCCTTTGTCAAGGGTGTGTCCACTGATCTGTACCGGATTGATATGGACATTAACAGCATTCTCAACGGCGGGTATGACCGGGTGGAGCTGATTAAGGCTAAAATGATCAAGCCTGATATCGACCTGGTTTATGAGCTCAAGGTTTCAAGGGAGAGTAAGATTGTTTTTATGGACTGGCATATTTTTAGGGATGAGTTAATTATTGGGTATGACAGGCGCTTTATCCCTTATTTCAGAGGCCTTCCCATTGATGAGAAGGATTTGACCTACACGGGCCTGAAGGATATGATCAAGGGCTCTCAGACGGATTTCAGAGAGGAGATTGTCATTAACGGCATTATTCCTGAGGCGTGGCTGAAGGAAAAAATGGATATTGACAGTAAAAATACAGACTCGGTACTCTTAGTGGAGCGAAAAATCTATGATGACCGGGGAACCCCCACTGGTCTGGACCGTTTGTATTTAAATGCGGATGAGAGCTGTATCAAAGGAGTTTTTAATGTATGAGTAATGAACAACTGTTTACAACCTATCAGGTTGTCTACGAGGATTTAAAGGATAAAATTCTGGATAAAACGTTTCAGCCCGGGGAAAAGCTGCCCTCCTTCAGTGAACTGTGTGAGCTCTATAATGTGAGTAATATAACAGTCCGCAAAAGTATTGAACTGCTGCGTCAAAACGGCTATGTCCACTCTAGGCCGAGAGTCGGTAATTTTGTAAATGAAATCAAAAATGAGGTATACGCCCTGCGTTATAACCAGAGAACCTCTATGAAGCATGAGCCAAAAGATGTAAAAGTCCTCTCGGTCGATTCGGTCGATCTCGAGGAGATGAAGCAGTACACTAAGGTACCGCCAAACCGTCGTGCAAAGTGTATTAAAATCGCCCGTATACACTGTTTTGGACAGCTGCCTGTTATGTATGAGCTGATTTTCATCCTGCACAATCCACGTCTCAATATCCATTCATTTAATGAGGAGCGCTGGATCAATGACGGTATCGGCGTTATTAACAATTATGACATCAATAAAAAATTTTATTTGTCTGTCGATAACCACTGCAAGACGGTAAAGGATAAGCTCTATCTGGAGGAGGAGGACAGTATGTTCCGAATCCTTATTGAGTATTACACTAAGCAGAACCGGTTTGCTGGTATCTCTGTAAGCTTTGCCAGCTGTGACGATATCGATTTTCGGATTTCGTAAAAATTTGTAAATTTTCTTGACAACGCATACAAAAGATGTTAATCTTATTTCAGAAATTACTATTAGTGTAATTCAATTGAGTATAACATGTTATATATATTTGAATAAAAAGGAGATGGTTTTCTAAAAGGATTATTTTTTTATAGCAATTGAGTATAACATGATATTTATAATATCTTGACAAATTAAGTTGATTGATGATTAAAATTTAGGGGAGAATCATGAAATTAAATTATTCAATTGGAACAGACGAAGAGGTGCAGCGTATTCACGAGACAAGTCTGAAGATCTTATCTGAGGTGGGCGTGTCCTTTCGGTGTGAAGCGGCATTTGATATTTTCAGAAAACACGGGGCCAGGGTTGAGAACGGAATTGTCCATATGGATGAAAAGCTTGTTGAGAGGGCACTGTCCACTTTGCCAAAGACCTATGACTGGTATGACCGGCTGGGGAACAAGATTACCATCGGCAATAAGATTACGCATAATGCGCCGTCCTATGGACCGATGTATGTCTGCCAGAATGGGAAGTACGAGCTGTCGAACCATAAACATCTGGTCAATTTTCACAAGCTGCATGAGACAAGTAAGGTCATTGATATCTCAAACCCGAATGTCATTGACGTGTCCTATGTTCATGGAGAGGCAAGGGAAAAGTACCGTTTGGGCATTGCCCTGAAATACTGCCAGAAGCCTCTGATGGGTCTGGTGGAAGGCAAAGCTGTCGCGACAGAGAGCCTTGAGACAATGTGCCGTTTTTATGGACTGGAGGATGTCAGAAGACAGATCATCGCAACCGGGCTTATCGACACGATGGGGCCGATGCAGATGTCCACAGCAATGTCTGAGGCTCTGATCACATACGCCGAGCTGGGGCAGGCGGTAATTATCTGCGCGGGGCAGACCTTTGGCGTTACCACGCCGCAGTCCATGGCCGGTGTCTATGCTCTGGGCAATGCGATGATTCTGGCAGCTATGGTTTTAGCGCAGCTTGCTCATCCTGGCACGCCGGTTGTCTACTGCGGGAAGTTTGACTCGTCGGATATGCGGCTGCGTTCGGCAGCGGCCTATGGGGGAATAGAGGCCATGCTTGCTTGCGCCACCTCCAGAAGAATGGCTGACTTTTACGGTGTGCCGCTGCACAGCGGCACGAGCAATACGGATTCTAAGCTTATGGATTACCAGGCAGGGGCTGAGTCATTTATGAATCTTTTGACCGCTTATCTGCTGAAGGTTGAATGCCAGGTACATGCCTGCGGATTGCTGGACTCTATGAACTCCATCGGCTATGAGAAGTTTATTCTGGACGAAGAAAAAATAGAATCTTTGAAGCATCTGATAAAGGGGTATGAGATTGATGACTCGACGATTATGTTTGATTCGATTTTAAGGACAGGGCCGACGGGACAGCATTTTGAAAGAACTCAGAAGTCCTACCGGAGAGATTTTATTATGCCAAAGCTTTCGATCCGTGACAACCACAACAGCTGGATGCAGGCAGGTTGTCCATCTGCTGAGTCGCTGGCCACAAAGGAATGGCTGCGGCGGCTGGAGGAATACACAATGCCTGATATGTCCGGGGAGCAGGCAAAAATTCTTGACACGCTCATCCCCGAAGAATACCGTTAATACTGGACTTACCGGGCGGCCGGATGACCCTGGCCGCCTGATAAGCACCGGTTTGTTAAATTAAAAAGGAGTAAAAAATGAAAAATTCTAAGTTAAAAAGCATCCTTCAGTTTATTGTACTCTGTGCAGGGGGAAATGCAATTTTTTATGTTATTTTTATGCGAAGCAGCTTCTATGAAGCCTTTCTGGAAGCCTTCACAATGACAAATGAGCAGTTTGGCGTTTTATTCAGCTGCTATGCCTGGGTAGCAGTCGCAACCTATTTTCTGGGAGGGATTGTGGCCGATAAGGTCTCCACAAAGGTGCTGATGGTCATATCTTTTGCGGGAACCGGCTTGCTCAATATCTGGTTTGGCACCTTTCCGAAATACGAGACGGCGTTGTTAATCTATGCGCTGATGGGCGTCACAACAACTTTGACCTTCTGGGCTGCACTGTTGAAGGCAACAAGACAGTTTGGACAGAGTGTAGGAAGTGAGAGTAAGGCCTTTGGCGGGCTGGAAGCCGGTAAAGCGATTTTTGAAGTCATATTCGGGACATTGGCGGTGTTTCTGTTTACAAAATTTGCCGTTATGTCGGCGGGACTCCGCTTTTTTATCTTTATGTACGGGGGGATTTTCATTCTTCTGGCGATCATCTCTCTGTTTGTTTTTGATAACGGTACGGGTGACGAAGCTGTCATTAGTGAGGAAAGCCCCTTTAAGCTGCTTCTCCAATGTTTGAAAAATGTGGATATCTGGATTTGTGCTCTGATGGGAGCCGGAGCCTATGCAATCGGGAGTACCCTGGGTTCATATTGCGGTGACATTGTCGGCTCAAACTATGGCGCCACTGTCGCTGTTATGGGGTATGTTGGGGTTATGACCGCTTATTTCAAACCCTTTGGCGGATTGGGCGCCGGCTGGTTTGGCGATAAATTTGGACCGAGTGCGGTTCTGTTAATCCTGAGTATTGTTCTGACAGGCTTTGCCGTTGTTTTCGCCTTCCTGCCAACAGGTCCGGAATATATCTGGCTGTTCTTAGTCCTTTTCGCAGTCGAAATTGTGTGTACTGGCGCTTTTAGAAGCCAGAAATACGCAACTATCAAGGAGGCGCGGGTGCCCATGTCTTTATCTGGGACAGCTTTTGGTTTTATGGCCACTATTATTTACGCGTCAGACGCTTTCCTGCCACCAGTGATCGGCCGTTTCCTGGATACCTATGACTCCGTTACTGCTTATCGCTACACCATGCTGATTCTGGCAGGATTTGGACTGTTGTCTGTTGTATTGTGTCTGATTTTCAGATATCGCAATAAAAACAATATTAAAGAGATTTTAGTTGAGGAGAAAGAAGCCAAAAGTCTTCGCAAAGAGGCCAAACAAAAAAGCGCCCGGGCCTGAATCCATGTGTTAGAAAAAAACAGTGGATTTTAATTAAAGGGAGTTAATCATGAAAAGGCAAAGGATCAGAAGTGTTTTGCAGTTTATAGTATTGTGCTCCGGCGGAAACGCGATCTATTATGTGGTTTACATGCGGAGCAGTTATTACAATGCTTTTCTAGAAGCTTTCACGATGACGAATGAGCAGTTCGGTGTTTTATTCAGCTGTTATGCATGGGTAGCAACTTTGACATACTTTCTGGGTGGCATTGTGGCTGATAAATTTTCACCGCGAAAACTTCTGACAATTTCTTTTCTGGGAACAGGTCTGCTGAACCTCTGGTTTGGCACCTTTCCACCCTACAATGTGGCAATTGTGATCTATGCGTTGCTGGGGATCACTACAACACTCACCTTTTGGGCCGCTTTAATTAAAGCGACAAGACAGTTTGGACGAAATGTAGGCAGTGAAAGCAAAGCGTATGGAGGACGTGAGGCAGGGGCTTCGTTTTTTGAGGTGCTTGTCGGAACCTTTGCGGCTTGGATGTTTACACACTTTGTATCGCTATCTATGGGGCTGCGCTTTGTTATATTTTTATATGGCGGTATCCTCATATTTCTGGCTGCGGCGTCTTGGTTTGTCTTTACAGACGACCTGGAAAACGATGAGAGTATTAATGATGAGAAGCCCTGGAAAATCATATTGCAGTGCCTGAAAAATGCCGATATCTGGCTCATTGCCATCATCGCTCTTGGAGGCTATACAATCGGAAGCACTATTGGGTCTTACGGCAGCTCCATTGCCCATCTGAATTTTGGGGCTTCTGTATCATCTATGGCTTTTATCGGCATGCTGACTGCCTATTTTAAGCCGGTTGGGGCTCTGGCCTCTGGTTTCTTTGGTGACCGGTTGGGCGCCAGCAAATCAATGTTGTGGCTGGTCATTCTGCTGATTATCTGCGCACTGGCGATCGGCTATATACCAAACAGCAGGGCAAGCCTGTATCTGTTTATCATTGTATTTATTATTGAGATCATACTGACGGGCGCGGTCAGAGGTCAGCTCTACGCGCCGCTGAACGAAGCGGATATTCCGATGAAGTTTTCGGGGACCGCCATCGGTCTTATCTCCACAGTCGCTTATGCGTCCGATGCTTTTTTACCGCCAGTGATTGGCAAGCTGTTAGACACTTATCCTTCAGGCATGGCTTACCGGTATGTAATGCTGATGCAGGCAGGCTTTGGCATTATGGCGGTTGCCGCGCTGATAATATTTATGAAGCGTAACAGGGGACGTATACGGCTGTTGGCAGAGGAAGAACAGAAAAAGAGAAAGAACAATTAACTTAACAACGAGGAGACAAGAGAATGAAGTTAAACTATTCAATAGGAACAGACCAGGAAATTGAGAGAATTCACGAGGAGAGCCTGAAAATTTTATCGGAGGTCGGCGTGGTTTTTCACTGCGAGGAGGCCATTGATATTTTCAGGAATTATGGCGCGAAGGTCGAGAATGATATTGTCTACATCGACAAAAAAATGGTCGATGAAGCCCTTGCGTCAGTACCGCGTACCTTTGACTGGTATGGGCGTGACGGTGATAAGATCACTGTGGGTGATGGAAAAACAAAAAATGTTCCAGCCTATGGGCCCATTTATGTCTTAAAGGAAGGCAGATATGAAAAGGCAAGCCATGAGCATCTGGTAAATTTTCACAAACTCCATGAAACCAGTAAAATAATGGATGTGTCAAATCCAAATGTCATTGACGTATCTTACATTCCGCCAGATATCAGGGAAAAATACCGTCTTGGAGTAGCTCTTGAGTACTGTACCAAACCGATGATGGGACTGGTTGAGGGAAAAGAGGTAGCAGAAGAAAGTCTTGAAATGATGCGCCGTTTTTATGGTGTGGAACACCTGAGTGATAAGATCATCGCTGCCGGTTTAATTGACACAATGGGACCGATGCGTCTCTCAACTTCGATGGCGGAGGCTCTGATCACCTACTCGCGCAGCGGGCAGGCGCTGATTATCTGCAGCGGACAGACCCTCGGTATTACTGCACCGCAGTCGATGGCGGGCACCTTCATCTTAGGTAATGCCATGATCCTGGCATCCATTGTGCTGTCACAGATTGTGCGGCCGGGGACACCGGTAGTCTATTGCGGAAAGTTTGATTCCGCCGACATGCGTCTGTCCTCCGGGGCGGCCTACGGAGGTATTGAAAGCCTTTGGAGCGCGGCGACCTCGGCTCGGATGGCCCGT